>SMVB01091227.1_pt1 | contig 25350 bp, 22 predicted proteins | sample 2456461 | NCBI WGS metagenome assembly SMVB01 (sample SAMN11095934, study PRJNA526329) | marine sediment metagenome | biome: Marine sediment; feature: Surficial sediment; material: Deep marine sediment; isolation source: Hadal surficial sediment | place: Pacific Ocean | collected 2014-05 | depth...
ATTGTCATGAGGACAGCACCCATTGGATCGGGTGCTGTAAGGCCCGGAGACAAGAGGTAGACCAGTCCGAGTAAAGCCAGAACCAGACCAGCCCATGACAGTAAGCGGAAATGCTCGCCACCCCGTAGCGCAGTGAAAAACATGGTCAGCTGAACTGCTCCAAACAGGATTAAGGCGCCTGTCCCGGCGCTGAGTGAGAGATATGCGAAGGAAAAAAAGACCACGTAGGTAAAAAGCATGGTGGCAGAGCGCCAGTCGGTCGAAGCGCGACCGCGAACGCGCCAGCGAGGCAGCGCGATTAGAGTCAGCACCATCGCGCCTGAGATCACTCTCACAGTGGCGAAACTAGCGGCATCGATAAGTTCCTGGCCCAATGCGAGACGGCAGAGAAGTGAATTGGCTGCGAAGGCCAGCATTGCAATTAGCGTCAGCCACAACGTACGCGTAGCTACCGAACTGGAATTCCTTGAAGGGATGCTGGTCACTGCTAGCTAGACTAGCAGACTGTGAAATGGGGCCGGATACTATTAATCGTGAAATTGAAATGGGACCGGATACTATTAATCGTGAAATGGTATCCGGCCCCTTGAATAGGCTGCGTTACTCTGACAGTGCCTTTCAGTAGTCTGGCGGCGGCGTTGCGCGTGCCCTTGCCGGCGTCCAGAATTGCTTTTTAATGATGGTGCACAGCACGACCTTGCGGTATTGGCGCAGCTCTTTCTGGAAGTATACTTCTACCCAGATGTCCCCTTTGAGAAATTCCGTTCTGATCATTGCCAATGCGATATTGGCCTTGACTGCGGGTGACCACATGGCGGAAGTGACATAGCCGATGGCTTTCGAGCAGCGCTCGTTTTTGTACACAATGGCTTCCACTGCGGGCTTGTTCCCCGGTATATCCAGGCGGGTCAGCGTGTATTTCGGACCTCGCTCCTTTTCATTCATCAAGGCTATACGACCGTTGAAGTGCGGCTTTTTAAAATCAACCAGCCAGCCGAGGTTCAACTCGAAAGGTGACTGGTCGTGTTCGAAATTAACGGTCTTCAGTGCTTCGTGAAGTTCCAGGTCCGGCATAATGAATCCGGCTTCGAGTCGCGTCATGTTGGTGGCAGTCTCCCCAAACGGCTGAATGCCATAATCGGCGCCCGTTGCGTACAACGCGTCCCACAAAACCAGCGCCAGTTCCGGTTTCACCCAGAGTTCGTAGCCGAGATCTCCGGTAAAGCCGGTACGCGACACCATCAGTGTGTCGCCGTAAAAAGGAAAGTGTCGGATATCGAAGGGCTTCGCGTTTTCGATACCCTCAAGACCCATCTTCTTCAAAACAGCACAGGTTGTGGGCCCCTGGAAGGACAAAGCGGCAATTTCATCAGACATGTCCGTAACTGTGACATCACGGAACCCATAAGCGCTCATTCTTAACCAGGCGTTGCTGGGACTACCGCAGGTCAGCATGAACTTGTCGTCTGATAACCTGAATATGGTGCCGTCATCGACCACGCGCCCCTCATCGGTGCACCAGACGGTATACATCACCCGATTGAGCCCCAGCTTCGTGACGTCTCGCGTGACCATGCGATTGAGCATGGCTTCGGCATCCTTGCCTTCTACGTAATACTTCTGCATCGGACAGATGTCGTATGTGGCACAACTGTTGCGTACGCAAAAGTACTCGTATTCCGCATCGTAGTAACACTCAGCGAATTTGTAGCCGTTCCAGGCAACCCAGGCATCACGGATATTCAAAGCTGCTGCCCGCGGATAAAAATGGGTCTTTTTCAGCCGTTCTCCTGCGTATTGATCTACAGTACTCATAAGCTATTCATCGTAAAAATCATCTTCGGGAACCGTATTGGGTCGTTTCAGGTCCAGCAATATTTCACGCGCTGCGTTGGCGCCACAAGCGGCAGACACGCCACCACCCGGATGAGTCGAAGAGCCGCACATGTAGAGATTTTTGACCGGCATCCGGTATTGAGAGTAACCCGGGAAGGGCCGATTGAAAAACAGCTGGTCAATGGTCAGTTCACCCTGGAATATATTGCCTTCTGTCAAACCGATCTCGGTCTCAAGCTCGTGTGGTGTGCGCACTTCCATGTGCACGATCAGGTCTTTGAAACCCGGGCTGTACCGTTCAATTTTATCAACAACCGCCTGGCCGAACAGCTCACGTTTCTCCGGTGTCCACGGCCCATCGGCCAGTTTGGGCGGGCAGTACTGGACAAAATTCGACATCCAGTGTTTTCCGGGGGGCGCGACGGTCGGGTCCCAGGCCGACGGTATGACCGATTCGATAAAGGGATCGTCGGACCAGCGCCCATGTTTCCAGCAATCATAAGCCCGCTCCATGGTTTCCAGCGAGCCCGAGAAGGCCTGTCCACCACGATCGATGTACCGGTTATCCGGAACGCCGGTGAACTTTGGCATGCCGGACAATGCGATATTGACCTTGCCGGACGAGCCTCGGATCTTGAAATTTCTGGCTTTCTCGTAGATGCCCGGTGGAAGATCCTCGCGATTCACAATCTTTGTGAAGGTTCTTTTGGCATCCAGATTTGAAACCACAATCCGTGCATGTATCTCATCGCCATTTTCTAAAACGACACCAGTGGCTTTGCGATTTTTCACCAATAGATTTCGCACCCCGGCGTTGGTGCGAATTTCACCGCCGTTTTGCCTCAGAGCGCTGGCGATAGCATTAGAAATAGCACCCATGCCGCCACGCGCCAGACCCCATGCACCGATATTGCCATCGACATCACCCATCACGTGATGCAGCAGGATATAAGCCGAACCCGGCGAATACACACCAAGTGCCGTACCGATGATACCGGGACCGGCCATGGCGGACTTGATCAGGTCGTTCTCAAAATAATCCTCAAGAAATTCTGCAGCACTCATCGTGAAAAACCGTACGTATTCGTATATTTCCTTTTCACCCATTGACCACATTTGCTTACCCAGAAACAAAAACTCCCTTATATCCCGCAGCCTGAATGAAGTTGGATCGGGAGGCGTGCGCAGCAGGGTTTTGCGAATGAACAGGGCATACCTGCCCAGGTCGGCCTGGAAGCGAAACATGGAATCCGCATCGTGTGGCGAATGCCGTTTCAATTCCAGGTAGTCCGCTTCTGAATTGGTATAAGCGGTCAGGGTAGTACCGTCATCACCAAAATTTACGGTACCGAGATAGGGTACAAGCAACAGACCATGGCGGCTGAGATCAAGATCGCGGTGAATAGCCTGGCGCAACATGCTGCAGACGTATGATGCATTTGAATAGAACCATCCTTCGTGCAGTTCCCGAGTTACAGCAGCACCGCCAATGTAGTCATTCTTTTCAAGCACGACAACGTTCAGGCCCGATTTAGCCAGGTAGGCAGCACTGGTCAGGCCGTTGTGACCGGCACCAATGATTATTGCGTCGTATGTATTCACCGCAGAATTTCCCTCGCCGCATTGTGGCCCGGCCCGCCCGTGAGGTCGCCGCCCGGATGACTGCCCGCACCACAAAGAAACAGGCCGGGCAGTGGTGTGCGGTACTGAGCTGCCTCATAGGTCGGGCGCATCATCAACGCCTGGTCCAGTGCGAATTCGGTGTGGTGCCAGTGACCGCCGGTTACCTTGCAACTGTGTTCCAGATCCCGTGGTGTCAGTATTTCCTGATGAATGATCAGATCACGTATACCGGGTGCATAGCGGGCGATCGTGTCTATGACCCTTTCTTGTAATGCATTGCGGGTCGCTTCATCCCAACCGCCCTTGAGCCGGTACGGAACGTACATGACATGGGCAGAAAGTACGTGTTGACCTGCCGGTGCAAGAGAGGCGTCACTCATACTGGGTATTGCGATTTCAAGCACCGGGTGCTTCGAACATTCGCCGTATTTGGCATCATCGAATGCGAACTCGATGGCATTCATATCCGGGGCAATGATCATTCGTCCGTCGGGATTCTCCAGCCCGGTGAATTCGGGCAGACTGCTGAGCGCAAGGTGCAGTTTTGCAACGTAACCGTCACAGCGAAGACGCCGGATCCGGTTGGTGAATTGTATTTCCAGATTTTCCACACCGACCAGTTTCAGGAATGTGGTTTGCGGGTCTGCTGCCGAGATGACACGGTCTGCCCTGATCTTGTCACCTTCGACCAGTTGCACCCCGTGAACAGAGAGCCCCGCTTCACTTCCGTCTACCAGGATGCGTTCAACGCCAGCTGCAGTACGGATCTCTGCACCGGATGTTCCGGCCGCAGACTGCAGCGCCTCGATCAGGCTACCAACACTACTGCATTGCTCGCCGGCTTTCCGGTAGAGCATGGCCAGAACGGAGTGATTCGGCGAACGCGGAGCGAGTTTTGAGCCGATGAGTCCCTCCCAGCTGAGGGTTGCCTTGAGGAGCTCATTGTCGAAATTCTCGTCCATCAGGTCACGGGCCGGGAGCGAAATGATGCGCAGGAATTCACGCATATCCCTCTTGCCGAGCCGTCGCAGACTCATGCCCATGCGCCCGAATGTCACCAGGTCGGGCAGGCTTTTAATCCCAACCCGCGGTATGGTTTTGAGCCAGAAAGGTTTGAGCGCATCGGCAAAGCGCTGCATTAACCGGGCATATTCCCGGTAGGAATGGGTGTCGTTTTTACCTACACCGCTTACCGATCCATCACGCAGGAAAACATGATTTCCGTCCGGACTCAGCCCGACTGTCGTTGCTTGCCTGTCCGAAATAGTGAATCCATGCGATTCGAGTTTCAGATCCTTGATGATTTTCAGCGGGAAATGATGGGTGGAATGCGCGACCGATGCCCTGAAACCGGGATGAAACTCCCGGCTGGCGGCCAGTCCTCCGACGGTGTCCGAGGACTCGAGCACCAGCACGCTGTGGCCGGCGCGCGCCAGGTAGGCGGCGCAAATCAGGCCATTATGCCCTGCTCCAATGATGATTGAATCGTAGCGATCCACTTTTAATTAACTCAATGCCCGCTCGCCATATTGACTGATAGTTTACTCACCGCACGACTACAAATCCACCGGGCCTATACGCCCGAAGCAGCAACTCACAACATGCGGATATCCGGCTCCTCGTACAGGCGCACTTCTATTTCATCACCCGTCCGGATCTCGCCCGGGACATCGATCACGCCAACCAGGCCTCGCCGGCCCGATGCCGGACGCAACCACATGGTATCGGTCAGTGGCTGCTGTGAATGGGTGCTGTACTTCGACGCAATCTGCGCACCCATGTCGGAGCAGGGTGGGTTGTATTCCTCGACCAGCAGCACCGCACCACTGGGAAACAGCAGCCTGGTGCCCTTCGGAAGCAACGAAAATTCAGGAATGCCCTCAACGCACAGGTTAGCCCCCAGCGTGATGGGAGACAGCGGTTCGGTCAGATCAAGGCACCCGGTAATGTGCGCCAGTTCTTCCACGGAAACACCTGACCACTGGCGCTCATTGCGGCGAATCGTACCCGCAGGTTCCCATTCGCCTTCCCAGGTTTCCCGTTCAGGGCCCTGGTGTTTGTCACCGGCAAAACCTCCGAATTCAGCCCTCAGCGATACTTGCGACTGTTTGCTCAGATCCGCATTTTTACCCACGTGCAACGAGACGACTCTGCCTTTCAGTGTCGTGCCCATAAATTTCTTCATTCGTTTTCCACTATTGATGTGGGCGGCCAGGAGATGACATGATAAGAGATAGTAACTTGAAAGTATCTTTTCCATCCAGCGAATCATGGAAACAAGCAGACAGCTGACCCATGACCTACAGGTGATCTGATAAAATATTGTCATCCGAATGAAATGGGTAAACCTTCGAATCAGCGCCTGTCGTAAACTGCCAGGCCGTTAAACAGGCAAAAAATCCATGACATCTAAAACACTGAAGCAGGAACTGGACCACTATCTGGAGCAACACCCGGAAACACGCTTCCTCGAACCTCTGATGCCCGACATCAACGGCATTCTCCGCGGCAAACGCCTGGGTACAGGCGATTTTGACAAGGCATTTGGCAAGGGTCTGAATTTCTGCGGTGCTGCAACGCTGATGGACAGCAAGGGTCACACCCTGACTACCATTCCATACGGCGCCAACGACGGCGACCCGGACGTGATGGCGTTGGCAGTGCCCGGATCACTTTCACCGGTTCCCTGGGCTAAAACGCCGACAGCGCAGATTCTGCTTGAGATGATCGAACTGGATGGAAGCCCTTATCCATGGGACCCGAGAAACGTCCTGCGCCAGGCCATGCAACCCCTGTACGACATGGGATTACACCCGGTGCTTGCGACGGAACTGGAGTTCTACCTGGTGGAACACGATGGTGAGAAATTCATCCCCAGGGTCCCCAGGATTCCTGGCTCGGACCTGCCGCAGGGCGGCGCGCAGTTTGCTATTTTGGAAGATCTCTATGACGTAGATGAGTTCATCAACGATCTGCTCAACAACTGCAGCGAGCAGAATATACCGGCCGGCACCACACTTTCGGAATACGCCCCGGGACAGTTTGAGGTGAACCTTCACCACCTTGACGACCCGGTCTTGGCTTGCGACCACGCCGTGCTGTTAAAACGGGCCATCAAAGCCACGGCGCGCGCAAATGGTCTGGCGGCTTCATTCATGGCCAAACCCTTCGAAGGTATATCCGGCAGTGGCTTACATATTCATGTCAGCTTGCTGGACAATGATGGCAACAACATCTTCGCCGGAGCAAGTGACGACGGGGAATTTTCCAACAGACTCCGGCATGCGATCGGGGGATTGGGCGAAATGATGGCCCAAAGCATGGCCATATTTGCGCCCAATGCTAATTCCTATCGCCGTTTTGCGCCCAATGCCTACGTTCCATCAACGCCCAGTTGGGGGCCAAATCACCGTGATGTCGCCCTGAGAATTCCCTTGTCATCAGCCGCCAATACCCGCCTCGAACACCGGGTAGCCGGCGCCGACTCAAACCCCTACCTGGTTGTCGCCTCGATTCTGGCTGGTGTTCATTATGGCCTGACACATGAATGTGATCCCGGCCCGATGGTTCAACAGGGTGAACTGCTTGAACATGTCGTTACCCTACCCACCCGCTGGCCCACGGCACTGGATACCTTCGATGCCGGGGCGATTTTGCCGGGCTACCTGGGCGAGGAATACCACAAGTTATTCTCGCTTTGCCGGCGTGAGGAAGAAGCGAAAATCAATGCGGAAATCCCGGCCCAAGATTACGATTGGTATTTGCGGGCAGTTTAGGAATATGGAATGGATCGGCACCCTGATACATAGTCTTTGATCCTCGTAACACCGCTATAGCCGGTCCTTGATTTGATTGTAAAACACGCCTAGCGCAGCCATTGGTTTCCCGAATCTGTGGGCGCCTGGAATGACTACCGGTTTAATGTTGGCAAACAGGTCGAAGCGTTCGAGAGTACCGGCCACGGTGTCTGCCATTATTTGCCCGGCGAGATGGGTTACGTTGACGCCATGCCCGGAATATCCTTGCGAATAAAACACATTGGCTGAAACCCTACCCAACTGCGGCACGCGGTTGATCGGCACGCCGATCCTGCCACCCCAGGCGTAGTCGATCTTCGTTTTGGCCAGTTGGGGATAGATTCTGAGCATTTTCGGAATCATGGTTCTCCTGATTACGTCAGCGTCACTGCCGCTGTAATTGCAGCGCCCACCGAACAGCAGTCTTTTGTCAGCGCTCAGGCGGAAATACTCCAGCACAAAATTCGGATCGCATACGGCAAGATCCTTCGGATTGACAATACGGGCCTGTTCATCCGAAAGCGGCTCCGTCGCGATGATGAAGCTGTTCACCGGAAACATGATGCCGCGCAGCTTACGCTCTACAAAATGATAGGCATTACCCGCGATCACGACGAAGTCAGCAGTAACCGAACCTTGTTCGGAAATGACGCGGGGCCTGGCGCCATGTTCGATTCGCAAAACAGGGGACTGCTCAAAAATCGTTGTACCCCTGGACACCGCCGCTCTCGCCTCGCCGATGCACAGGTTCAACGGGTGCACATGACCATTACCCATGTTCATCAGGCCGCCGATATAGGCCTCCGTTCCGATCACTGACACCGTTTCTTCCCTGCTTAGTATTTTGAATTCGTGGGGAAAGCCGTGTTTTTCCAGTGCTTCCAACTGCTCATGCTGCTCGCGAAGGTGGCGCTGCTTGATCGCAACGTCGAGGTAGCCCCACTTGAGATCACAGTCAATCCCATAGGTTTCTACCCGCTCACGGATGATGTCATGACCGGCCCAACGTATCTCCCACATGATCTGCTCACCATCCTGGCCGAGGCTCCGGGCAATTTTTTCCTCGCCGGAAATACCACCGATGATTTGACCGCCATTGCGCCCGGATGCGCCCCAGCCGACCCGGTTGGCCTCAAGCACATGCACCTTGTAACCACGCTCTGCCAGATGCAGCGCAGTCGAGATTCCGGTGAAGCCCGCCCCGATGACACAGACGTCGGCACTTTGCGCTCCTCGCAATGGCGCATATTCGGTGACGTAATTAACTGTAGCTGCATAATATGAGCCGGTATGTCCCTGTAGCTCGTTCATGATTCCTGACCGCTGTTATTAATCGCCTCAGTGCGTATGGACGTCATTTTTTGTGACATATTTTGTGCGCGGCGGAACCGGGCAGGGGTTTGACCGCTGGCTTTCCTGAACGCCGTGTAAAACGAAGAGCTGGAATTAAACCCGGCTGCCAATGCGATGCTCAATACCGACCGGTGCAGGTGATCCTGGGCGATGAGCAACCGCTTTGCGTAATCGACTCGGTGCCGATTCAGATAATCGAAAAAACTAATGCCGAATCCGGAATTGATCACCTGCGACAGGTGATTGACCGAACACCCCACCAGTGCCGCCAACTCTGGCAGCGTTAGGTTCGGCTTGAGAAATTCCATTTCAATGTCCATCAGCTTCTCAAGCCGGCGCTTGTAATTCTCCATTTGTGTATTACCGAGACCTGATTTGGTGTATTTCCGAGCGAACGCTCCACTCGCGACAAGGCTGGTATGGTCCGCCGGACGCACGAGGTCTGGTGTGCCATAGTAATCCAGAATGCTGATCGCACCCTCCCCGTCCAGCGTAATGAATTCTGCGCCATAAAAAGGTTCTGCAAACGAATCAGACCAGGACGCACGGTATTGAAATGCGATGGAAGTCCTGCCCGTCAGAATTTCTCCGATCAGCTCATAGTGGTGATTGCTGGAAGTAAAAAATTCAGTCAGATTGGCAAGTAGTTCATTACGAGAGTGCTGTTGCCGGAGCGGAACATCGCGGTAAATCCCGTCAGCAGTAAGATGATCTGCCACGAGCCCGGCATCGCGATGATTCCAGGCATCAAAGTAACTTTCAACAAATTCCATGGCGCGCATTTTGACTACCCCGCTTAAAATTATCCCTGGCCTTCCTCGTGCCACTGGAAGACATTGAGTTCAATGAAGATGAAGGCGACAAGCCACAAAAAAGCATCCCAAAAATCAAGGAAGGTTCCATTTAAGCCCCAATAGGCAGCGCAGAAAAACAGGATTGCGTAGAAAAATCCCTTGAATATTTTGGCGATCTGCATCAATCGATCGGTGAGCATGCCCTGGAGCTGAAGCCAGACTTCGGCTTGCAACAGCACGACGACAACAAGCCAGGTGCCCGCATTGATGATATCGATGATGGCCATAGCCACAGTTGCCTTCAGACTTTCGGCAGTGCCAATAATCTCGAGACCTGAAACCTGGAACAATGTCTGCCCCTGTAAGGCGAGGCAGGAGGTACTGTCGATCGGTGGATAGTCATCCAGGTCCAGGATATAGTTCCAGTCGGTGCCCGCCAGGCTGCAGACATCCCCGATACTGAATGGAACCACGTCCGTAAACACGCCGTATTTCACAATGTAACCGTAAAAGGCCCAGATAATAAAGACATAACAAATGGCTACAGTACCCGTAAGGAACCATTTCAACCCGCCTTGAAGTTTCTCATCGGAGATCACAGCGGTTTCCAGTTCGAACATCAACAGCAGCACAACCCAGGCAGCGGTGTCGATGGTCGCTGAATAGGCCTCGACCACATTCCGCCAGGTCACCGTGTCACCAAAGGTCTCTGCACTGGCGATAAGGTCCTCCTGGAACCAAAGAAATATTTCGTAGGCCAGCAATATATAAATCGTGTATTTGAACAGTATGAACAATCGATGTGGAGTCATTAACCTGTTGTGGTTTGGATCTGCAACATTCATAGCCAATACTTTCTTTTGCATGGTTTGTGACAAAAACTAGCGCTGTTTGCCAGCCTGGAGTTGCAAAATGACTTCACCTTCAAAGACAGTGAGGTCCACCTGCGTTTCAGCAATCCTGCCGGCCTGCCCGCCCTCATACAACTCGACATTATTCTGATTGAGCACTGCGACATCAGCCTGCTTTGATGATTTTTCAAATTCAACAGCACACGCATAAACCAGGCTAAGCGTCGTCACGGACAATAATTTCAAATAATTCATGTATTTCAGTCTTATTACATCTGCTGGTGCATATATTCCTTGAGTATTTTCTTGAGGTCGGTAAGCGTCTTTGACCCGACTTTTTCATTCTGCTCTACAATTATCATGAAAAGTGCGTGACTTATTTCGAGCACCAGATAGCCAATACGATGGAGTTCATCATCTTTTTTCCTGCTGCCCATTCGACGGCATACGTTCATCAGGCAAGCAATAATTTCCTCATCATGGAGCTCATCAAGTTTACGCAACTCAGGCATTGTAACCATGGCCTGCACCAAAGGCAGCACTGCGATTTGCAGGCGATACGTTTTGAGCATTTCGTCGCAGTATTGGTCAACAAAGCCTTCAATTCCCATGTTGTCCAGATCCCAGCTCTCAACGGTTCCTAGAACCGTTGTCATTTCCTCCAGCCAACGTTCACCCACCGCATACAGAATCGCAAATTTGTTGGGGAAATAGTGATAAACAGAACCAACGGAAATGCCGAGCTCACGTGCGATGAGAACAGTCGTCAAATCGTCCAGGCCAACCCTGGCCAATAAGCTGGCGGTTGCTTCGAGGATTTCATTGATGCGTATTTGAGATCGTTTCTGCCGGGGTGTACGGCGGCGTTGCAATGGATGATTATTCTCTCTACCCGGGGAATGCATATTATGTTTATATGTTTTTTTGATCTGATGAATCAGATCCAGGCCACGTTGCGATTGGGAGTCTTGCTTTATATTGAATATTACTTCGGTTTCTGCTCAAATACCAGTCTGATGCTGGTGAAGAAGACGGCCAATTTTGACAGGAAAACTGAAAACGAAATTTTGAAACAGGAATCAATATGACCGATAAGGTATCGCTAAAAGCACGCCAGGTCTCTGACGGTGAGCATCATTTACATCCTTTTACCGATTTCCGGGAACTCCGTGAGCAGGGCAGCCGGATTATTTCAAGTGCCCATGATTGTTATATTTACGATGAACAATACGGTGAGTTACTGGATGGAATGTCCGGGCTTTGGTGCTGTAGCCTGGGTTATACCCAACCGGCCATCGCAGAGGCTGTCTACCGGCAACTTCAAACCCTGCCTTATTACAATAGTTTTTTCCAGTGCAGCCATGTACAGGCGACAAAGCTTGCCGCAAGACTGGCCGGCATTGCTCCGGATCACATCAATAATGTGTTTTTTACCAATTCAGGTTCTGAGGGAAACGATACGGTTCTGCGAATTTTAAGCCGCTATTGGGATCTGGAGAATCAAGCGGAAAAGCGTTATGTAATCAGCCGTAATAATGCCTATCATGGCAGTACCATTGCCGCTGCAACACTGGGCGGAATGAAATACATGCACAAGCAGTTCCACACCATCCCCAATGTAGTTCATATAGAGCAGCCCTACTGGTATGCCGAGGGTGGTGATCTCAGCCCGGAGGAATTCGGCATTAAGGCAGCACGTGCTCTTGAAGAAAAAATTCTGGAACTGGGTGAAGCCAACGTAGCCGCTTTTATTGCTGAACCGGTCCAGGGTGCCGGCGGTGTCATCATCGCGCCGGATAGCTACTGGCCGGAAATAAAGCGGATACTCAACAAATACGACATCCTGTTCATATCCGATGAAGTCATATGTGGCTTCGGCCGTACAGGCAAGTGGTTCGGTTTCGAGCACTACGGAATGAAACCCGACATGATCAACTTCGCCAAGGCTGTGACCAACGGTTTTCAACCCCTGGGCGGGGTCATGGTTGCTGACAGGATTGCCGATGTCATCAAATCAAAGGGAGGAGAGTTCGGTCATGGCTTCACTTATTCCGGTCACCCGGCAGCGTGTGCCGCAGCCCTGGCGACCTTGGATATCATCCAGAACGAGGGCATTATTGAGCGGGTGGCAAACGATATAGGCCCGTACTTCAAAAATCAACTGGAAACCCTCGGCGATCATGTCCTGGTAGGAGAAATCCGCAGTCTCGGCCTGGTCGCCGCAATCGAGCTGACGGATGATAAAGCAGCCAGAAGCCGCTTCGATAAAGATAAAGGTGCAGGAGCCCTATGCCGTGATGCCAGCATTAATCACGGCCTGGTAATGCGCTCGACAGGTGACACGATGATCTTTGCACCACCATTGATCATGAGCAGACAACAAGTTGACGAATTGGTGACCAAAGCCCGCAAAGCACTGGATGATACAGCCCGTGCCCTGGACGTATAATCTGCATTATTGAAAGGAACGTCGATCTTTGCAGTGAGGAACCGTCTGAAAATGATCGGCGAATATGAAAATAAAAAAGTGTCGGGGCAAGCGCCTCCCGAAGATCTGTCCACTTGGGAACCTTGTTTGACATGGCCCCAACTGACTCTGCCCCGTTTGGCCAGGTTCGGTGAATCTCGTTCAACATGAATCTCGATTGTGACCGCGTCTGAAAAACACGACCTCACCACCGGCCCGGTAGCCTCGCACCTGTTCCGTCAGGCCGCGCCCTTTGCTCTGAGCCTGATGGCTCTTTTCTCCTTCGAAGCTGTCGACCTGTTTTTTATTTCGCAATTGGGCGATGCACCGCTTGCTGCCATAAGTTTTACCTTTCCATTGATCTGGCTGATCTACGGCATCGGCATCGGATTTGAAGCAGGTGCGGCCTCCTGCATCTCTCGCGCCGTGGGCCTGGGTGACCGTGAACAGGCGCGACGACTGGCCACCGACACAGTATTGCTGGGAATACTGGTGGCACTGGGCATTTCTTTTGCAGGCTTTCTGAGCATTCGGCCGGTATTCAGCTTACTGGGTGCGACCGAAGATCTGCTGCCACTGATTTTTCAATACATGCATGTTTGGTACTGGGTGGTGCCCCTTGACATGGCTTTGTGGATCTCACTGGCCTCCATCCGCGCCCGTGGCAACGCGTTGCTGGAAAGCAAGATAATCACTGCCGCAGCACTGCTGAACCTGGTGCTCGACCCCATATTCATCTTTGGCCTGTTTGGCTTTCCACGACTGGAAATACAGGGCGCTGCGCTGGCCACGCTGGTCTCAACCGGCATCATGCTTCTTTACACCGTGATGCACCTACACGGACGCCTCAGGATTTATGCCAGCCCATTTGCACCCATTCATGTCATTCTTGATTCCTGGCGCCATATGCTGACGATTGGCATCCCGGCGATGATCACCAATGCCATTATTCCGGTTTCCAACGGGATTGTTGTTGCGATGATTGCTGTTTATGGCATTGATGCGGTGGCGGGCTTCGGTATCGCCATGCGGATCGAACCCATCTTCCTGATCCCGTTTTATGCGTTGTCTGCAGTTTCAAGTCCTTTCTTTGGCCAGAACATCGGCTCCGATCGCTTCGACCGGCTGCTGGAGGCACGACGCGCCGGGACTCGTTTCTGCATAGGCTTCGGTCTGGCACTGGCGGTCGTGCTGATAATCTCCGCACGACCCCTGATCGCCCTGTTTACCGAATCGGAAGTGATTGGGAAGATCGCGCTGCAGTATTTGTGGGTCGTTTCGTTCTCCTGGGGCGCGTACGGTCTGGTCATGATGGTCAATGCGTCATTCAACGGCATGGGCAAACCAATTCCGGCTGTGGTAATTTCCGTCTGCAGGGTAATCATCGTGTTCCTGCCTCTGGCCTTTCTTGGTCGTTGGATGTTCGACCTTCCGGGCTTGTTTGGCGCCAGTCTGGTTTCCAACCTGGTGATGGGCCTGATCAGCTTCGCCTGGTTGGGCCACCAGATCAGGGCGAGCGAGGCAAGCCGCAATTAGCGATGCATACCAAAGGCCTTCTTCGTGAAGTGACCAAAATTGAGCGGGCAACACAGACCCCTGAAAACAGGAAGAGGAATTACAAAAGCCACCATGAACAAACACGAAAAGAGCGTTGACCAGGACTACCGAAACCAGAGTTTCTGGCTCGACAGCGTCCCTGGTTCGCTGCTTCCCCGGCCCAGGCTGGAGGGCGATATCGAGGTTGACGTTGCCATTGTTGGAAGTGGTTATACCGGTTTATGGACCGCCTGGTACCTGAAGCAACATGATCCCGACTTGAACATAGCCATCCTGGAGGCAGAAATTGCCGGTTTCGGCGCTTCGGGCCGCAACGGCGGCTGGTGCTCGGCGTACCTGGCTGGAATCGGACACTGGTTTGACGATCCGGATACACACGATGGAGCCGTTCGCCTGCAACGACAGATGTTCGATACCGTCAGGGAAGTCGGACGGATAACGCAAAACGAATCAATTGATTGTCACTTCGAGCAAGCAGGCGCATTGGAAGTGGCCGTGCTGCCAGCGCAATTGAAGCGCTTGCAGGAGGAGCTGGAGTACCTGCACGGACAGGGTTTTAGTGATAACGACTACCATTGGCTTGACGCGGATGAAGCCCGCAGTATGCTCAACATCGATCAGACGCTGGGTGGATTGTTGATGAGTCATTGCGCTTCGGTCCACCCTGGCCGACTGGCGCGAGGGCTGGCGGAGTCTGTCGAAAAGCGGCACGTCAAGCTCTGGGAGCAAACTCCCGTGCTGGAAATCACCGGACAGCAGCTGCGCACGCCACGCGGAAACGTGACAGCGCAAACGATTGTGTTGGCCACAGAGGGCTACACCAACACGCTGCCCGAGCAGCGTCGCCGCATCATCCCGCTGCATTCCATGATGGTGGTTACCGAACCCCTGGACGCGGAGCAGATCAAGGCCATTGGCTCTCCAGGGCACTGTACCTTCGGCAACCTGGACCATATCGTGACCTATGGTCAGCTGACCAAAGACAATCGCATCGCCTTTGGCTGCCGCGGCGCATACTACTATGGTTCTAAAATTCACCATTTCGATCCGGCTGAAGCCGAATTCGATAATGTAAGAAAGACCCTGCTCCGTTTTTTCCCGGTTCTCGAGGGCATCCATTTCACCCATGCCTGGGGTGGTGTCATGGGCGTTTCCCGTACGCTGAGGCCATCCGTAAATTATAATCCGGCTACTGGCCTGGCCTGGGCAGGTGGTTACTTCGGCAATGGCGTTGGCGCGAGCAACCTGGCCGGCAGGATCATGGCGGACCTGATCCTGGGCCGGGAAACGGACCTTGTGGAAACACCCTGGGTCAATCCACCCGACAGCCACGATAATTGGGAGCCGGAACCCATCCGATGGCTGGGCATCAATACCAGGCGCTATTTAATGCAACTGACCGACGATGCAGAACACAAAGGCAGTATGTTCGCACCCTTGATCAATAAGATAATGGACACCCTGTTTCCTTAGTGCGCTGTCAAGACGGCCAGAATGATGACCGATATTCGAATGGCCGCATCGCCAAATCCAAATATCGGAAAAATCGTTTCAACTATCTGGATGATCAGCCAGGACGCTAATATGTACGCAACAGCAGCCCGGAAAACGTTAGAACGTTTGAGTTCGTTGAATAGGGACATTAGTGCCTGGCAGATTGCCCGTATTGTTCACACCATGTCGTCCAAATTTGCCGATAAACTGTCTCAAGTTCCCGCGTAAATCCTTCCGCATCCATCAACGGGGAAGACAACATCTTCTCCCGCAGACCTTTGCTGAGCATGGCAAGCCGGGCCCGGTCACTCGCCAGTTCAACGGCTTTTTCCACATAATCCCCCTCACTGCCTGTTATGAGTTCTTCCAGGTTTAACACAGTCAGTTGGCTGGCGCTCACACGAGAGCGGTGGTCCATTCCAGTGCGTGCCAAAACAGGCACACCCATAATATAACTTTCACAATTCGTTGTGGTGCCGTTGTATGGGAATGAATCGAGCGTCAGGTCTACTTCCAAGTAAACCTTCAACTGATCGTACCGGTTTGCAATAAAACCCCTGAATTTTATTCTGGTCGATTCAATGCCCTGTTGATTGAATTTTTCCAGAACTCTCTCCCGGTTCGATCTCCTGTCCATGGCCAAATTCTTGATCAACAACGTCGACCCCGGAGATCGGGAAAGTATTTTCGACCAGGTACAAATCAAGGCATCACTCAGCTTGGCCCAGGCATTGAATGAGCCAAAACAGATACCTGTTGTGGACTGATGCTTGCCCGCGTCCAGTTCGGGTAACTCATGGTGAGCCTGGAAAACAGAAAATGTCCGTGGCATATACAGCAATTGTTCAGTGCACAAGCGCTGAGCTTCCGGCGGAGGATCGGTGACCCGGTCAACAATACGATAGTCAACGGTATCGAGGCCCGTGGTGTTGGGATAACCGAGCCAGGTGACCTGCAGGGGTGCAGCCCGTGCTGCCAGGACTGCAATGCAACCATCACCGGAGTGCCCATTGAGATCTATGAGGATGTCGATTTGATCATTAGTGATTTGCTTCAAACGCGCCTCAGTACTCAGCGTCTTGATGCTGCGAAAATATTTCGCCGAGTTGCGGATTTCGTCTGTAAAACTATCGGACGCGGCACCCGTGCTGTAAACGTATGAAGTCACATGGCGTTCATCATGTTGCTGGAGCACGGGTAAAATAAAATGAGCCACAGAATGATTCCTGAAATCAGAGGAAATATAGCCAACCTTGAGGTTTTTATCCTGCTCAGGCACATTTTTGAACACCAGATTGCGCTCAGGGTGGTGTAGATGAACCCATCGACCCGCTTTCAGGTGCTCCTGATAGATTTCCTCAGGACTGATTTCAGGGGAATAGTTCAATGCAAAAAGCAGATTGCTGCGAGCCGGCTCAAGGTGTTCATTCCAACTCAGTGATTTTCGAAAACAATGCGCGGCCCACACCTCACCCATCCCGTTCAGCCCAAGTAATCGCCACGAATTAGATAATTCACTGCTTAATTTTTCCGAACACTTTTCGCCCTGGTGAGCCTCTTTATCCCATGCCTCAACGCAGGATCGCAACAGCATGATGACTTTTGAGTTACTCATAATCCCTCTGCGTTTTACGCCATGAGAGCCCGGGTGTTCCCCCATCTCAACCTGATACACCATTTCGGCTGCAATCGCACGATTCCTTGCAGCTGTTGTATCGTTGTCATCGCTGGATTTGCGAAGCTCTATCGATTTGATAAATGCATCATGGGCCTCCATTAGCCGACCGGATAACTGCAAGATCAGACCTTTATAAAATAAGGTAATGCTGTGTCCAGGCGCTCGTTTCCTGATTCCAACATATACCTTTTTTGCCAAGGATATCTGCCGGTCGTAGATATGTATTTCCAGTTGCTTGACCCAGGGTTCCGGACTGTCAGGAGCAAAACGCTTCCACTTTTCGATGAGCCTGAGGATGTTTTCGGAACCTTTCCCATCGATATTCTGGCGAATCATTATTCCAGCCAGCAACCGAAATCGTTCCATGGATTTTGGTGAGGATTGCGCTTCCTCCAACGCTTCAGTCACCTTCCCTCTTTGATACAACTCAAGAGCATTTTTTACAGACACAAATTCTTTATTCCTTAGAGATTTCTTTTCACAATATGCAAGCCCGACTGAGTCAGGTGAGTAATCATATCCCGGACCTGAACCCAATGCGCAGGTGCGTGTCATCGCAATACGGTTTGTTTGAAGAACCTCCGCAGCGGCACAGTTTGGCGTACTGCGTGCGATTGATTGTGCGCCCGGTTCCACTGCAGATTTCTACCGGACCCCTGACTTTTAGGGGGCCGTCTTTGAGTGGAATGATGTGAAGTTCACCTCCGCGCTCTGCGAGTGGTTCAGAGGGCATTGTTTCGGGCTCGCCACTGGCATCGAAGCCGGCATCTATGTGCGAATTGTCACAAAACGGTTTGTTTTTTGACTTACCGCAGCGGCACAACGTAGCGCGAAACAGAGCCGGTTGCTCGTCAATATTGAGTGTGGCATGAAAGGCATAGGGACCGTTTTGCCGCAAGTTTATGGCATTGACTGCGGGTGCAGTTTCTTCCGGGCCTCCATCGAGGCGCCGGTAGGTAATGGCGCCCGACGGACAGGACTGTGCAACGTGGGCCAGGTGCTCTGCCGAGTCGGTCTCCGGGTGCAGCCAGGGGCCTTCAACGTTCGCCAGGAACACGGTTGGCGCATTGAGGACGCAGCTTCGCGAATGGATGCAGCGCTCCAGGTCGAAACTGATCTCGATGTCATCACTGCTCGCCGTGTTGTCGGCATCCCCGGCAACCGGGACGTCGTCCGGCTTTGCGTTTACCTTAGCCGGCTCTTTTCTGACCTGTTCTGAGCCAGTCACCAGGGTGAAATGTTCCTCGTACTTGCTGTGCAATTCAGACAGGCGCTTCGCCATATCGGCCAGCCCATCAGCCACGCCGGGCAGGTCCTGACGATTCTCGACGATGCGGCATGCGTCCGCCAGTTCAGACGCACGTTCCGAGAGAATCCGTGCCGCGTTGGCTTGAGCATATTGGCCGAAGGACTTTGGTAGTGCGAAACTCAAGCCCGCATTGATACCCGGCTTGTCATCGCAGATCGGCATACGTACCGCAGCCTCACCGATAACAGTGGCGTACCTCATCATCTTGCAGGACACATCCGCCAGCCCTTGCCTCAGGCCGCTGGGCAGGGGAACGGGCGTACAGATTTGCGCCAGGCACTGGAGCATCAATCCATAAACGGCATTCCCAAGATCAACCACATGCCGGGCCAGAGAATTTTTGATTCGCGTGGTGTGCTCATCGTCCGCCAACTCGGTCAAAACCGGGTTCAAGGCAGCCGGGTATGCCGCTTCGAATTCCGGCCGCGCCTGTTTCAATTCCAGATACTCCTTGAGGATCGCGTCAAATCGGGCGTAATGCGAGTCTTCGCGATGAGCCGGCGCACCTTCGCCCTGGCTGACGATCTCCTCGATCGCTTTCATGGCCGTTTCCACGCCACTGATCTCGAACAATCCTGGCAATGGAAACTCGGCGGAGCTCAGTTGCGCCTCGCCATGGCCGATGAACAGGTTCTCCTCGCCGAGTTCCTCGGCCAGGCGGCGGATGGCCTGGGCGATCCCGTGGTACAACTGTCCCTGCGAACCGTAATCCCGTGAAGTGGGCGTCAAAAGATCAGTGCAAACCACCCGCTCGTAATGTGATTCGTGGGTAAAGCCGGCCCCGTCTTTTACATCAATTCCCTCCGGCTTCTCGATGAATACGAAATGCCGCATGGTCTCTTCGTTGAAAGGCGCCAGGTGAAAATCGAGATCAGAGGGGAAGTAGCCCTGTTTCACAGGAAAATCCGGGCGAGAAAAATGCGGTGTCGCCCCGAATGCCGACATCAGGTTATTGACCAGCGCCAGGTGAAGCATTTCCTCCAGCGCCACGCTGCGAATCGAAGCCCTCCAGCGATCGATAGCTTCTTTCTCTACCGCTGTAATGCCTTCACTTTCATCCTTCTTGAGACTCCACTGCGCGTACAGATAAGTGCACATCACAACGTGTTCAAACTCTGCCGCTTCGGTGAGCAGGTAAATTAGTTCTTCACGGTCATTTACCGCAATGTTGAGATCTGCATTCATGATGAAGCTCCCCGTACCGTGAGCAATCGGCAGGCCGCATGGTGCAGCCTTTCATCCTAACTATAGTCGATATTCCGTGTTTGTCAGCGCCCTTGCGCTGCGATCATGGCCGCAGTTGCCTGTTCGGTTGTCCACGTGGCGTTGGCAATAAAACGGAAGTTGGTAAGGGCCGCGGCATAGCCGTCGATCTCCGGTGTCTGTGCGGCAGCCGTTGCATCCTTCACCACGGCAACTTCAAAACCCTGCTCGAGCAATTCACGCATATGGGACTCAACGCACAGATTAGCAGACATGCCACCCAGGATGACTTTATCTATACCGCGCTTGCGCAGTTGCAGCGCCAGGTCATTGGATTCAGGGCCGTAGACTTTATGTGGACTGGTCACGATGGTTTTGCCGTCATTGATCAGTGGCTTGTAGAGTTCGAGCCAGTCGGCGCCAGAGCCTTCGAAACCTTCGGTGGACAATGCACCCGCACGGTCGAACATGTTGATCGAGTGCATCATCGTCTCGACGGCGCCGCCAAATTGCCAGCCGTGATCGGTGGGGAAGTAGTAGTGCGGCGAGATAAACACCTCAATACCGCTGGCCTTGGCGGTTTTCATCAGAGTTTCTATGTTCGCTACGGTACCGTTGGCCTCAACGCTGGCGCCTACCAGGCCCCAGGTGGCGCCGTCGGGACTCAGAAAATCATTTTGCGGATCAGTGATTACCAGTGCCGTGCGCGCCGTGTCAATGGTCATTCCCGGATCGGGTAGCTGGGCTATTGCCAGTGCTGGAAAAAATGCCAGGCCTAAAAACATATGAATGCTGATTTTGATGAATCTGTTCATTGCGCTCTCCTCTTTGAGTCGTCGATAGCCCCGGGGGGCCGTGTAGATTGTTTAGTATCCAACGTATATGCTGTAGATACAAATGTACAAATTGGTACGTCGCTTGTGCGAATCCGTCCAGACATTTCGATGCAGGCGCCATGCAGCAGCTAAATAGCGATATTAGCCATGTCCAGTGACCACAAGCAGAATGCTTCCTCGATCCTCGATCGTTACATTGCGAATCTCAGCGTAGAGGTTGAGCCATTTGCCCTGTGCATGTTGCAGGCCGGCTGGCGCCTGACTCTGCCTGCCCCCCCATGCGCCATGCTGCATTTTGTTATTGAGGGTGAAGGATGGTTGAGTTGACCGGATCATGAAAGATCCGTTTGCCCCGCACACGGTTGAATCATTGGCAGAATCCGTCAATATGAGTCGTTCAGCATTTGCCAAACATTTTCATGATGCTTTCTTCAAGTCCCCGATGAGCCTGGTCAACCATGTGCGACTCGAACGGGCGGCCAAGATACTGACCAGCAGCCACTGGCCAGTAGAACGAATCGGAAAACATTGCGGATTTTCCAGCCGCAGCCATTTTTCAAGCGCGTTTAAAAAGCACACCGGGCTGTCACCGGCACGGTTCCGCGTTCAGTAGTAAGGCTACAGCGGTAGGGCAAGTCTGGCTGCTACCCGTATTTCTATTCTCCGGATTGTTCATTTACCGGAAGAAAGGTATTTAAAATTCGATTAGACTCACTCCCATGGGTAATCGATTATCAAAAATCTATACTCGTACCGGCGACAAAGGCACAACCGGCCTTGGCGACGGGTCACGGGTTGACAAGGATAACCTGCGGGTAGAGGCCTTTGGCACCGTGGACGAACTCAACAGCACCGTTGGACTGGTGCTCGCGGCAAACCTTCCGGTCAACGTCCAGACCATTCTTAACCGAGTGCAACACGAATTATTCGATCTTGGCGGGGAGCTGTGTGTGCCGGGAACCACGCTGATTCCGGGCCATTACGTCGAAGGAATTGAGGCTGACCTGGACCTGCTCAATGCAGACCTGCCGCCACTGAAGGATTTTATCCTGCCGGGTGGGTCGGAATCCGCTGCGCGCTGCCACCTGGCCAGAACCGTCTGTCGCCGGGCCGAGCGCCGGGTGATTACCCTGGCTCGCGATGAAGACGTCAACCCGGTAACAATCCGATACTTGAATCGATTATCCGATTTTCTTTTCGTAGCCGCCCGGGTTCTTGCCCGTGCAGATGGCGGGTCCGAAGTGCTTTGGGTGCATGGCGATCAACGCCAGTGAGGTCGCTTCTTTTGTAAGAGATCGCTGGCACCACTAATCATGGGTTGGGAATGAAAACTGTGCGCCTTCGCGAACTCCACTGGATGGCCAGCGCTGGGTAATCGTCTTGCGCCGCGTATAAAAGCGAACCGCGTCCGGCCCGTAGGCATACAGATCACCAAAAAGGGAGCGTTTCCAGCCACCAAAGCTGTGGTAGGCGACCGGTACCGGCAGCGGGACATTAATGCCGACCATGCCGACCTTGATGTTGTCGCTAAAATACCGCGCCGCTTCACCATCACGGGTAAAGATGCAGGTGCCGTTGCCGTATTCGTGCTGGTCGATCAGATCCATCGCTTCGCGCATCGTATCCACCCGCACCACGCAGAGCACCGGCCCAAAAATTTCGTCCTGGTAAATCTTCATCTCCGGGGTAACCCGGTCGAACAAGGTGCCGCCCAGGAAATTTCCGTCTTCGTGACCGCTGACAGTTAATCCGCGACCGTCTGAGACCAGCTCTGCACCTTCGCGTTCACCCAGATCCACGTATCCCTGAACTTTGTCAAAATGCTCGCGGGTGATCAGGGGGCCCATATCGTTGTTGTTGTCGGTGCCTGGACCAACTTTCAGTTGTTCCAGTTCCTTTTTCAGTTTTTCAACCAGCACATCCCCGGTTTCCTCACCCACTGCAACCACTACGGAAATGGCCATGCAACGCTCCCCGCAGGAACCGTAAGCCGCTCCCATCAGTGCAGATACGGCGTTGTCCATGTCTGCATCAGGCATCACGATGGCGTGGTTTTTGGCGCCACCCAGCGCCTGGACTCGTTTTCCGTTTGCACTGCCGGTTTGATAAACATATTCCGCGATCGGTGTGGAACCGACGAAAGAAATCGCCTGCACCCGAGAATCCGTCAACAGTGTGTCCACCGCTTCCTTGTCACCGTTTACCAAGTTGAATACACCTTCAGGCAAGCCCGCTTCATGCAGCAGTTCAGCTATCATCATCGGGGCGGACGGGTCCCGCTCGGAAGGTTTGAGCACAAAGGTATTGCCACAGACTATGGCCATGGGATACATCCACATCGGCACCATCGCCGGAAAGTTAAAGGGTGTGATTCCGGCCACGACACCCAGGGGCTGGAACTCGCTCCAACTGTCGATTGCCGGCCCCACGTTTTTACTGTGTTCACCTTTTAGGAATTCCGGCGCACCGCAGGCGTATTCGACAATTTCCACACCGCGTGAAAACTCGCCCAGTGCATCGTGCAAAACCTTGCCATGCTCCTCGGTGAGCAGCGCCACGACCTTTTCTGAATTTTGTTCGAGCAAATCCTTGAAACGAAACATGATGCGCGAGCGTTTGGCGACCGGCGTATTACGCCAGGCAGGAAAAGCGGCCTCAGCGGCTGAGATCGCTTCCTCTACGGTCTCCTTGCTTGCCAGCGCCACCTGCCTGACTACCTTGCCTGTCGCCGGGTTAAAAACAGCCTGGCTGCGGCCGTGGTCTGCCACTCTCTTGCCACCTATGAAGTGGCCAACAGTTTCAATAGTATCCGCGCTTGCGATAGCTTCGATATTCATGCAGTAATCCTCAATACTTAACCGTCTTGTTCAGCCGGTGGGTTTGCATAATCGTACTAATCAATACGATCCAGTAATTTCCTGATCTTTTCAAATGTCATGGTGATGTCTTCGGGCCGGGAATTCAGGAAGGGTGAAAACTGCAAGGTATCCATTCCATTGCGAATCACCATGTCCTCGTCCCAGAAACACGTCTTGTGCATTTCCATTCCGCGCGCTCCGGGTGCATCGGGGCGGGACTCGAGTTCAACTGCCCCCATCAGCCCGAAATTTCGAACATCGACCACTTTCGGATGATCATCCAGTGAGTGAATGGCCTGCTCGAAATGATGTTCCAATTCCCTGGCTTGCGCGAACGTTCCTTCCTCGCGATAAACGCCGAGCGTGGCCAGGCCGGCCGCCGCGGCCACCGGGTGGCCTGAATAGGTGTAACCATGAAACAGTTCAATCATTTGCCCCGGTCCGTGCATGAATGACTCGTACACTTCATCCCGCACCAGGACCGCCCCCATTGGAATCACACCATTGGTTAAACCTTTAGCGATAGTGATGATGTCTGGCGTCACCCCAAAACGCTGTGCGGCGAAAGCTTCTCCCACGCGTCCGAAAGCGGTAATTACTTCGTCGAAGATCAGCAAGATGCCATGCTGGTCACAAATCTCACGCAAGCGTTGCAGATACCCTTGAGGTGGAGGAAACACGCCAGCAGATCCGGCCACAGGCTCTACAATCACCGCCGCAATATTCGATCCGTCGTGCAGAGCAGCCAGCTTTTCCAGGTCATCTGCAAGCTCTACACCCCACTCGGGCTGCCCCTTGCTGAACGCGTTGTGCTCCGGCCTGTGTGTATGAGACATGTGATCGACACCCGGCAGCAGGTTCGCACTGAAAACTTTACGGTTGGGCACCATTCCGCCAACCGACATGCCGCCAAAATTAACCCCGTGATAGCCTTTTTCGCGCCCAATCAGCCGTGTACGATGCCCTTCTCCCCGGGCGCGGTGGCAGGCCAGCGCGATCTTCAGCGCGGTGTCCACCGACTCGGAACCAGAGTTCGTGAAAAAGCAGTGATTGAAGCCCTCAGGCGCTATATCCGTTACCTCGGCAGCCAGTTGAAACGCTTTTTCGTGGCCCGCCTGGAAACTGATTGCATAATCCAGGGTTGCCACCTGCTGCTGAACCGCCTCTACGATTTTCGGGTGACAATGACCCAGGCCGCTGGTCCATAAACCGGAGAAAGCATCATAGACTTGCCTGCCGTCGGCGGTCTGGTAGTAATGGCCGCTGGCGCTAACAATAATCCTCGGTTTCTTTTTAAAATCCCGGTTGGCCGTAAACGGCATCCAGTAGGATTCCAGTGCTGCAGCTTTAATACTCATTTGTCCTGACCTGTGGAATTGCTTAGTGGCTGTCTATTATAATAGACATTGTGTCATAATTCCAAGCAAATAAAGCGATAAAAGACACTGACTGTCTATTATTTTACCTGAGCTTGCTAGCCCGCATATTTCACCAAGGCGGACGACATAATAAACATTATTTTTTCAATTCAAAGCTTTGCAGAATATTATCGCGATTTTCTAATTTACAGTTTGTCCTATCCGGTTTTGCACACGACCACATGGATGTGGGAGGTAGAGTAACGCATGGAGCGGTTACCGAGCATCTGGCTTCACATTTCGGCAAATCCTTCTCAAACCATAGCTATCGCTATG
>SMVB01355468.1_pt1 | contig 25339 bp, 23 predicted proteins | sample 2456461 | NCBI WGS metagenome assembly SMVB01 (sample SAMN11095934, study PRJNA526329) | marine sediment metagenome | biome: Marine sediment; feature: Surficial sediment; material: Deep marine sediment; isolation source: Hadal surficial sediment | place: Pacific Ocean | collected 2014-05 | depth...
AGGTCAGGTCGGCATAATAGTGTGACTCGCCAAGGATCTGATCGAGGCGCAGCGGCTGCAGGCCGTGCTGCCGCACGATCTCGTCCCATAGTGTGGCACGCTCACCGACGTAGACGGCGATGCTGCGTGGTTCGTCGGGGCCAACCTCCATGCCGAGCGTCTGTGCGATCGCGGGCCACATGTCTCGCCACATGAAGACCTCGCCGTTGGTTAGGTTGTAGGTTTGACCCGCGGCCACAGGTTCGCCTGCGGCCCACAGGCAGGCGTCACCAACGAGGCGTGCATCCACCGCCTCCCAGACCCAGTTCGCACCGCCCGGGTAGCTCAAAGGTCGGCCTTCATGACTGAGCATGGCGGCGAAGACGCCGATGATCGGGGGAAGGTTCATGACCACGCCGTGGTTCGGGCCCACGATGAGCTGCGGACGCAGGATGGTGAAGCCGAAGCCAGAAGCCTTCGACTTGGTGATGATGTAGTCCTCTTGCAGCCAATAGAAATTGGGATGTTCCACACGGGGCCGGTCCTCGCGTGCGGGTACGCGCATGGGAGCCACCGACAACCCATAAGCCTTAGTGCCCTGCAGGATAGTCACGTGCTCAAGCTGCGCGTGCTCGCACAGCGGGTCTAGCAGATTGGTGAGCATCTGACCGTTTGTGGCGATCTGCCCGGGATCGCTCCAGCCCTGGATGAGGCCGGGCAGTTCGTAGACGGCGGTGTATACGACGTGGGTGACCGCGGCCAACTTGGGCGCCGCCTTAACGCAGGCGTCGGCGTCTTGCAGGTCGAGGCTAAGGTACTTATATGCGCGAGTGCCGATGAGGGCGGGGGCGCGGCGGGAGGCCGCGATTACCTCCCAGCCTGCATCACAGAACGAAATGGCGGCTGCAGTTCCCACGAGCCCACTGGCGCCCACTATTAGGACTGTACCCTTGTTATCGTTCATTTCTCTGGGCTCCTGCATTCTCCAGGATTTAGGGGCCTGCCGGTCCTCCACGACACTGATTCGTATAGCTAATCAATGTCTACGCTCGCCACACGATCCCCTGATGCGCTGCCAAAGTACAACTTACCTCTGTGCGGCGACAGCCAGATCTTCCGGATTCGTAAAACCGCAAATCGGTGTAATGCTACTGGATCGCTTGCGATCACGTCGATTGACGAAGCTAAATGAGGAATGGGTAACTTTTGACTTTCTGAATTGGAGATCTTTGATTGGAATATGCCTGGCCACAACCACTCATCAAACCTAGAACCAGGAGCAGGCGGCACGTAGACCTGTAGAACGATTCGACTGCTTGCTTGTTTTTCAAGACCCACACCCCTTCCCGCAGACCAACAATCAGCCTAGGTAGCGACGACGCGGTGGTCCAAATGCCGTGCAACGTATGGCGTTGGAGAGCCTCCGTCAGGAGTTGGAGTTACCTAGAGAGGAAGCCGCGCAGTTCGAGGCAGAATTGGCAACAAGCCTCTCCTAGCGAAAGTCCCCTTCTGGCCGAAAGCCGCCGGTCGCGTTGGTCATGGATCTTGTTTGACGATCCTGGATAGCGGACGTTTATGCGCTGCCTTTGACCTCGCCGTCGTTTAGGAGTAGATACTGCCTTCCGCAATTGCTCCCGCCATTCCTTCCACTGATCGGCCTGTCTGCAATGCGGCCAGCACCTCTGCCGGTTAGAACGGAGCGCATGCGACTCGGCTGGAGCCCCACTCGCCGCGGAGAACTGCATAAATCACCTCGTCCGAGAATTGGCCTTTGTAGAAGATGTTCGAGCGCAACGTTCCTTCATGCTTCATTCCGAGTTTCTCCATCACTCGAATGGACCCGACATTTGCGGCATCGGTGGTCGCTCGGGCCCGCATTAGCTGCGGATACAGTCGAAACGACTCGGTGATTACTGCTCGCGTGACTTCAGTGATCAATCCAGCCCGTGAGTGGGCTCGAGCTCGGATCTATCGACCCGGATCCAGTTTCGGATCCAGCATAGTGTAGCGGGCACCGGCTGGAAGCGTTTCGCTCCGATACAGACCTACGTTTGGCAGACGAACCGCGAGGTCGGCGGAAGCGTATTCCGGCAGCGCGACGCGTCCTCGATTACGTCCAAGCGTGACGTGAGCCGTAAAGGTCTGTGTGCTGAATCGAGCTGCAACGCGCTCGAGTTCACCCTCCGACTCGACCACGGCTACCACAACGCGAGCCGCGGTGTGGTGCGGAAACCCGGTTACGGTGCGTACGACACAATTGACCGGAAAATGTTCCGCAGCGGCCGCGGCGACGATGTGCTGTTGGCGCTCGATCTCGGTGTGATCGATCTCGCCGAAAAACCGAAACGTGACGTGGTATTTGCTCGGTGCAAGCCAACGGACGCCGGTAAGCGGCCGCGTTGCGAATTTCTCGAGTTCGACCGCAACGTCCTCGGGTAGGAACGAAGCGACGAAGCAGCGTGTCAAAGTTCTCTTCCGTCGATAACCATCGTCCGGAAGTTTGATACAGCTTGACTGTCTTTCCTAGGACGTCGGTCAGAGAGTTAGTGACCCATTGGGGCACTGGCTGGTTCGTTCCTGGTCGACTGGAATCAATCTGAAGCTGGATTGAAAAAAGGCAATATTTTTAGGAGATTTGATGGCTTGTGTGCAGCAAGTGGATTTCGAGCAACAGCGGCCCCGAATTATGGATAAAGCAATCCGGCACCCTTGCATTGCTGCCGAACGTTGGAGTCTGCTTCACTCGGTCCTAGTAGCAGTCTCTAGGCGTCCGTCGGGAAGGACATTGGTGGCTAGCCGGGCAGTTCCACTGTGGCCTTGCCTTCCAAAGGATTGGCGGTTCCCTCGCGATGCAGCCAGATGTCGCAATCGGCGTAGCGCTTGCCGTTTTCCTCGCGCACGGCGGTAACCTTGCCTTGGGCGCTGATGTGATCTCCGTCGAGCACCGCCATGGGAAACGTCATGTAGATGCGGCGAATGCTGGTTGGCCCGGTCCAGGCGTGCAGCATGTTCACCATGTAGCTGAGTCCTAGCGGACCCTGGTTGATCGTGTGATCGCCGTACCCGAGCTTCGCGACGACCCGTGGATCCCAATGCACGGGGTTGGGATCGCGCAGGATCGCCGCCATAGTGCGCATGCGTTCGGGGCGTACACTCGGCATGTCCCACGCGGGAATCTCATCACCTGCCGACACGTTCATGACTGACTCCTTCGATAGTGCCACGTCACGATGGTGCTTGCCGCGGCACGACCATCGGGTTCCTTCAGATCGAAGCGAAACTGAATGCGATCGAATACGCGGCCGTCTTCCTCGCACCGATCGGCTTCGGTAATTTCGCCGTCAACGCGGTACTCCAGTTCCTCGCGAAGCGGTCCGTGAAACTCCCACACGTAGCTTTCGATGCCGATGGAGGAATCCGACTCCGCCTGCCCCAGCGCAAACATCTCGCCAATGCTGGTCTGCGCGCCGAGAAAAGGAACGTGAAACAGTGCGATGGGGTGCGCAATGCCGTTGGGCAGCGGGTCTGCGCCCGTGCATTCGGTCAATAGAAAATTTTCCCAGTGAGCAATGGTGTAGTAGCCACCGGGAAACCGGTGACCCACCAATCCTCGTATCTCTGCGACAGGCGGCATCGACACGGCCATACCTTTCTCCCCAAGAAGATTCGAACCGCAATAATAGCAAGGAGCGTGGTGGCCGGGCGATGGACTGGTCTGAAGCGACCGGCGGCCGAGTGCCCTAAGCGGGAGTTCAGCTACGCGTCGCGCTGCAGGGAAGCTTCCATTGCTCGACAGATAACTCCTTTTCGATCTGAGAAAGCTCCCAAACGTGGCCCTCGATATCTTTAGCTCGGTAGATTCTGCCGCCCCAAAACATGTCTTGAGGTTCCATGATGATCTCGGCGTTCTCAGCTTTTGCCGCCTCGAAGTGGCTATCGATATCTGCGACGTAGACCTTCAAAGATTGACTGGCGAAACCGCTTTTGGCGGGTGGGGTCAACCCGTGTCCACCAGTAGTCAGATGGATCAACCCATCCTCTCCGATCTCTAGCCACGTCAACGTCCAGCCATCCCCGACCAATCGCGATCCTTTGCGCTCAGTGAAACCAAAAGCGCGTTCTAGCCAACCGACTGCAGCAGGCACATCCGCGTACACGACGGACGGAACGACAATTGGCGATTTCCACAGATCACTCATTTGGTACTCCTGACGATATCCAGATCAAGGAGACTACCAGAGCTTGACAAGCCGTTGATCAAGAGCTGCTGCCGGTGACAGACAATCGCTTTCATCTTCCTCTGCTTTGTCTGGTGCAGGTTTCTACGATTTGCGCGAGAATCGGCTAGAGAGCGACGCCAATATATCAGAGCACGAAATACCAAGGTCCGGATACGGCCACACCCAGAGGACAAAACATGATGGTTAAGACTCAGCGGGGCGTCACCGCCTTATTCAGCGTGAAGATTGTTGGCGCTGGTATCTTCGGCTTATTCCATCCTGCCGGTCTCGTCGCATGAAAGTACCCGATTGGCTCTTCGGATTCGTTAACCCCGTCATGGTGACGATGCTCCGATCGCCCCTGCACCCCCTCGTGAGTTCAAGCATCCTGATCATCGAGTTCACGGGGATCAAATCCGGCAAGCGACGCACCGTGCCGGTTCGCTACATGTACACCGGCAACCAGCCGTGTTGCACGACGTCGATCCACAACGGTTGGTGGCACAACTTCAAGACCCCGCAAAAGGTCGAGCTCACCCTGGCCGGGAAGCGCATGGCGGCTATCGCGACGGCCGTCTCACACGATCCCGACATGCTGAGCCCGATCCTACGCGAGATTTGGTCTCGCCACCCTGCAGATGCGGCCTATATGAACGTGAAGCTCGATAAAACCGGTCAGCCAGACCCGAACGATTTCGACCGCGCGAGCGACGAAGCGGTGTTGATAAACCTCGAGCTTCGGAGCTAGAGGCTCGAGTACCAGGCGCGCTATTCAGGTCAGGAAGGTGCGTTTTTGATGATCGGCGCCGGGATCACGACCGTGATGCTGACGCATGAGCCGTTTCGACGACGACAATCCTGGGCGAATACACCACTTGTTATTCTGTGTTTGACGATCCTGATCCCACGATCGATTACGTGGTATCGGCTTGGCACTCCGTAGCACTCACAAGTTTTTGTTTTCCTGCTCATTTGCCTCTTTTTCAGCCTCTTTGGCAGCATGTCGTAGAGGTTTGCGACGTTGCGTCAAGATCGCAATGACCGGAGCCGACCCGCGGTACGACATTTGTTTGTGCGTATGAATGCTTCCTTAAAATGTAATAAAGACAATTAGTTACAAGGTTAAATTCATGGTGGCATTGTAGAGCGAGTAAGTTCGAGTGGGGTGCAGGCGGGCGACTTTTGTCGTTGTGACGTGATCGAGTCGTCAGGCATTTTGAAGAGTCGCGGGTACCATCGTCTAGATGTACCACGATAGATCAGACAGCCAGTGGAAACTCTCGCAACCCTAGCCTCGCTGGTAGGCATAATCCTACTGATTTCGTATATCTGGCTGGCAGTTGTGGCGTTTCAGCGGCGTGTTCTGTGGGGGGTACTCGTCCTGCTGTTTTCCCCCATCACGGCGATTATTTTTGCGTTTAAGTATTGGCTCGAAGCGAAAAAACCGTTTCTGGTCTACATCGTCTGCTTCACCCTGTTCTTTGCGTACGCCGGCTACATGTTCGTCCGCATGGGTGGCCCCGAGATGCTCGACATGGCCGATAGAATCAAGCATGGCGAATTCACCGACGAAGACGCATTCGATTTCATGAAGGACACGCTGGATCGAATGGATTCCTCGGGACTCTTGGATGCGCAGGAAAAGCGGGATTTGGCTAAAATGCAGGCGACGTTCAGTGCGCTCAAAGACGACTACCAGCTTTCGCAAGATGATTTGAAAGATCCGTCTGCGGCGGCGCCGGCGTCGTTACCCTCGCCTCGGATTCCGCAGACACGCCCTTACGAGCGGCCGCGCTTGACCTATCAGGACGTGCCGCTGTCCGGGTTGACTGCGTTTATCAACAGGCCAATCAGAGTGTTCGATCGGCAAGGCCGGGAACACAACGTCACGCTTCTCGCCATGGAAGACGGCGATCTCAAGCTGCGTAAGAATGTTGCCGGCGGTACGTTTGATTTTGGGTTGCCTAGTGTCAGAATTGAGCGTATTCAGGCCCTCGCCCCAGAATCGACTTGAACACCACTTCGACCTAGAGTCGATGCAGCCGCACCGGCACGTCCTTCACGCCGCGAATGAAGTTGTTGGGCAGACGCTCGACGTCCCCCGTGAGCTCAATGGTGTGAAAGCGTTGCATGATCTCTTCCCACAGCACACGCAGCTGCATTTCTGCCATGCGATTGCCCATACAGCGGTGAATGCCGTAACCGAATGCAACGTGCTGACGAGCGTTGGGACGGTCGATGATCAGTCGGTCGGCGTCGGGGAACACATCCTCATCGCGGTTACCGGACAGGTACCACATGATGACCTTGTCGCCTTCGCGAATGCTCTTGCCGTGGAGCTTAAAATCCTGCAGCGCCGTGCGGCGCATATGAATGACCGGCGTCTGCCAGCGAATCATCTCGGCCACCATGTTGGGGATCAGGCTGGGATTGTCTCTTAGTTTCTGATATTCATCGGGGTATTCGTTCAACGCAATTACGCCACCGCTGATGCTGTTGCGTGTCGTATCGTTGCCGCCGACGATCAGCAATAGAATATTGCCGAGGAACAGCTGGGGATTCTTGTGCATGTCCTTGGTCGCTTCCCCATGTGCCAACATGGAAATCAGATCGAACTTCGGCGGTTGCTTGGCTCGTTCGAACCAGAGCTGATAAAACGTATTAGCACAATCCATCAGCGCGTCGTGGCGCTGCTCCATATCGATTTCGGCATCGCCGGTCACCTGCGGTATCGCGGTGGTGATATCGGACCAGTAGACGAGCTTGCGACGGTCCTCGTAAGGAAAATCGAAGAGAGTTGCCAGCATTCGAGCCGTTAACTCGATGGATACCTTGTCCACCCAGTTGAAGGTCTCGCCAACCGGCAGGTTCTCGAGGATGTCGATGACGCTTTCCCGGATCAATGGCTCGATGTTCGCCAGGTTCCTGGGAGCAACTGCCGGCTGGACGGTGTTACGTTGCTCGTCATGCTCGGGCGGGTCCATCGCGATGAAGTTCTCGATGCTTTGAGTCTCGTCGTCGGGAACGCCGTCTAGGGGGCCGTCCACAATAGAAATTCCAGCGGCGCCCGAAGAGAAGATCTCGTGGTTGGTATCGACCTGTTTGATCAACGCGTGCTTAGTCACCGACCAGAAGGCGCCGTTGGCACTGTCCGCGAGGTAGTGCACGGGATCTTCTCGTCGTAGCCTTGCGAAATAGGGGCGCCAAGTATCATCGCGGTAAATCGATGCCTCGCTGACATCGATTTCTTCCAGCGCCAGTCGGTCTATCTCCGCTTGCCGTTCCATTACGGTGCTCATACCAACCTCACTCGTGTTTGCTCTAGCATGACCCATCAGTATGAGGCCAGCGCCTCCTGGCCGATTATACCCTTCATACACGAGCCAACATGGACATTCTCGTACCATCGCGCAACGGGCGCCGGTGCGCTAGGCTCAAACTCATTTGTGAAACCGTGTTCGGGGAGGCGTTGATATGGCGACATTTGTGCTGGTTCATGGTGCCTGGCACGGCGGGTGGTGTTGGCAACGGGTGACCAGACAATTGAATGACCAGGGCCATGAGGTTTTTGCGCCGTCCTTGACCGGCCTTGGTGATCGGGCGCATTTGCTTGGCCCTGAAATCAACCTCTCAACACACGTTGACGACATCACCAATATTTTCAGGTCTTATGATCTTGAAGACGTCGTGCTATGCGGGCACTCCTATGGCGGTTTAGTGATCACGGGCGTTGCCGACCGGATGCCGGGCAGCATTCATTCGCTGGTCTATCTTGATGCGCTGGTGCCCGAGGATGGCCAGAGCATGTTTGACACCATCCCGCAGGAATATGTCGACGTGTTTGAAGCAACGGCAGCCCAGGGCGATGGCTTCTCGGTGCCACCTATGACCGGCGAACAATTTGGGGTAAACGAGGCAGACGCCGCATGGATGAACGAGAAATGTTGCAATCACCCAATCGGCTGCTTTACCGAACAGTTGGCGCTGACCGGAGCGTACGAACGCATTGTCAAGCGCACCTATATATTGGCGTCCGGGTTTGATCATCCATCAACCAAGGCGCATCACGCAAGGTTCGACGACGATCCCACCTGGCACGCCCTGGTGATGAACGGCGGCCACGACCTGATGATCGACAACCCGGGTGGTGTTGCCGAGGTCCTGCTGGCACAAGTCTAGTCCGAGATGGCTGGGGACTGATGGTATGCTCGCATGCGGGGCACGAATTCCGGTCCGGACCGGAATCAGGAGGGGCGAATGCGCATATGGCGTGCGAACGAGTTTGGCGAAGCACTCGACGTGTTGGCGCTGGAAGAGCTGGAGCTGCCAGCGCCGGGTGAAGGGGTGCTGGAAATCAGGGTCGAAGCAACCGGCGTAGGGTTGCCAGACGCTCTGATGCTCCGCGGTAGCTATCCCGCGGTGCAGAAACCACCCATAACGCCTGGCCAGGAAGTGGTGGGCACCGTGACCCGAACCGGCGCCAACTGCTGCTTGAAAGTGGGCGACCGCGTCGTCAGTTCGACCCGTTTTGCCGAAGGCATGGGCGGCTTCGCCGAGGTCTGCCAGGTCTACGAGGCCCAGACTTTGCCCGTTCCCGAAGGTATGGGTGAAGAGGCAGCCGGCTTCTTCGTGCCTTTCCACACGGGCTACGTGGGTGTCATTCAGCGTGGCCAGCTGCAAAGCGGCGAGACCATGTTGGTACTCGGTGGCGCGGGTAGCTCGGGCTCCGCGGCGATACTGCTCGGCAAGGCTGTTGGCGCGACGGTTATCGCGACTGTCAGCTCGAGTGACAAGGCAGAGTTCTGCAAGATGCTTGGTGCCGACCACGTGATCAACTATCGCGAGGTGCCCATCAATGAGGGAGTCAAACAAATCGTCGGACGCGATGGTGTGCAGCTGATCTACGATCCGGTTGGTGGACAGGCCTACGCCCAGGCCGTGAAATGCATCGCGCGCCATGGTCGCGTCGTACTCATCGGCTACTCGAGCGGTGAGTGGCCGAAGATCGATCCGTTGAACGCCGTATTACGCAGCTATTCTCTGGTGGGCGCGTTCCCCGGGGCGCGCTCATTGGAGGAAACCCGTGCCCATCACGATGAGCTGTGCAACATGGCGGCGGCAGGTAGGATCCGGGTTCCGCTCGATCGTGTATTCGATTTCGAGGAGGCGCCCGTAGCCATCGATCGTGTCGGCAGCAACCAGGCTATTGGCAAGGTGATTGTTCGTGGGACGAGCTAAGCGCCACGTCAGTCTGCGCCTACGACAGATTTCGCCGAGATGCGCCAGGGTTCCCCGACCCGGACGGTTCTGACTTTCTAAACACGTCCGGCCGAGCCAGGATCCAGGTTCACTTTGCTCCGCTCAGGTAGCGCTCCAGTTCCTTGTGCCAGTGGCGAAGCTGCTGCTCCTGATGAGAGTAACGCGCACCCTTGTAGCCGCGCGACTGCACGCCTCGTTGCACGTAGCCCATCATGACCGCGTCCTGGTTGATTACGTACCCAAGACCCTCTTCGCCGTAATCGATGATCTGCCGTGCGGGTCGTGCCTTGCCAGATAGATCGGTGCCCGCCTCGACGCCCATGTACGCCGGCACGTTGTAGTCGGGATCTTCAACAGGGTGAATCAGGACCATCAGATCATAAACCATGCGTTGGGGATCGCGCGGATGCGGTCGAAACCGTTGTATCAGCAGCCCTTCAGGATGGGCGTTGAGCGTGACATTCGGAAACATGCTGTAGTTCCAGTCGTCCGTAAGCTGGTTGTCGGTGAACATGCTGTAGTCGATGTCGCGCCGCGTCGCCCACGATCGCTTGGCTTGTTGTATTGCCTTGCGCACACCCGCGGCGGTGTCGGTATAGGTTTCAGGATCCAACTCCACCTCGCGCATCAGGCTTTGCAGCCCGTCATTCACGGTCGTGCGATCGGCGCACTTGGGGCTCACCTCACCAAACTTGAGCAGCATCCGGCTCATGCCATTCTGATAAAGGTCCCATTGCACATCGTGTTCGTTGATGAACCCCAGAATTTCCGGGTGCACGGCGTGCACGTGCTGTACTTCAATGAAGGCATCGTGGGCGATCTTCCAATTACAAGGCCATGGCGTTTGCAGGTCTTTCACAATCTTCATATCGCAGAACCGGTACGCGGCGAGGTGTTCTGGCAGTGGCGCCAGGAATTCCAGCAGGGGTTGTGCGTTGCTATCCATGTTGAGGAATACGAACCCATCCCACAGTTCACAGCGCACTTCCGCGAGAGTCGGTTTATCGGCGATCATTTCAGGCGGATATGAGTCTGCATCGGGAACTAATTTGAGCCTTCCGTCGATTTCCCACTCCCAGGAGTGAAAGAAACATCTGAACGTGCGTACCGACCCAAAGTCGTTTCTGACCAGTTGATTCCCGCGATGTTGGCAGACATTGTAGAATGCCTTGATGGCGTCGGGCTGTTCGCCGGTCCGAACGACAATGAAACTTTCTCGACCCAGATCGTATTTGAAATAGTCGCCGACCCTGGAGATGTCCGAAACCAGCCCAGCCAATGTCCAGGTACGCGACCACATGCGATCCCACTCCAGTTCCGCATATTCGCCGCTGCTGTAGCGCTCTGCCGTAAAGATCTCCTCACCGTTGTCCACGTAGGGTGCCTTGGCTTCAGGCGAGTCAGGCGCGGCGTCGGGATTGTGGTGAAAGCTGCGGGCTTGCGGAAATTTGGATGCGTTCATGTTGTCCTGACCGACCGGTGCAATGGTCGTTACGGTAGCATGCTATGCCACGCAGAGTTCATATCGCGCGCAGGATGGATTCCTTGTCGGTAGGCGCGGTGGCCGAGTACGATGGGCCGCCAGAATCTCAGCGTGAGACACGCCAATGCCTTCGAACCGAAACGGGTGGGCGGCCCGAGGCATGATCATGTGCGTCGTTTCCATCGTGGCGGCCGGTTGCGGCGATTCCCCGCCGGCCAGTTTCGATGGCGGCGATGTGGCCACGTGGACCGCGTATGGCGCAACCCCCGGTGGCACGCATTACTCTACCGCCACGCAGATTACACCTGACAACGTAAGGTGGCTGGAACCGGTTTGGGAGCATCGCTCTGGCGATATCAGGCAGGGGCGAGCTTTCGACGGCGAGGGCCCGCCCATGACCCAGAGTTCATTTCAGGCAACACCCATCGTGATCGATGACACCCTGTACTACTGCTCACCGTTCAACAAAGTGTTTGCCGTCGACGCCGAAACCGGCGAAGAGAAATGGCGCTTCGATCCCAAAGTCGACAAATACACCCACATTCTGCCGAACTGTCGGGGCGTGAGCAGTTGGCGCTCGGGCCGGGCCGGGCGCTGCGAGCACCGTATTCTGGTGGGTACGCTCGATGCACGCCTGATCGCGCTCGATGCCGACAGCGGTGAGCCCTGTACCGATTTTGGCGACAACGGAGAGGTGGACGTCACCCACCGCATCTCCACACACCGGCCGGTGGAGTACAGCATCACCTCCCCGCCGGCGATACTCAACGATATGGCGATCACCGGCTCGATGGTGCTCGATAACCAGCGTACCGATGCGCCCAGCGGGGTGGTGCGGGCCTACGATGTGCGCACTGGCGAGCTGCGCTGGGCGTGGAACCCGATTCCGCCCGGCATGGAGCCGTGGAACGAAGACGGCACCTTTCGCAGCGGCACCACCAACGTGTGGTCGATCATTGCTGTCGACGAAGAGCGTAACCTGGTGTTTGTTCCCACCGGCAATACCAACCCCGACTTCTACGGCGGTCACCGCGATGGGCTCGATCATTATTCGAGCTCCGTGGTCGCTCTGAACGGCGCTACCGGCGAGGTGGTCTGGCACTACCAGATGGTCCATCACGACCTGTGGGACTACGACACGCCGGCACAACCGACGTTGATGGACCTGCGCCTCGATGGTGAGACGATTCCGGTGGTTGTGCAGGTCACCAAGATGGGCATGACGTTCGTGCTGCACCGGGAAACCGGCGAGCCGGTATTTCCGGTGGAAGAGCGCCCCGTGCCTCAGAACCCGGTGCCGGGCGAGTACCTCTCGCCGACGCAACCGTTTCCCACTCACATCCCGCATCTTCTACCGCCGATCAGCGCAGACGATGCCTCGGGCTTTACCTTCTGGGATGAGGGTGCGTGCCGCGACAGCATGAACGCGTTGCGTAATGAAGGCATCTACACCCCGCCTTCATTGGGTGGATCTATTCTGTATCCGAGCAACGGCGGCGGCAACAACTGGGGATCGCCCGCCATTCACCTGGGCGAGCAGGTGATGCTGGTGCTCACATGGCGCATGGCGGCTACCGTCAAACTCATCCCGCGCAAGGACTGCGGCGATGCCTTCCAGGGCCAGCATGGCACGCCGTACTGTGTGGAGACGGGGATGATCACCTCGCCCATCGGTATGCCCTGCACGCCCTCGCCATGGGCGACCCTGGATGCCATCGACCTGGCCGCCGGCGAGATCCTTTGGAGCGTACCGCTTGGGACCACGCGCAACATTGCACCGTTTCCGTTCTGGTGGATCGAGGGGGTGCCCGGAGTGGGTGGGCCGATTGTCACGTCCACCGGGCTCGTGTTCATTGGCGCCGCGGTAGACCACTATCTGCGTGCCCATGATCTCGGTACTGGGGAAGTGCTTTGGAAGGCCGAGCTGCCCACCGCGGCGAACTCGGTGCCGATGACCTACCAGGTGCGAGCCGACGGCCGGCAATATGTGGTGGTGGCAGCCGGTGGACACTGGAGCGGCCTCAACCCGCCGGGCGATCACCTGATTGCGTTCGCGCTGCCGGGATCGTAGTTCCCCCTTTGCAAACCAATCACGCACGCAGTAGTTTGAAACCAGCGTTTCTTTTGTATCTTTTTTTTTCGGAGGGAGACAACCATGAGCAGCTCGCGTTTCGCGCGTCCTCTCGTTGGTGGCTCGATATGCGCGGCTGCGTTCTTCTGGGCAACGCTCGCCGCGCCGTTGGCCGGTGCGGCTGGCCTTCAAGGCCACATCACCGACGAGGAAGGCCTCGCCATTGCCGGCGCCATGGTGACTGCCCGTTTCGGCGAGCCGTTTCAGGAGCGCACGGTATTCACGGATGATGAGGGTCGCTACACCATCGGGGGGTTGCCCGCAGCAACGGACCACGGCGTTCGCGTGCGGCGCATCGGCTGGGAGGATGTGCGTTCGTGGGGTCACCAGACCCCGGCCGAGGGTATGGCCAATCTCGATCTGACGATGATCCGACATACCGACCCGGCCAGGGTGGCGGCTCAGTTGCCGGCCAATCACTGGTATGCGCTGGTGTTGGAGAAGCTCACCGACGAACACGATCGCGAACAGTTCGTGCGCCAGTGTACTTTTTGTCATCAGCAGGGCAACGCTGCGACACGGCTGGTGCGCGACCGGCAGGAGTGGGACAAGGTGCTGGCGCTCATGGCCCGCATGGGTGCGGGGCTCGATGATGACTTGCGCGCGCGGATGCCTGACCTCTTGAACAGCGCCTACGACCCGGAAACTGCGGTGCCAGCGCTCACCAAAGGTTGGGAGAACGCCCACGAATTTTCCCCAGCCCCATCGGCCGAGGTGCGCCGGTCCATCATTGATGAGTATCAGCTGGGCGGCAGATCCTCCGTGCAGCACGACATGATCGTGCATCCGAGCGGGCAGATTTACTCCGTGGACATGACCACTGACACCCTCTTCCGCCTGGATCCGAGTGTGCCCGGTGGTGCTCGCGAGTCGTTCCATATTCCCAGCGAAGGCCTTTCCTTGGGCGGATTGGCGGCCGCGCTGCCGTCCAACTCGGATATGCGCGTGGGGCCGCACTCGCTGCAGGTGGATGGCGCAGGCGCGGTCTGGATCACCCTGGCCATGGGGAACCTGCTGGCGAAATTTGATCCGGAGGACAACTCGTTTGTCATGGAGCCGCTGCCGGGCGGCATCTATCCACATACATTGCGTATCGATGACCGTGGCCGCATCTGGTACACCATCGCGGTATCCAATCATGTTGGTATGTACGATCCCGCCACCGGTCAGCACGAAACCATCCGGGTGCCGGCCAGGAGCTTCGGCGAAGCGGTCGTCTTGCGTGCGCTGCCGTTCATCGTGTGGCTGAGTCAATACGTGGACTTCGACCTGGGTGGCGGCGAAGGTGGCGGGCTGCCTACACCCTACGGGATCGACTTTGCTCCGAATGGGGATGTCTGGTTCAGTCAGCTGAATGCGCATCGCATTGGCCGTATCGATCCCGACAGCTTCGAGGTCACCATGATCGATACCCCGTTTACCGCTCCTCGGCGCATGCGCTTCGATTCTCAAGGCAAGCTGTGGATACCGGGTTTTTCCTCCAACCTGATCTCCCGCTTCGATCCGCTGACGGGTGAATTCACCAACTACACATTGCCTATCGAGCCGCTGGGCACAGAGACGCCGTACGCGCTGAACATCGACCACCGTACCGATACCGTGTGGATCTGCGGCACCAACAGCGACACGCTCATCAGCTTTGATATCGCCAGCGAAGAGTTCACCATCTATCCGTTGCCAACTCAGGTGACCTACACCCGGGACATCGACTTCGACCGCCAAGGTGGGGTGTGGACGTCCAACTCCAATGGGCCGACGTGGCAGATCGAAACCGGCGTGCCGCGCGTATTGCGGCTCATTCCGGGTCGCGACCCAGATGTGAGCATGAGCGTTTCCGCGTCGCGATGAGTCGGAAGCTTTCGCGTGCCGCCACCGCGGTGTTGGTGGCCGGCGCGCTGCTCGGCTGCTCTGATGGCGACGATGATGCGCAGGTCGAGCAGGTAGCCCTCGCGGAGCAGGCTGACGAACTTGCCGCTCGCCTCGGCGAGATTTCGACGGAGGGGCCGGGCCTGATAATACGGCTCGCGTTCGGTGAAGAAGCCGACCTTGACCTGTATGTCACGGATCCCCTGTTGGACACGGTCTATTTCGCCCGTCATGAGTCTCGCACGGGCGGGCGCATCTCGGCCGACGTGCGCTGCGACTCGTCCGGCTCGAGAATCGAAGAAGTACGGTTCGAAACCCCCTGGGCGGGTCGCTATCGAGTTGGTGTGGACCACCCCAAACGGTGTGACGGGGCGTCGGCGCCGGCGGCCTACGCAGTCACCGCGTACGTCGACGGAAAGACCTACACAACCAGTGGCTCGGTAGCGTTGGAGCAATTCCAATTGGTCGTGCTCGAGTTTGAACTGCGCGAGGGGGCAACCGATGAGCAGTCCGCGAAAATCTACTAAATCTCTGACGTTGTTCGAGCTGCTGGTGCCGCTCGTGTTCGCATCAGCCGTCCACGCCGAAGCATCAGCCACGGGCCATCCCGGTGGGCAATCTCTGTACGAGCAGTTGTGTGCGTCGTGTCATGGCAAACAAGGGCGCGGTGACGGCGCAGTATCGGACGACGTGTTGTTGCGGCCCCGGGATTTTGCCCTCAACGCGTTCAAGTTCGACACCGACGCCGACTGGCAGCGTGGTACGGACCTAGATCTTGCCAACGTGATCAGATACGGACCCGCTGCCTACGGAGGATCTGTCCTCATGCCGTCGTGGAACAGCTTGTCAGACGATGACGTTGCAGCTCTGGTAGCCTATATTCGACACCTGCAACACAACGGGGGCGGATGACCCGCCCCCCGTTTGGAGCCCGCTGGCGTGCCCGGCAGCTTGCAAGCCGGCGTTAGAACTGGTTCATCGTGTTGGCCATGCCGCCGGCCAGCAGCGCCTTCTCGCCCAGGAAGTACTCTTTGTGATCATCGCCGACGTTGGAGCCGGCCAGATCCTGGTGCTTGACCGACGCAAGCCCCTTACGGATCTCCTGACGTTGCACGTCGCGTACATAAGCCAACATGCCCAGATCGCCGAAGTAGCCCTCCGCGAGCACATCCGTGGAGAGTGCTGCGGTGTGGTAGGTGGGCAGCGTGATCAGATGGTGGAAGATCCCTGCTTCCCGGGCCGCGTCTTTCTGGAAGCTTCGCACCAGCTCGTCTGCCGCAGCGGCCAGTTCGGATCCATCGTACTCGACATTCATCAGGGCTTTTTCCTGGACCGCCGGATCGGGGTAGGCAGATAAGTCTTTGCCGGCCGCCTTCCACTCGGCGTAGACCTGCTCGCGGAACGCGAGCGTCCAGTTGAACGATGGCGAGTTGTTGTACACCAGCTTCGCATCGGGGCGCTTTTTGCGAATGGCGTTCACCATGGCGGCTATCTGGGCCACGTTGGGTTTTTCGGTCTCGATCCACAGCAGATCCGCGCCGTGTTCCAGGCTGGTGACACAGTCGAGCACAACCCGGTCGAAGCCTGTGTCTTCGCGGAACGCATATAGCCCGTTGTCGAGCCGCTTGGGCTTGCACAGCACACCCTTCTGGTGAATGGTGATATCGCCTTCCTGAAGCTCGCTCAAGTCGTGCACGGGATCAGTATCGAGGAAATCGCAGTATTGGTTACCCAGATCGCCAGCGGTCACCGATACCGGAATCTTCTGGGTCAGCCCGGCGCCGAGGGAATCGGTGCGGGCGACGATGATGCCATTGTCGACACCGAGTTCCAGGAAGGCGTAGCGTATGGCGTTGATCTTGGAAACGAAATCCTCGTGGGGCACGGTCACTTTGCCCGCCTGGTGCCCGCACTGCTTGGCGTCGGACACCTGATTTTCGATCTGAATGGCGCATGCGCCTGCCTCGATCATGCGCTTGGCGAGCAGGTAGGTGGCCTCTTCGTTGCCGAAGCCGGCGTCGATGTCGGCGATGATCGGGACCACATGGGTCGCGTAGTCGTCGATGCGTTCGATGTGGCCGTCGACGTTCTCGCCCCGCGCGTGGGCATCGTCGAGCTCTGCAAACATGTGGCGCAGCTCCCGCGCATCGGCTTGCTTTAAGAACGTGTAGATCTCCTCGATCAGGTCTGACACGGTGGTTTTTTCGTGCATGCTCTGGTCGGGCAGCGGGCCGAACTCGGAGCGCAGGGCCGCCACCATCCAGCCGGACAGATAGATGTAGCTGCGTTCGGTTGTCTGCCGGTGGCGCTTGACCGCCATCATCACCTGCTGCGCAACGAACCCGTGCCAGCAGCCCAACGATTGTGTGTATTTGCCAGGGTCTGCGTCGTACGCGGCCATGTCGCGCCGCATGATGTCTGCCGTGTAGCGCGCGATCTCCACGCCGGTGCGGAAGCGATTCTGAAACTTCATGCGCACCACGTATTCCGGGCGAATCGCCGCCCATTCTTGCTTGTCCTTTACGAGCGCGCGGACGCGTTCGATCTCCTGGAGATAAGTTGACATTGGTCGTCCCTCGATGTGGGCGCTGCTGAGCGCTATTAAACTCCGAGCGCGCAACCTACCAACACGTTGTAAACAAGAAAACGGAATATTTGACAACTAATATATCCCGTATGGCAATGTTTAAAACCTGGACGGCTGGGTGGCCAGGCTGGAAGCCAAAGTTGCAATGGAGCATTGGTTTGACCGCGTCGTTCTAGTTTGACCCCAGGTAACGCCGTCCATATCGACTAGAATGAACGTGGAAGTCGAACGAGGTTCGCAGGCAGATGAACTTTTCCTTCAGCGAAGATGACCGTGAGTTCCAGCACGAAGTGCGTGCCTGGCTCGAGCAGGCCTGGCCCGCGGAGATGCGCGCACGCGCAGCGCGCAGCGCGCTGGGTAAACTCAGCAAGGACGATCTCGTGCGTTGGCAGAAAGCTCTGGCTGAGCGAGGCTGGGCCGCCACCAACTGGCCCGTCGAACACGGCGGCGCGGGATTTACCGCCACTCAGAACTACATATTCGATCTTGAACGCGCACGCATCGGTGCGCCCGGCGTTGTTCCGTTCGGCATGAGCATGGTCGCGCCGGTGATCATGAAATTCGGTACCCAACAACAGAAGGATCAATATCTGCCGGATATCCTCAATTCCGACGTCTGGTGGTGCCAGGGCTATTCGGAACCAGGGTCGGGGTCTGATCTCGCGTCATTGACTACCAAGGCCGAAGACAAAGGCGACCACTACCTGATCAACGGCGCGAAAACCTGGACTACCCTGGCGCAGTACGCCGACATGATGTTCTGCCTGGTACGAACCAGTAGCGAAGACATACGCCAGCGCGGCATTAGTTTTCTGCTCATCGACATGACCAGCCCCGGGATATCGGTCACTCCCATCATCACCTTGGACACACCCGCGGTCGGGTTCCAGGAGATCAACATGGTGTATCTGGAGGACGTCAAGGTTCCCAAAAAGAACCTTGTTGGCGATGAGGGCAAAGGCTGGACCTGCGCCAAGTATCTGTTGGAGTTCGAGCGTGGCAACGTATATTCGCCGGGATTGAAAAACGCACTTGCCCACGTCAAGGCCATGGTCGCACGTGAAACAGGCCTGGATGCGGCTGCGGGTCTGCAATCCCGCATTCAGGGCGTGGAGGTGCAGATTCTCGCGCTGGAGTTTACAGAACTGAGAATTCTGGGTGCGCTCGCCGCGGGCCAGAACGTCGGGCCGGAGTCATCGATGTTGAAGACCCAAGGTACGGAACTGAACCAGACGGTAACCGAACTCGCCCTGGAGGTGGTGGGCTACTATGGCGAACCCCTGGATCAGTCGCTGCCGATTGAAGGTGACAACTTTCAACCGGTTGGACCGCAAAGTGCAAACGGAGTCGCGCAGCACTACTTCAACACCCGAAAGGTGAGCATCTACGCCGGCTCCAATGAGATTCAGCGCAATATCATGGCTAAGTTGGTGCTGGGCCTGTAGCACTGTGGGACATGCGCGCGTGTTAACGTGGCGATGCGATCAACGAATACTCGATCCGATTGTTTAGCCCGGCGATTCGGTTCCATTCCCCGGCGCTGCGAATCGTCGATGCAAAGCTGTGCAGTCGTGACGAGGCCAGGCGGTCGTGGGCAACGAGTTCTACCTGGATAGCGGTTCCGTTCAACAGTGCCGTGCCGGCGAGAAAATTGGCGAAGCCGATGGTTTGCCGGTCGCTCACGAAGGATGAATCATCCAGCGGGTGTCCGATCAGCGTACATGCTTGCACCGGTTGGTCCGCGTCGGCGAGCACATAGCGCCTGGCCGCATCGGTTACGAGGCAGAACTCGCCGAGATGTGATTCCAACTTGACGGTGCCCGTGAATCCAACAAAGGCGAGATTCGTCAACAGCTCCCGAACCAGCTCGGTACGCGCTTCGTTGTAAGGAAGCTCCCCGTAGCTAAAGTGGGAACCTTGATTCAACGCCCATTGCATTGCGCCGAGAAACTCGACGTAGCGCACCTGGGCCTCGGAGCGTTCTGTATATACGGCGGTCCGCAGATCGGTGCCGGTTGATTGCGCTGAGACGAGTTGTCGTTCGGCGACAGACGCTCGCGCGAGGGCGGTATCGAGGTCATTTTTCGTCTGCAGGTAGACGACGAAAAGAACCACCAGCGGGGCGACAAACAACGCGATGCGTGACAGCGATCGGGGCGAGCTCATTCGTTCCGGCAGATCCTCGGCTGCCGCTGGATTTTCGGTTTTTCGCGCATTTAATACTTCGCGTACCACCTGCTCGGCAAAGTCCCGCTGTGACTGGAGTATGTCCGAGCGCAACTTGAGGTGCTGATCTTCGAGAATTCGGCCGACCAGCACTTGCACCGAGGTTCCGAGGGTCTGCGGGTCGGGGGCCTCGTTGGCCGGTCGGTCGATTGTGCGCCGTTCGGACACCAAACCCAGTTTCAGCAGCATCTCAAAGAGCACCCCTGGCTGCACCTGCTTGGGCAGCACGTCCACGGCACCCAGGGCGCGCGCCTGGCCCACGTAAACCTCGCCTTTCTGGGCGGTGTACATCATCACCGGGATCATGGCGGTGCGGGGATTGCTCTTGATCGCCGAGACGGCCTCCAGGCCGTCCATCCCCGGCATGGTGTGATCCATGAAGATCACATCGACCCAGTGGTCGTTGAGGTAGACCAGGGCCTCCTCGCCCGACGCGGCCACATCCACGATCAAATCGTGCTCCTCAAGCAGTCGCTGCAGAGATACTCGGGCGGATTGTGAATCGTCCACGACGAGTGCGCGTTTGAAAGACATTCCGCTCCTTCGGCACAATTCGGCTGCTGCTCAGCGACGGAATCTTAGCGCGAATGTGGTGCGCGATGCTTGTTCGAGCCCAGCAGGCGCCCCCGGCGCTGCAACTGATATAGCGGATCGCTGGAATCCCGCGTGCCGATGATGGCTGGCCCGGGATCTGCTCGCCAGTCGACGTCCACCGGCATGGCACGCGTCCACTCACTGGTGCAGGTGCGATGAAAAATGCGCCATTGGCCGAATCGTTTTTCGTAACGGTCCAGATAGCGCCCGGCCGAGAGCTGATCGTGCGGCACACCGTCTACCTCGTAGCGGTAGAAGCCTGTCCAGTGCAGCTCGCCGGTCGCCTGGTTGCCGTCCACCTCGATTAAAAAGTTGGAGTTGTTGTGCTGGGTCGAGATCCAACCTTCGAGAAAAGCCATGACCCAGTCGATGTACTCCGGCGCACTGCCCTTGAAGCCACCGTGGTCATCGGTGCCGTCGGGCCAGTAGACCTGCTCGAGCAGGTCACGATCCAACCGGTCGCAGGCGCGTGAATAGAGAAAAGAGAGTTGCCGAATGGATTCTACTTCCAGCAGGTTTTCCAAGGCCATTTGCGTGTTCATGGGATTTTTTGCCCGCCGTCGCTCGATAAGATTTCGTTGCACACTAACCGAAGCCCAGACGCGGTGTAAATTGGCGCAGATGCGCAACCGCACTTATCATGTTGAGCCCGAACGTCGAAGGCTGCGTTATGCAATATGCAATCAAAACCTCTCCCCAGCTCACCACGTGGCAGGACATGCTGGATGTCTGGCAGGCGGCGGATCAAATGGACGTCTTCCACTCCGCCTGGAATTTCGATCATTTCTATCCCATCAATGTAGAGGACACCACCGGGCCCTGCATGGAAGCGTGGAGTACGCTAGCCGCTCTCGCGCAAGCCACGAAACGCATTCGCATCGGATGTATGGTCAGTGGGGTGGTCTACCGACACCCGGCGGTGCTGGCTAACATGATCGCATCTGTGGACATCATCTCCGGCGGTCGTCTGGAGATCGGTATTGGAGCAGGCTGGAGTGATGAAGAATGTCGCGCCTATGGAATCGATCTCGGCACGTTGACCGAGCGTTTCGATCGGTTCGACGAAGCATGTGCCATTATCCACGGCATGCTCACGGCGACCAAAACAGATTTTTCCGGTAAATATTTCACGCTGAAAGAGGCGCGCTGCAATCCGCCGCCGATTCAGCAACCACATCCTCCGATCTGCATTGGTGGAAAGGGTGAGCGGCGTACCTTTCCGAACGTGGTCAAGTGGGCCGACCACTGGAACTACCCGGGGTTCGATCTCGAGGGGTTCGTTGCCAAGCGCGATGTGCTGCACGGGCTATGTGAAAAAGCCGGCCGGGATCCGGGCGAGATTATGACGTCGGTGCATCAACCCTTTGCTGCTGACGATCTTGATGGTGTGGAAGCGAGCGCTGCGAAATTTAAAGAGGTCGGGCTCGACCTGATGATCTTCTACCTCCCGCCGCCGCACCATCCCGGCGTTCTCGAGCCGCTGGCGCGAATCGCCGAACGGGTGGGTTAGCTGGCGCGCAATCCGGCTTCCACGAGGCGCGGGCGCAGTACCTTGTCGAACTGCTCGATGCCAGCGGGGTAATCCACCCAACTTAGGGTCAACCCGTCCAGCCCGGCATCGGCAAAAGCCTGCATGCCTTCTACCACCTGATCGGGTGTGCCCACCAGCGGCAGGGCACCGTAACCTGCGATCATGTTGGCGGCCATGGACTCCCACTGGTCTCCCAGCGCACTCTGCGAGTTGGGTATCAGCACGTCGAGCAGATTGCGTACTCCCTCCCAGTCGCCAAGCTCGTTGACGTACTTGTCACGAAAGGCGATCGCTTCTGCTTCGGTGTCGCGACACACCACGTAACCCTGACCGAATACCTTTATTTCCTTGTTGCGGCGTTCGGGATGGCGCGCGGCCAGCTCACGCACATTGCGCGCATTCTCGCCGGCGATTTCCAGGTTGGGGGCCACCACGAAATTGAGATCGGCATGCTTTGCCGCGAACTCCAGTCCCTTCGGACTGTTGCCCGCGCTCATGATCAGTGGATATGGCTGTTGCACGGGTTTTGGGTCCGAGTAGGCGCTTTGACAGGTGAAGTAGGGTCCTTCGTAGTCGAACTCGCTCGGCTCGGTCCATAGCCGTTTGGTCAGGTTGATCCAGTCGTCGGCAACGTCGTAGCGCTCATCGTGGGGCCTTTGCGGCGCACCGAACAACTCGATCTCCGGTGTATTCCAACCGGCCACGATGTTCAGGCAGAAGCGGCCAGCGGAAATCTGATCGATGGTGGCCACTTCCTTCGCCATCCGCACCGGGTGCACGGTGGGGACATGGCAGGTCGAAAAGATCGCGATACGCTCGGTAACCGCAGCAAGTGCGCTGGCTAGGGTGAACGGCTCCCAGCTGCGATGATTGAAGTTCATCTTGCCGCCCATGCCTTTCCAGCGCGCCACAGGGATCAGGGCGTCAAAGCCGGCCGCTTCAGCGGCAAGCGCGATTCGCCGGGTCTCGTCCCAGGTGATGGCCAGGGTATCGGGCGCGCTCGTCATGCTGCAGCCGCCGCTGACGTTGATGCCGAAGATGGCCAGGCTCAGGCGGTGCTCATTGGTGGCCAGGGGATTATCTGACATTGTGTTGTTGGTCAATCGCCGCGCAGCAGCCGGCGCGCATTGCTCGCGTAGGGCGCTGCCTGGTCACGCACGTTGCCGGGCTGCTGGTCCCAGCCGGCGAAGTTGGTGCCGAACACCAGCTTGTCAGGATTCACCTTGCGTTTCAGCAGCGCCACAGAATCGTCATCGTGCACGTGAATGTCGAACCATAACCGATGCAACAGGGCTTCGAAAGCGCCGTCCTGCCTCAAGCTTTCGCTGGCCCAGGGCCGCTTTTGCGCAGCGCTCGCCATGCGTCCAAACACGTAACCGGTTGCCCCACCGCCGTGACTCAAGCAGACGTCGAGTTCGGGATGGCGCTCCAGCACGCCGCCGTAGATGAGCGTGCAGGTGGCTATGGTTTCCTGGGCTGCAAAGCCGATGATGATGTCGAGATCGAACTGCTTGAGGTTGGCGTCGCCGGCGGGCCCGTCGATGCCCGCCGGGGCGGGATGAATGAAGAGCGGCACGTTGAGATCGGTAAGCTTGGCATAGAACCGATCGAGCGCGGGATCGTTCAAGGGCCGACCGAAATCGGTGCCGATATACGGTGCGTACATGCCAAGTTCGGTGATCGCGCGCTCGGTTTCCTCGATTGCGAACCCCACGTCCTGCATGGGTATGGCGGCGAAGGCGCCAAGGCGTTCAGACCGCGCGGCGACGATCTGCGCCAGAGCATCGTTGTGGATACGGCAGAATGACTGGCCGGCTGCCGGCTCGATAAAGTGAAAGTACGTCAACGGATTGGGCGAGAGCAGCTGGTAGTCGAGTCCGGCGGCGTCCATGGCCTCCAGCCGGAGATCCGGGTCCATGAACGGGCCGCCGCGATAGCGCACACCGTGTAGCTCATAGCTGCCAACGCGGAATCGTGGTGCTGCCTCACGGCCAAGCTCCGGGCCATGATCGCCGGCAGCGCCCATGGTTTCCTCCAGCACAGCATGAGCGTGAACATCAATGGTTTGTGCATCTTGTAGACTCAATCGATTTTCCTCGAGTTCCCCAGCTCGGAATTATTCCCCAAAACAGGGTGAGCCGGCCAGCACTTACGGCTCTCAGACGCGGTGGTAACATCTTTCGATGAGCAATTGCCCATGAAGAATGCGAACTGGGCCAGAGTCCGATCGACCGACATTGCCTGGCAGCAATTCCATGATCCTCACGGTCGCGCCACCACTCCGGTGAGGATCCTCAAGACTGGCGATCCGCAACTGCTGCAGGCCGAGTTCCCCGCCGGCTACGAAACCGGCTTGCACTGGCATCCGTTCGACACGATCTACATCATCACCCGCGGTGAGATGAGCGTCGGCGACGAAGGAGTTTATCGGCCTGGCGATCTGCGCTGGGTGAAGGCCGGACACGCACACGGGCCTGAGCGCGCGGGTCCCCAGGGTGTAGAGTTTTTCCTGATTAGCCTCGGCGGTGACCTCGCCTTGAACTGGGCGGATCTTTATGCGGTGCCTCAGGAGTTGAGCGCTCGCCTGTCGGCTTGTGAGAATCCCTGGGGACGCACCAACCTCGATGACGTCGCCTGGCAGGAATTCGATGATCCAGCCGGCAGGCCAACCCAGCCCGTGCAATTGCTGTTCAACGACGATCCCTATGTGCTGCGAACGCGATTCGAGCCTGACTTCATCGCCGGCGAGCACTGGCACGATTTCGACACCATCTACTTCATCACCCAGGGGCGCATGCGCTTCGGCGAGGAAGGCTGGTATGAGACCGGTGACATTCGCTGGGTCAAAGGCGGGCACAGCTACGGACCCGAGCAGCCCGGTGTGGAGGGTGTCGAGTTCCTGCTGGTGAGCTGCGGCGGGCCGGTGAACCTGCGCTGGGCCGATCTCGAACCCGCGCCGAATGGTCCGCTCCTGGTGTCGGGGCGCTAGAGGCGCCGCCGACCGTCTCTGGTGGCAGCTGTAAGCGTTTCAACTTTACTTGCGTGCCGCCGCGATCGCTGGTGCTTGAAGGACAGACGTTTTTTTGTCAACGTAACCGGCTCGTTTACAAGACATTCGAGGCGTAGCGGTGTCTGAGTCCCGCGACAAGATGATGGGCCTGGCCCGGCGCTTGCTCGATCTGCATGAGGCGGGTTCCACCGATCAGGCGCCGGAACCGATGACCCAGTCGCTGGATGCGTATACCAACCCCGAGCGTTGGCGCCATGAGGTGGACCGCATTTTCAAGGGTCTGCCGCTGGCAATCGCTCTCAGCTGCGAGTTGCCGCGTCCGGGCGACTACCGGGCCATCACCGCGCTGGACGTTCCGGTGCTGATTGTGCGGGGTGAAGATGGCGTTGCGCGGGCCCTGGTGAACGCCTGCCGTCATCGTGGTACTCCTGTGGCCGAGGATGGCCGGGGCCA
>SMVB01325545.1_pt1 | contig 25335 bp, 22 predicted proteins | sample 2456461 | NCBI WGS metagenome assembly SMVB01 (sample SAMN11095934, study PRJNA526329) | marine sediment metagenome | biome: Marine sediment; feature: Surficial sediment; material: Deep marine sediment; isolation source: Hadal surficial sediment | place: Pacific Ocean | collected 2014-05 | depth...
ACGCAAGAAAGCCCCGAAAGTCTGGCCAAGCGATGCGTTCGCCTGGAAAGGCAATATGACGATTATGAAAACGTCAAACGACAACTTTCCAGCGGCAATCTGCGGTTGGTCGTTTCGATCGCCAAAAAGTATCGCAACCGTGGATTGAGCTTCCTGGACCTCATCCAGGAGGGAAATACGGGCCTGATGCGGGCGGTCGACAAATATGAATATCGTCGTGGTTTTAAGTTTTCGACCTATGCGACCTGGTGGATCCGTCAGGCGATCACCCGCGCCATCGCCGACAAGGGCAAGACCATCCGCGTGCCGGTGCACATGATCGAGACGATCCGCAAGGTCTCGCAGACGTCTCGGCGCCTGTTCAAGGAATTGGGACGAAAGCCGACGCCGCGCGAGATCGGCGTGGAGATGGACCTGTCGTCCGACAAGGTCAAGGAAGTGCTGCGCGCCGCCAAGAAGACGCTGTCGCTCGAAACCCCGGTCGGTGACGGCGAGGATTCCTCGCTGTCGGATTTCATCGAGAACGAAACCGTCGTCTCACCGCTCGACATCGTCCTTTCGAAGAACCTCTCCGATCAGACCCGCAAGGTGCTCTCGACCTTGACCCCGCGGGAGGAAAAAGTCCTGAAAATGCGGTTCGGAATCGGCGAGGAGCGCGAGTTCACGCTAGAGGAGGTCGGAACCTACTTCGAGGTCACCCGGGAGCGAGTTCGACAGATTGAAGGGAAGGCGCTGCGCAAGTTGCGGCACCCGCTACGGTCGAAGAACCTGAAGGAACTCTTGGGAAACTAGTCCGGGTTTCTCCCCCGCAGCCACAACTCCGGATTGACGGCCTCCGCCCCGTCACGGACCTCGAAGTACAGACTCGGCCCGATCAGCGACCCGGTCTCGCCGACGGTGCCGAGCTGATCCCCTTCGTCCACCCACTCATTGGTCCGCACCAGCATCTCGTCGAGGTGCCCGTAGATGGTGTGGAAGTCGTCGCCGTGGCTGATGATCACGATCAAGCCGTAGGTCTGATACCAATCGGCGAAGACGATGCGACCCTGGTAGACGGCGCGCACGGGGGCACCGGCTCCAGCGGCGATCTCGATACCCTTGACCAGCGTGTAGGTGTCGTAGACGGCGTGCTGCTTGCGTCCGAACCTCTCGGTGATCGGACCCTCGGCGGGCCACGGAAGGTTGCCGAGCGTAGTAGCGAAAGCCGGCCGCATGTTGACGCTCGGAGCGACGAGAGGCATCGACGAGACGGTTCCGAGCAACTCTTCCAGGGCCAAGGCGCTCTTTTCTTGGTCGTCGAGAGCCCGGCGACCGGCCGCTGCCTCGATATCGATCTGCCGGATCAGCTCTTGCCGAATGTCCTGCTGCGCGGTCAGCTCCTCGACCGCCAGCGTTTCCTCGGCGCGCATCGCGGTCAACTGTGCCGTGGTCTCGCTGGCGGCGCGCACCGCTTCCTCGAGCTCGTCGAGCCGGTTGCGAATCCGAGCGACGAGCGATCGGTCCTGCGCGGCCAAGCGACCGACCATTTGATAGTTGGCCAGCACCGCCTCGGCGCTGCCGGCGGCCAGCAGAACGCGCGAGTACGACAACGGGCCCATCCGGTACAAGGCAACCACCCGGGCAGCGAGCTCCTCGCGGGCCCCCGCCAGATCGTCGGTGAGCCGCAACACCTCGGCCTCGCGCTCTCGAGTCTGCGGCAAGAGAACCTGCAGCCGCAAATGGATGCTCGAAAGTCGGCGGCTGTTGAGAGCAAGCCGCACGTCGGCGGCTTCGAATTCCTCGACCAGGGTTTCGCGACTCTCGCCCATGTCGGCGAGCCGCCCCTCCAGCGTCGCGATCTGGCTACGCAGGCGGTCGAGGTCGAGGCGAAGCTGTGCCGACGCCGGCTGCTGCCGGGCGGCGACCGCCGGTCCCCCGGTAGACCCCCAAAGCGTCAGCGCGATCGCGGCAATCGCCCATCTACATGTAGCAAGGTGCATGGCGTCAGTAAGTATAGAAGCCTTTTCCGGTCTTCCGGCCCAGGTGTCCGGCATCGACGAGGCGCCGCAGCAACGGGCACGGACGATACTTCGGATCGCCGAAGCCGTCGCGGAGCACCTCCAGGATGGCCAGGCAGACGTCCAAGCCGATGAGATCGGCGAGCGCCAGGGGTCCCATGGGATGGTTCATCCCGAGCGTCATCACGCCATCGACGTTCTCGGCCGTCGCCACCCCCTCGTAGAGGCAGAAGACAGCCTCGTTGATCATCGGCATGAGCACCCGGTTGGACACGAACCCGGGAACGTCGGCCACCGTCAGCGGCGTCTTGCCGAGCGCCTCCGCAACCTCGACGACCGCATCATGGGTCTCGTCGCTGGTCAGCTCGCCGCGCACCACCTCGACGAGCGGCATCAACACCACGGGGTTAAAAAAGTGCATGCCGACGACCTTGTCGGGCCGCCCGGTTCCCGCCGCCAGGCGTGTAATCGAGATCGACGACGTGTTTGACGACAAGATGGTCTCCGGCGGGCAGCCTTCGTCGAGGACTCCGAACACCTCGAGCTTGGTGGCCTCGTCCTCGATGATCGCCTCGATCGCCAGGTCGACGTCGAACAGGTCGGCAAGCTCGGTCGTTCCCGCGACGCGGTCGCGCATCGCCTTGGCCTCGTCTTCGCTCACGACGTTCTTCTTGACCCATCGACCGAGGCCGTCGTCGAGACGCGCCAACCCCATCTCGACGAGGGCGCTGTCGGGCTCGCGTACGATCACATCGAAACCGGCCCGGGCGCACACCTGGACGATGCCCGCCCCCATGGTTCCCGCACCGATGACGCCAACCCGCTGGATCTTCACGACGTCCTCTCGAGTGCGACTGCGACACCATTGCCGCCGCCCATGCACATCGCCGCGATGCCTTTTCTCGAGCCGCGTCGAGCCATCGCGTGCAGCAGCGTCGTCAAGATCCGGGCGCCCGACGCGCCGATCGGGTGGCCTAGGGCGACCGCGCCGCCGTTGACGTTGACTTTCTCGGGATCGATCCCGAGCTCCTTGACGACCGCAACCGACTGCACAGCGAAGGCCTCGTTGAGCTCGAACAGATCGACGTCTTCTCGATCCCATCCGGCTTTCTCGAGCACGGCGTTGACCGCATCTACCGGCGCCATCATGACGAGCTCGGGCTCGATGCCGCTGGTAGCGTAGGCGACAATGCGCGCCAGCGGCGCGATGCCCTTGGCGACGGCGTCGTCCTCACCCATTACCATGAGCGCCGCGGCGCCGTCGTTGATCCCGGGTGCGTTACCGGCGGTCACCGTTCCGTCGGCCCTGAACACCGGCGCGAGATTCGCCAGCGCCTCGCGGCTGGTATCGGCGCGGATGGTCTCGTCGCGATCGAAGACCAGCGCCGGACCTCGGCGCTGCGGCACCTCTACGGCGACGATCTCGGCGTCAAAGGCGCCGCTTTCCTGCGCCGCGGCGGCGTACCGGTGCGAGCGCAACGCCCAGGCGTCTTGTTGCTCGCGGCTGACGTGGTAGCGCTCGGAAACGAGATCGCCGGTGCAGCCCATGTGGTAGTCGCCAAAGGCGCACCAGAGGCCATCGTGAACCGTGGCGTCGAGCAACTCGCCGTGTCCCATCCGGTAGCCTTGCCTGGCCTTCGGCAGCAGATAGGGACCGTTGGTCATGCTTTCCTGTCCGCCGGCCACGATGCAGGTCGCGTCATCGAGGGCGATGGCCTGGGCGGCGAGCACGACGGCTTTCAGCGACGAGCCGCAGACCTTGTTGACGGTGAAAGCGCCGACGCTCGGCGGCACACCGGCGCCGAGGGCGGCCTGGCGGGCCGGGTTTTGGCCCGAGCCGGCCTGGACAACCTGGCCCATGATAACCTCGTCCACCTCGCCAGGATCACGGCCGACACGCTCGATAGCCGCGCGTACGACGACCGCGCCAAGCTCCGGAGCCCGCAGCGGGGCCAGGGAGCCGAGCAGCTTTCCACCCGCAGTTCGAGCCGCGGAAACGATCACGGGACGCGCCATTCGACGACAGTAGCAGGCCGTCGCGAAAGTGTGGTAGGTCTGGCGAGTGGGTCTTGCAGGCGAGGCCAAGAAGGGTCGCCCCAAGACCTTGCAAGTCAAGGATTTAGCGTGGATAACGACTACTGCATCGTAGGCACCGCAGGGCACATCGACCACGGCAAGAGCGCGCTCGTTCGCGCCCTCACCGGGACCGATCCCGACCGCCTCCAAGAGGAACGTGAGCGGGGTATTACCATCGACCTGGGATTCGCCTATCTCGAGCTCGAGGACGGCACCCGGGTGGGCTTCATCGATGTGCCGGGGCACGAGCGGTTCGTCAAGAACATGCTCGCCGGTATCGGCGGCATCGACGCGGTGCTGTTGGTCGTCGCCGCCGACGAGTCGATCATGCCGCAGACCCGTGAGCACCTGTCGATCTGTGAGCTGCTCGGCGTCGACAGCGGCGTCGTGGCGATCACCAAGTGCGATCTGGTCGACGACGAAATCGCCGAGCTTGTCGAGCTCGAGGTACGCGACCTGCTCGCGGGATCGCGGCTGGCAACCGCGCCGATCGTCCACACCAGCGCCGAGAGCGGCGCCGGGCTGGCGGAGCTGCGAGGCGCACTCGCCGACACCCTTGGCGCCTCCGGCGACCGGCCGCAGCACGAGCTCGTCCGCATGCCGATCGATCGCATCTTCACCGTTCGTGGCTTCGGCACGGTGGTCACCGGGACCTTGCTATCGGGTCGCATCGGCACCGGCGACCGGCTGGAGCTGCTTCCGCAGGCCACCACGGTCACGGTGCGCGGCCTGCAGGTGTACGGAGAGCCGGTCGAGTCGGCAACGGCCGGACAGCGCACCGCCGTGAACTTGCAAGGCGTCGACACCAGCGTCGCTACGCGCGGCGACCTGCTGGTCACACCAGGCGCCCTGGCAACGACCTACATGATCGACGCCCGCCTCGACATGCTTGCGGAGCATGGCCTCGAGCAGTTACAACGGGTCCGCTTCCACCACGGTGCCATCGAAGCCTTGTGCCGGGTCGCCATCCTCGAGGCCGACGAGATCCGGGCGGGCGGCTCGGGATTGGTCCAGCTCCGCCTCGAGACACCCTACGCCTGCGCGCCGGGCGATCGATTCGTCGTTCGCCGATACTCACCGATGCTGACGATCGGCGGCGGCACCGTGCTCGACAACCTGCCCGTCAAGCACCGTGGCCGCGAGCCGGCCGTGATCCAGCTTCTGACCAGACTCGAAGGTCCGGCTCTCGAAGATCGCCTCGCCGCGCTCGCCGCGGCCGCCGGTACCCGCGGCATCGACGAGGAGCTCCTCCGACACCGGACCTTCGCCAGCGCCGACCGCCTGCGGTCGGCGGCCGGCGCTTTGGCCGCCGCCGGACGATTGCTGGTGGCGCAGGAAACACCCCTTGTCGTCGTCGATACCGCAGTCCTGGCGGCGCTCGAAGAGACGATCATCGAGGCGGTAGACACCCACCACACCAAGCATCCGCTGGAGCCCGGGCTACCCAAGAGCGCCGTGACCGCCACCCTGCCCCGTGACCTGCCGGAGGTCGTCGTCGACGCACTCGTCGACAGGCTGGTCGCCGCGCAACGGCTAGGTGGCAGTAGCGCCGCGCTTTCGTTGCCCGATCACGGCGTTGTGCTGAGCGAGTCGCAGGAGCAGGTTCGCGCCGCGCTTCTCGACATGTACGACGAAGCGGGTTGGTCGCCGCCCGCGATCAGCGACGCGTGGAAGCTGATCGGGGTGACTGCGGACGACGGCGAGGCGGTTTTCCGACTCTTGCTGCGCCAGGGAGAATTGGTCCGCCTGCGCGATGATCTCGTCTTCAGCGCTGCCAGGCTTGACGCCTTGATCGACGAGCTACGTCGGCGCTACGCTGCGGGAGACGGGTTCGGGGTAGCGGATTTCAAGGACCTAGCCGGGGTAAGCCGCAAACATGCTATCCCGCTGCTCGAGTACCTCGACGAGCAGCGGGTGACCCGTCGGCAAGGCGACCAGCGGATCCGCGTCTGATGGGAGAAGGCGCCCGCTATGAGGCCAAGGCGCATTGACCCCGCGAAGCCCGTCCCCGTATCATGTTGGTAGTACATCAAAGGAGGAACAATGCTGGGCAGCATCGGTTTTACGGAGCTCCTGTTTATCTTCTTGATCGTAGTCATCCTCTTCGGAGCGAGCCGCATCCCCGAGATCGGGCGCGGCCTCGGATCCGGAATCCAGAACTTCAAGGCCGCCATGAGAGGTGGGTCGACGGGGGACGACGAATCGTCGTCGGATTCCGACACCACCACCGCCCACTGATTCCCGAAACCTCCCCTGGCCGTCCCGCGGAGGATGTTTGCGTGGCAAATCTGACTCGCGTCTCGATTCGTGTCATCGCCGTCGTATTGCTCTTGGTGGCGTTGCCAGCCTGTACCGTTACGTTTCGCCGCAAGCCGATCGTGCCGATCGACAACGACCGCAACTTCGACGTCGACGTTCAGTCATGCTGGGACACGTCGACAAAGGTCGTCGCCGACTTCAGCTCGGGTGTCGACGAGCAGGAATTCGACCCCCAGAACAACACCGGCTTGATGGTGACCAAGTACGCCGTGTTCTCCGACTCCGGTGACAACGACTGGCGGCACCTCAAGAAGGTCGCCTACGCGCAGGGAGCGCCGTTCATCGGCGGTCGCTACCAGCTGACCCTCACGACCCGCACGATACGTGGTGGGGCGTGCAAGGTCCGGGTCGTGGCCCGCATCGAGGGATACATGGGCGAGGAGTACGGCTACCAGGCTCTGCGCTCGACCGGGCTCCTGGAACAGGAGATATTCGATCGGATCTCAGCTGCTTTGGGAACCGAGCCCGTCGGCGGCTAATGACAACGACGCTGATCCGTCCGGCTCGTCAGCCTACGCCTTGCGCCTCAGCCGAACCTCAAAGAGACACCGATCGACCATATCCAGATGGTCGAAAGAGCTTTTCCCGCCTCCACGTTCGGCAATAGAATCCCCCGCGACAGCAACGGCGCGTTGATCTTCGAGCGCAGGCCCCTTACATCGCCGCGCAGGTTGACGTTGTCCTTGAGACGGACATCCAAACCGCCACCGAACAGAAAGCCCGGATTGGTGTCGCCCTCGGTTCCCATCTCCGATTCGATGCGTGAGAACACCACGGCAACGCCGCCCAGTAGAAATGGCGTGATGCGGGAGTCGGCCAAATCGAACCGGCCGCTAACGCTGATCAAGCCCACCGAATAGTCGCCGAAGTCGCTGGTCGTGACGTTGCGGCCTTCAAGGTTGGTCTCGGTTATCTCGACGCCGGGCGATCCATAGCCGAACTCGCCTTCCACGCCGAGCCGCCACCACAACCGGCGACCGGCGCGGGCGCTAAAAAACCCGCCGTTGCCGAAGCTGAACGAGGAGATCTTCTCCTCGTCGTCGTCAACGATCGATCCGATGGGGTTGGCGCCCGAGACTCCCCCGAAGCCGAAGCTGACGTACCACCCATACGGCGCCACGTTCGTCGGATCCATAGCGGCCCTGGTCATCTGATCCCCGGACTGCTCTTGCGACCCTTGAGCCCACACCGGGGCGGCAAACAACAACGCAACGACAACGGCGGACACACTGGTCCGGCGACTGATAACCGATAAGTTCATTTTCCCCTTATTGCCCGTAGTAGCCCGGCTTGGTGCGAGCGTTTCCCCTTTTCGTCCGCACCTCGATCTCGCGCCACTCCCCTGGTGACGCCGTCGAGTCCGGCCGGTAGCCCAATGAATACTGGCTGCGCAACTCGGCAGCGATCTCGTCATACGCTCTGTCCAGTTCCCCCAAGGAATTGAGGATGAACGTGCGGCCGCCCGTACCATCGGAGTACGCCCGCATCGAAATCTCACCCCGGTTCAAAGAATCGAAACCCGAGGTGCGCACGGGGTTGATCGCATCGAAGATGCCGATCGTATAAATACGGACATCTTGTTGCCGCGCGTAATCGATTGCCTGTCCCTCGGTCACTGACTGGACGGTGTCGAAACCATCCGAAAGTATGATCAGCGCGCGGCGCTCGGGACGATCCACCAGGATGTCGGCCGCCTCGACGATCGCCATGTTCAGGGACGTCGCGCCGCGCGGCGCCATTTCCTGGATGGCCTCGCGCAGACGTGCGTGGTTCGGCGTCAAGCCCTGCAGGAGCTGGGGAAAGGCGTCAAAGCCCATCACGAAGGCTTGATCCTGGTCGGTGACGTGCTGAAGAAACGCGCTCGCACCTTGTTTGGCGCGCTCCATCTTGATGCCTTCCATACTGCCCGACGTATCGATCAGCAGGCCGATCACCATGGGGCGCGGCTCGCTGTCGAAGAAAAGAAGCTCCTGCTTCTTGCCGTTCTCGTAGACTTCGAACTCTTCCATCCTCATGTTGGGGATGTACACACCTCGACCATCGGTGACGTTCACGTACAGTGGCACGACATTGACCTCGGCGACGAACACCGCGCTCTCGAGGTCACGGGTCAGCACGGTTTCCTCGCTCTGCCCTCCCGCGGAATCGGTAACCAACACGCGAATCACGCGCCGTGCGAACCCTTGGCCGGCGTCCCAGCTGACCTCCCACGGCGGCTCGGTGCGCGATCCGACCTCGACGTCATCGACAAAGAACTTCACCTCGACGATGCTCGTTCCCGCTGCGGCGGAAACATCCGCCACGAGAACGGTCGGCCCGGTGACGAACGAGCCCTCTTCCGGTGTTCGGATCCGAACCGTAGGCCGCGCTGCCTGCTGTGCCGTGGCGACGACCGAAAACAGCAGCGCCAGTGCCAGGAGTAGTGACGTTCGTTGTGTTGGCGTCGTCTTCACGATGCCTCCCCGATATTGTTTTGCCGACACCGTCGCATCATGGCGCAACGGCACGTCTAGTCAAACGGTTGGGAGCGGGGGAGCCAGAATCCAGCGTATCACGGGTACAGGCCCGCCTGCGACCAGGCTGCCGCCCCGGTGACCGATGAGCGCAGTTCCAAGCGGGCGCCATTGGGTCCGATGCCGCCCGTCCCGGCCAGCCGCCACCCCCCGGACCTACGCGCAAAGCGGGCAGCGAAGGCGCCGCAGGCGCCGAGAGGCCGGGGGCGGGTGGCGGGAAATAAAAAAAGAATGAATCGCTAGCGGAGCGTCGCCTCGAAGAACTCCTCGGTCCGGCGGAACGCGTCGCGCCACGTCCGGGAGCGAACGAAGGCGTGCTGCTCACCGGGGTACAGCATCACGTCAAACGGCTTGTCGGCGCGCACCAAGGCGTCGATCAGCCTGAAAGTCTGCAACGCGGGGACCGACCGATCCGCGGTTCCGTGCAGAATCAGCAGCGGCCGAGCCAGACGATCGACGAAGTGGATCGGGCTACGCAGGCGGTAGAGCTCGGGATGGTCCTCCGGCGACTCCATACGGCCGTCGATCCAGAGCCCCCCGGGATCGACCGCCCAAGCGGCCCAATCGACGACCCCGGCGATGTTGACCCCGGCATCGAACGCCGTCGGCGCCTGCGCCAGGGCCTGCATCGTCAGATAGCCGCCGTACGAGAAGCCCCACACGCCGACGCGCCCGATCTCGACGACGTCGATACGCTCCAGGTAGCGGACCGTCGCCAGGACGTCGTCCAGGTCGCGGCCGCCGAGATCCAGGTATTGCCCCTGCCGGAAGTCCCGCCCGTAGCCGATGCTGCCGCGATAGTCCACCGTGACAACGACAAAGCCGCGCTGCAACAGGTGCTGGTGGAAGCCATAGAACAGCGCGTACACCCGGTTCGGGTGCCACCCATAGCGGTTCTGCCGGATGCCGCCGCCATGAACCCAGACGACGACGGGAACCGGCCCCTCGAGATCGTCGTAGTTCGGTGGCAGAAAAATCTGCGCCGGGACGAGCGTACCGTCGGCACTGGAGAAGCGCACCGTCTGCGGCGCGATGAGCTCATCCTCGTCTGCGCCATCGGGCCAGGTATCGGACAGCTGCTCGGCAACGGCGGGCCCGGGCTCTTGCACCCAGAGGTCGAGCGGGTTCACCGGGTCGGCGTGCAAGAAGGCGATCGCCTCCCCGTCGGGGCGCCAGCGGCCGAGCGTCGACGTTCCTCGCAACCGGGAGATCGGCTCGAGCTCGGGCCGCCCTTCCCCGCCTGCCGGCACCTCCAACAGGTGCAAGCCGCGCTCGGTCAACGATCCTCTGTTGGCAGCCAGCAACAGTCGGCGCCCGTCCGGCGACCAGGCCGGCTCCTCGACCTCGAACTCGCCGCCGGTCAGCGGCAACGCCTCGGCGCCTGGATCAGAAGCGTCGAGTAGATACGCATGGGTCCAACCATCGCGCTCCGACAGAAACACGAAGCGCTCGGTATCGGGGCTCCAGCGCGGGCCGGCTTCCAAGTAGGTCAACGTCCACCAAGCTTCGTCGGACTCATCGACGACCACCCGCGGCGACCAATCCGGCGCCGACGCCACCAGAATCCGCCGCCGCTTGGCATCGTGGGCGATCTCCTGCCAGGCAAGTACCCCGGCGGCGGAAAACGCCGCCTCGCCGGCGTAGGCGTCACCCCGCTCGAGCCAGGCCACACTGCCGGCATCGACGTCGATCAGCGCCAGGTCGGCCGCCGTCGTGTCGTAGCGGGCGAACTCGACCTTGTCGCCCATCAGAGCCGCGGTGTCCTCGACGATCCTCTCCGTAGCGCTGTGGAGAGCGGCAAGAAAGCGCCCGTCGGGGCTCCAGACCAGCTCCCGGAAGGAGCCGTCGCCATCGACCAGCACCGTTCCCTCGAGCTCGGGGAACGACCCGACCCACGGTTGCCCATTGCGTACCAGCGCCACATGCAGCCCATCGGCGGTCAGAGCCGGCGCGCCGCTCAGCGAGCCGTCAACGATGAGCTCCTCGCGGATGCCGGCGACAACGTCGTACCGATAGAGGTTGCCCCGCAACACGTACAGCAGCGCCTCTCCCGTCGGGGTCCAGGCGAAACCGGAGACCGCGCCCGGATCGTCGGCGCCGGCTTCGCCGGTCACCGGCAGCGGTTCGTCGTGCTCCTGCGTCGTCCACCACAGGTCGACGGCGCTATCGATCTGCCGCACGAAGGCGATGCGATCGCCACGCGGAGACCACACCGGGGGGCCGGGATGGGCGATCTCGAGAAGCTGCTCGATGCTCAGCACTGATGGGCCGGTAGCCACCGATCGCCCGTCTGCCGCTGGGGCGCTTTTCCCCGCGATCAACAGCGCCGCCATCGCCGCCATCGCGGCGAGGCGTCCGCAGCGCGGCGCAACGGCGCTCATGGACCCACCGAGCCACCGAAGCGATTGATCGTCAGCCCGGCAATCACCTTGGGGAAGAAGTTGGTCGATTTCGGCGGCAGCACGTCGCCGGCGGCGACCACTCCCTGGACCTCGGAAACACTCAAGGGGTTGATCAGAAACGCGGCGCCACGCTCGCCGCGGGCGACCATCTGGACCGATTCGAGGTACTCGTTGCAGTACTGGAGCACACCGTGTTCCTCGGTTTGGTCGCGCAGCGCGTCGGCCAACCAGGGGTCGAGCATGAGGCTGTGCAGCACCGGTACGTCGAGGTCGCGCCAGCTCGCCGGGACGTCGTCGGGCCACGGCGCAGCGGTCAGCGAGCTCCGATCAGCGCGCACCAGCTCGGCCCGCAGCACGCCCGCGGGTCGATGGACGACGACGATGGTGTGGTCGGCGGCGCCCTCGGCAAGGGCCCCGGCGGCAGATGTCGCGACCGCGACGGCATCGGACGACTCGATCAAGCTCGAGACCTCGAGACCGGCGGAGCGCCAGGCGCCGATCTGAGCTTCTCCCGGCGCCACCTCGGTGATTCGATGGGTCGGCAAGATGCGCAAGCCGGGGGAGGACGCCGACACCAGCGCCGCCATCATCCATCCGGCGGAGTCATCCGGATCCGCCCCCCGTCCCTGCCAGTGTTGCAGAGCGGCGGTGTAGCGGTGGTGGCCGTCGGCGATGAAGCCGGCGACCGGAGCAAGACCCTGACGCAGGGCTTCGATCCGATCGGGTCGATCCCACTTCCACAATGCGTTGGCGGTGCCGGCCTCATCGGTGGCCTCGAACAGCTCGCTCTCCTCGGCCGCGCCCCGAACACGGCGATCGATGTCGCCGTCCGGGTCGTCGTAGACCACGAGGATGAGCCCGAGGTCGGCGCCGACGATCTCGCGCAAGCGGCTTCGCTCACCGACGGTGCGCGGATAGGTGCGCTCGTGCGGCTTGACCGGCCCGCTCGCAAAAGGGGTGAGGCGCAGCCGGCAGATGAAGGCCCAGCGTTCGTTGGAGCCATCGCTCCCGGCAAGATCGAACCTCTGCCTATAGGGATAGATGGCCGGGGGCTCGTCCGCGGCCAGGACTCCGTCCCGACGCCACCAGGCGAGGGTCTGCCGCGCCACCTCGTGGGCGGGCTTGTCGGCGGGCCGCGGCTTGATGAGGCGGACGACGTTGTGAGGGTGCCGGCGGTAACGCTCGTCGCGACCTTCGTCGCCGAACTGATCGTACGGCAACGAAATACAGCGGTCGATCTCCGAGGAGCGAGTATCGGTATAGCGCAGCGCGGCGAAGGATGAGATATCCACGGTGCGCCCGAATATACTCCAGCGAGCGACGCGACACGACCCACACAAACCGCGACCGACAAGGGCCTTTGCTCTTTCTCGAGCTCATCGAAAAGAAGCGCGATGGCGGCGAGCTTAGCGCCGCCGAGATCGAGGGAATCATCGAGCGGTACGTCGGCGGCGATATCGCCGACTACCAGATGTCGGCATTTCTGATGGCGGTCATGTGGCGCGGCCTGACCGATGCGGAGACCACCGAGCTGACCCGAGCGATGGCCGAGTCCGGGGCCCGCTTCGACTTCTCCGACCTGCCCGGGCCCAAAGTCGACAAGCACAGCACCGGGGGCGTCGGCGACAAGGTGAGCCTGCTGCTGGCACCGCTGGCGGCAGCCTGTGGGTGCGTCGTGCCGATGGTCTCCGGGCGCGGCCTCGGGCACACCGGGGGGACGCTCGACAAGCTCGAGTCGATTCCCGGCTTCCGCACCGACCTGAGCCACGACCAATTCCGCCGCCAGCTCGCCGCTATCGGCGTCGTCATGGGCGCGCAGACCGAAGATCTGGTGCCGGCGGACCGCAAGCTCTACGAGCTCCGATCGCTCACCGCAACGGTTCCCGAAACCGGCCTGATCACGGCGAGCATCCTCAGCAAGAAGATCGCCGAGGGCGCCGAAGCGCTGGTCCTCGACGTCAAGACGGGAAGCGGCGCGTTCATGCAGCGCCTCGAGGACGCCCACCGACTCGCCGATCGGCTCCATCAGGTCGCCGTTCTTGCCGGGCTCCGCTGCGTCGTCCTGATCACCGACATGGACCAGCCCCTCGGTTGCACCGTCGGCAACGCGCTCGAGGTACGGGAGGCGGTGGCCGTCTTGTCGGGCGACGCCGAGCGCTCCGCTGATCTCGAGGAGCTCACCCTCGAGCTCGCCGTTGAAATGCTCGTACTCGGCGGGCTCGCAGACGATCACGACCACGGCCTCACTATGGCGCGGCAGGCACTTGACAGCGGCGCGGCGCTGCAGCGCCTCGGCGAGCTCATCGAGGCGCAGGGCGGCGACCCGCGCATTATCGACGACTGCGGGCTGCTACCACAGGCGCCGCAGACCACGCCGGTGACGGCCCCCGCCGGCGGATGGATCGAGCAGCTCGACGCGCGGCTGATCGGCGACGCAGCCATGGCCCTCGGAGCCGGGCGGGTAAGGCGCAGCGACCCCCTCGACCCGGCCGCCGGCATCGAGTTGCATACCAAGCGCGGCCGCCGGATCGACCGCGACGAGCGGTGGGCAACCCTGTACCATGGCCCGGGCGCCGACCTCGAGCGCGCCACGGCGAAGCTCGAGGCGGCGATTTCGATCAGCCCCGACAAGCCCGCCGAAATTCACTTGCTCAAGGAACGACGCCCATGATCGGCCTGCTCGGACTCGTGCTCCTGTACGGGGTCGCGTTCGCGCTCTCTGAGAATCGGTCGGCGATTTCGCTGCGCCTCGTGGCCTGGGGAATAGGCCTGCAGATCGCTCTCGCGTTGATGATCCTCCGCACCGAGTGGGGCGCAGCGCTGTTCGACGCGCTCGGCGACGGGGTGCGGGCGATGCTTGTGTTCGCCGATCAGGGCTCGCTGTTCGTCTTCGGCCAGGCCGCCGACCCTAACGGCAACCTCGGCATGGTATTCGCCTTCCGCGTCTTGCCGATCGTGATCTTCATCTCGGCGCTCTTCAGCGTGCTGTACTACATGGGCATCATGCAGCGCGTCGTCTTGTTGATGGCGAAGATGATGCACCGGCTGATGGGGGTCTCGGGCTCGGAGTCGCTGGCGGCCGCGGCCAACGTGTTCATGGGCCAGACCGAGGCACCGATCATCGTTGCCCCCTACATCCCGGGGATGACCCGATCGGAGCTCATGGCGCTGATGACCACCGGCATGGCGACCGTCTCGGGCGCCGTGCTCGGCGCCTACATCGCCCTCGGTGTCCGCCCGGAGTACCTACTCTCGGCCAGCGTCATGGCGGCGCCGGCGGCACTGGTGATGGCCAAGCTGTTGATTCCCGAGACCGAGCAATCAAGCACCGCCGGCGACGTCACGATCGACGTCGAGCCCACCGATGTGAACATCATCGATTCGGCCGCCCGCGGCGCGGGCCAGGGCATCACCCTGGCGCTCAACATTGGCGGCATGTTGATCGCCTTCGTGGCGATCATTTACATGATCGACGGCATCCTGGCGTTGATCGGCAACGCCTTCGCCGACCTCCAGAACCTGCTCATCCTGCTCGCCATCATCGGCGGCATCGCCGCGGCGTACGTATTCGGATGGAAACCGACGCCGATGGCCCGCCGGGTGGTGCTGGTCACCGCCGGCGCCCTGATGGCGGCAGCGGTCGGCACGTTCGTCGTTCGTGGCGCCGGCCCGATGACGTTCGGCTTGCGCTCCATCCTGGCGACCATGTTCGCGCCACTGGCGTTCACGATGGGGGTCCCGTGGTCCGAGGCGGGAGCCGTCGGCGAGCTATTCGGTATCAAGCTGATGCTCAACGAGTTCGTTGCCTACACCGAACTGTCGGGGCTGCTCGCCGAAGAATCGCTGTCGCCGAAATCCGAGCTCATCGCCTCGTACGCGTTGTGCGGCTTCGCCAACTTCTCGTCGATCGGGATCCAGATAGGCGGCATCGGTTCGCTGGCGCCATCGCGCCGCAGCGACCTCGCCAGGCTCGGTCTGCGCGCCGTTCTCGGCGGCACGCTGGCATCGTTCACGGTCGCGACCCTGGCCGGGATCATGTCGAGCTTCTGAGATGCGGCAGATTCCGCCCGCCGACTACCGGGCCAGCCTCGCCGTCGCGGCAGCGGCAATCGCCGACCGAATCGACGTCGAGCCCCGCGTCGGCCTCATTCTCGGGAGCGGACTCGGAGCTTTCGCCGACACGCTCGCCGCCGGCGTTAGGATCCCCTACGAGGAGATCCCCGGCTGGCCGTCGTCCACCGTCGAAGGCCACGCCGGGCAGCTCGTCGTCGGCAACCACGGCGGCACGCCGGTCGCCATCATGCAGGGGCGCGTCCATCTCTACGAAGGCTACGAGCCGTGGGAGGTCGTCTTTCCGGTGCGGGTGCTGTCGCTGCTCGGCTGTGGCGCGCTGGTAGTCACCAACGCCGCCGGCGCGATCAACCGAGACTTCACCGCGGGCGAGCTCATGCTGATCACCGATCACATCAACTTCCAAGGAACCAACGCCTGCCTCGGCGTCAACCTCGACGATCTCGGCGACCGCTTCTTTGACATGACCTACGCCTACGACCGCGAGTACCTCGATGTGGCCCGCGCCGCCGCAGCCGACCGCGGCGTGGACCTACGTGAGGGCATCTACGCCGCCGTGCTGGGACCGTCCTACGAGACCCCCGCCGAGATCCGCATGTTGGAGACCACCGGCGCCGACGCCGTCGGCATGTCGACGGTTCCCGAGGTCACCGCTGCCAACCACGCCGGGTTGCGGGTGGTCGGGATCTCGTGTCTCAGCAACATGGCCGCCGGGGTGCTTGATGCGCCCCTCAACCACAGCGAGGTCATGGAGACCGGCGAGCGGGTCCGGGGGGCCTTCATCGGGCTGATCGATGAGCTCGTGTCCGGTATCGCAGCGGCCGGCGTCTCCGCACCGCGATCATTCGCCCGATGAACAGCCAACAACGTCCCGAGCTCGACGCGGCGATGCGGCGGCTGGTCGAGCGAGCCGCCGCGGCCCGCACCCACGCCCACGCGCCATACTCGGGCTTCGCGGTGGGGGCGGCCGTGCGGACCGTCGACGGCCAAGTCTATTCCGGCTGCAACATCGAGATTTCCTCATACAGCTTGACGATGTGCGCCGAGCGCGTCGCCCTGTTCGCGGCCCGCGCCGCGGGGACGCAGGAGCTCGAGGCCATCGCCGTAGTAGGACCAGGAGCGGGCGGTGCCCCGACTCCGCCATGCGGCGCCTGCCGCCAGGTCATCTGGGACCTCGCCCCCAAGGCCGAGATCTACCTCGCGACGCCGGAAGGACGCGTCGAGGTCCGCACCGCCACCGATTTGCTGCCCGACCCATTCGGGCCGGCCCAACTCGCCGCCCACCATGACCACCCCGAGCACGGCGGCGGAGCGGGGCCGGGACCCCCCGAAAAAGCGAAAGAAAACCGGTGAAGCGTCAACCCCGAGCCCGCATATCTCAACGCCCTCCTGCTACGGGCGCGGAGAAGCGCGCGTCTGCGTCCTTGTGCCTCCTCGCCGTGCTGCTGGCGGCGAGCGCCGCCGGCTGCGGTCCGTCAACGCCCCAGCAGCCGACCACGACCTCCGGCGCCGGCGAGGCGGGCGCAGCGGACACCGGCACACCGCAAGATCGGGCGGCGGCCGACTTGCTGATCTTCGGCGGCACCGTGGTGACGATGGATGCGCAACGGCAGGTGTTCGAGAACGGCGCTGTGGCGGTCATCGACGGCGCCATCGCGGCCGTCGGCCCGGCGGCCGAGGTCGCCAATCGCTTCGATGCCGACGAGACCATCCACGTGCATCCTCGTGACATCGTGCTGCCCGGACTGGTCAACGCTCATAACCACGCCGCGATGACGATGTTGCGCGGCGTCGCCGACGACATGGCGCTGATGGATTGGTTACAGAACTACATCTTCCCGGCCGAGTCGCAGCTGGTGAACCCCGAGTTCGTCCGCGTCGGGACCCGCCTCGCGGTACTCGAGATGATTCGCTCCGGGACAACGACGTTCGCCGATATGTACTACTTCGAGGATGACGTCGCATGGGTGGTGCACGATGCCGGGCTGCGGGGCGTTCTCGGCGAGACCATTCTCGACAACCCGACGCCCGATTCGGCGACCGCGGACGATGCGCTGGCGTATACCGAGACCTTTCTCCAGAACTGGGCCGACCACCCACGAGTCACGCCGGCGGTCGCACCGCACGCCCCCTACACCGTGGGCCCGGAGACCCTGCGTAAGGCGGCGGAGCTGGCGCGGCGCTACGATGCTCCGCTGATCATCCACCTGGCGGAAACGCAAGAAGAGATGCGGACGATCAGGAGCCGCTACGACGCCACCCCGGTTGGCTACCTCGAGCGCGTCGGCTTTCTCGGTCCCGACCTGCTGGCCGCCCATTCCATCTGGGTGAGCGCTTCGGACATCGCGACCCTCGCCAGGCGGGGCGTCGGAACCGTTCACAACCCCGAGAGCAACATGAAGCTGGCTTCAGGGACGATGCCGATCGCCCAACTGCGGCAGGCCGGAGTGCCGGTCGGATTGGGAACCGACGGTCCGGCGAGCAACAACAACCTCGACATGTTCGGCGCCATGCTCACCGCTGCTCTGCTGCACAAGCTCGTCGATAGCGACCCCACGGCGATGCCGGCGACCGAGATCGTCGCCCTCGCCACCATCGAAGGCGCCCGGGCGATGCACATGGACGACGAGATCGGCTCGCTCGAGGTCGGCAAGCGGGCCGACATCATCATCGTCGACGGCTCCCGTCCCAACCTGGTACCGCGCTACGACCCCTACTCGCACCTCACCTACGCGGCACGCGGCGACGACGTCAAGACAACGATCGTCGACGGACGAATTCTGTATCAAAACGGAGTATTCACGACGCTCGACCCCGAGGCCATTGTCTCGGCTGCTCGCCAAGCGGCCGGCCGGGTGCGGCAAGTCGTCGGCGGCCGCTAGCCCGGATATCTCATCGCCCTTCGTCGCGAGGATGCGGAGAAGAGCGTGGATACAAGGCGCGCGCGTACGATCTGTTCGGCCTCGCCGCGCCAGGCACGCCCGGCGGGCAGACGGAGACCAACCCGATCAGCATCGATGCGGTGCAGGAGATCAACCTGGTGGTCTCGCCGTACGACGTCCGCCAGGGCGGCTTTTCGGGCGGCGGCATCAACATGGTGACGCGTTCGGGCGCCAACGACTATCACGGCTCGCTGTTCTACTTCCGTTCGACAACCTGTTCATCCGCGAGGACTTCGGCTCGTATCGCTTCGATAGCCTCGACGATCTCGAGCGCGGCTGGGCGCAGCAGTTCGACTACAGCTTCTCGAATACTTCCAACCCGCAGCAGTCGGTCGACACCTGCAGAGATGACGCGTAGCGCCCGGTCAGAAAAACAGGCCCGCTTGATCTACTATTCCGGTCATGTCCAACGGTAAGAGCCAACGCGTAACCGCGGCAGACCTCCGCAACCTGGTACAGCAAACGGTGCATCGTTTGCGGGTTCAGGGGGAAATCTCGGGCGCCGACACCGGCGGCTTGCTACCGACGGCATCGACGCGTGGCAGACCGGTGGTGACGGTCGACGACGTCGACGCGGTGACCGGCGCCCGTCTCCAGGTCTTGGCCGACGCCCTGATCACCCCTGCGGCTCACGACCGGGCACGGGAGAAGGGCATCGAGATCACCTGCGCGCCGTTGGCGGCGGGTGAGAGCCCGCTGGGGCCGCAGGAAGAGGCACTGATTCAAACGCTCACCCGGCAACTGGCGGCCGACATGGCCGGTCAAACCGACGACGAGGTGGCGTGCTGGTGTCGCACGGAATGTCTGACCAAGTGCCCCGACCGGGTGGCGACCATTGCCAACGCCGGAGCCGATCGCATCGGGTTGGCGGTGGCGACACCGCCGAGCAGCGACGCGATCGCGTCGCTTATCGACCACACTGTGCTCAAGCCCGAGGCGACCGAGGCGGACATCGTGCGGATCTGCCGCGAGGCGATCGACTACGGTTTTGCCAGCGTCTGCGTGAACCCGTACTACGTGCCACTGGTCGCTGACATGCTGCGCGGCAGCCGGGTGCTGACCTGCACCGTGGTGGGGTTCCCGCTGGGCGCCAACATGCCCGAGACCAAGGCCTTCGAGACCACCCGCGCGGTGCAGGACGGGGCGCAAGAAATCGACATGGTGATCAACATCGGCGCATTGAAGTCGGCACGCTACGACTGGGTGCGGCACGACGTCGAACAGGTGGTGGCGACCGCCCACAAGGGCGACGCGATCGTCAAGGTGATCTTCGAGACCGCGCTGTTGAGCGACGAAGAGAAGATCATTGCCTGCGAGATCTCGCGTGATGCCGGCGCCGAGTTCGTCAAGACGTCCACCGGTTTCGGTCCGGGCGGTGCCACCACGGACGACGTTGCGCTCATGCGCCGCATCGTCGGGGCGGAATTGGGCGTCAAGGCATCCGGCGGCATCGGCAACCGTGAATCCGCCGTACAGATGATTGCCGCGGGGGCGACGCGCATCGGCGCGAGCGCCGGCGTCCGCATCACCCGAGGGCTTTGAGCAGCTACTAGAAAAACGACGCGGGGCGGCGCACAGCACCCCGTGATTCACCGAACGGGATCCCTGGAGGAAACATGGCCGACGAGGTCTTCTGCATCAAGCACCAGAAAAACGAGCCGGCGATCGACGCCCACATACCCTTTGGCGCCGAATTCAAGGAACAGGTTCTGGCCAACGTCTGCCAGGAAGCCTGGAACGAGTGGCTCGTCGAGCAAGTCAAGATCATCAACGAGTTGGCGCTGAACCTCGGCGACCCCCGCAGCCATGACATCATCGAGCAGAGGGCGAAGGAATTCTTTGGCTTCGAGGGCGAGGGGTACGAGAGCGCGGAACCGGCGGAAGGCGAGGATCCGCCCACCGTTCAGTAGTTGCGTTGCGCCTCGCCGCCGGATCATGATGGGAGGGAGCGCGGGTTGGTTGACCCGCCAATGGGGTCGTAATTAACATGACGCCGGATTTGGCAGCAAGTGATTTCGGCCCCGGAGCCGCTTGAACATGCGTGTGAACGGCAAAACGCTCAAAGACGGAGTCCTCGAGCAGCTGACGCTGCCCGAGCTCATCGACGTGTGGGCCGAGGATGAGATCTACCGGCGCCTGCAAGAAGTCGATCTGTTTTCGACCACGATCGTCCGCGAGGCCCAGCGGCGGGAGAACCTCCTGGTCATGCCGTTGGGCGGCGGGTCGTTCGACGAGCGGGGTGCCATCGAGGTCCTCGTCGAGGTGCGCGACCCGAATGAGCACCGCAAGACCATCGGTGCCTGGCGCGAGAAGAAGCGTGGCGGCGACGATCGTCGTGCCTTCGACCGCGCCTACGAGAAGGCCATCGCCCACGCCATCATCCAACTGTTGCCGGCTGCGGTCTGGCGGCCGTGGATCGGCACCTATCTGTACTAGTGTGCGGCCCCCGGGGCCCCAGCTGGCTCTAACCCGCTGTCTCGGGGTAGACTTGAAACCCTGAGGAACCTGGCCGCCCCGCATGCAGCCTGGCCTGACCCACGACTTCGAATCTTTGATCTGAGGGAGACTCCGTCCCATGAAGGACGCCACGTTCGACTTCGCGCTCGCCATCGGCGGCGCCGCCGGCCAAGGCATTGCGACGCCCGGAAACATCCTGGCGCGCATGTTCGTGCGCCGAGGGCTCCACATGTACGCCTACAACGCCTTTCAATCGATTATCCGTGGCGGCCATATTCTGTTGACCATCCGTATCGCCGACGTGGAGCTGCCGTGCCACGGCGACAAGATGGACCTGTTGATGTGCCTGAACCAGGACACCCTCGACCGCCATTTGCCGGTGCTCGGCCCGGGGGCCCGCGCCATCTACAACAGCGGTAACGTCGAGACCGGTGACGCCCCCGAAGGCGTCACGCTGGTACCCATCCCGGTGGCCGAGCTGACCGACAACAACCCCAACAAGCTGCTGCAGAACACGGCGTTCCTCGGGGTGACCACGGCGCTCATGGGTATCGACTTCGAGGTCCTGTCGACGACGCTGGCGGAGACTTTCGAGCGCAAGGGACAGGACGTCGTCGACCTCAACATCAGCACCGCCAAGGCGGCATTCGACTACGCGAGCGAGAACTTCGAGACCTTCCCCGACCCGGTCCCCCGCAGCGACGAGCCCCTCGCCGTGTGGAGCGGCAACGACGCCCTGGCAATGGGCGGCGCGGCGGCCGGCGTGAAGTTCTATGCCGCCTATCCGATGAGCCCGGCGACCGGTGTGCTGCACTGGATGGCGAACAACGCCCGCGGGCTCGGCATCATCGTGCGCCAGGTCGAAGACGAGATCGGCGTAGCCAATATGGTGATCGGCGCCGCCCACGCCGGGGCGCGCAGCATGTGCGCCACGTCGGGCGGCGGCTTCGCCCTCATGACCGAGGCCATCGGTGCCGCCGCGATGATGGAAATACCGGTTGTCTATATCAACGTCATGCGCGCCGGGCCGTCGACCGGCGTGCCGACGAAGACCGAACAAGGCGACCTGTGGCAGATGCTGGGCGCCAGCCAGGGCGACTTTCAGCGCTTCATCGTCGCCCCCAAGAACGCTCTGGATGCGTTCAATACGATCCCCGAGGTGTTCAACCTGTGCGACGCCGCACAATGCCCCGGCATCGTCGTTTCCGACCTGCTGATCTCCGAGGGCACGTTCAGCGTGCGGGCCGACAAGATCAACATGCAGCCCGAGATCGATCGCGGCGAGCTGATCACCGAGCCCCGCCCCGCCGACAACGGCGACCTCGCCGACCCGGGCGGGCGCGAGGGTGGTGGCTACAAGCGCTACGAGATCACCGAGAGCGGCGTCTCGCCGCGCGCCGTCCTCGGCCTCGAGGGTTACGTCCACGTCGTCTCCACCGACGAGCACGACGAGGACGGAGTATTGATCTCCGACGAGTTCACCAACCCGCACAAGCGCCGGCGAATGGTCGAGAAGCGGTCCCGCAAGTTCGACAGCATCATCGGGCGCGTGGCGCCGCCGGAGCTCGAAGGTCCCGCCGAAGCCGACGTCACGCTGCTCGGTTGGGGCTCGACCTGGGGCGTCATCCACGAGGCCTGCGAGCAGCTCGCCGACGTCGGGATTACCACCAACCACCTGCCGGTGAAGTGGATCGTGCCGTTGCACGGCGAGCAGATCGTCGAGATCCTCGCCACTTCCAAGCGCGTCATCATCGTCGAGAACAACCAAAGTGGTCAGTTCGCCCGTTACCTGCGGGGCGAGACCGGCTTCAAGGCCGACGGCCACATTCGCAAGTACGACGGCGAGCCCTTCATGCCCCACCACATCGTGGCCGGCGTCCAGGAACAGCTCACCGACAACATCGAGATCTACGTGCCGCAGCACGAGATCATGGTCTGAGCCGGGATTTCCGAGACTTTACGAACGAACGAGGCAGAGATGAGCGAAACCAAAACTGCAGAGCCGGCCCCGGAGATCACTTCGAAGGACTTCAAGGGCAAGGTCGATCCGGATTGGTGTCCGGGTTGCGGTGACTTCAGCGTCCTGAAATCGGTTCAGGTGGCCCTCGTCGACCTCGGCCTGAGGCCGCACGAGGTCGTCACCATCAGCGGCATCGGCTGCTCTTCGAACTTCCCGGGCTACTTCAACGCCTACGGCATGCACACGCTGCACGGCCGTTCGCTGGCGGTGGCCACGGGCGTCAAGATGGCCAACCACGAGATCACCGTCATCTGCACCGGCGGCGATGGCGACGGTTACGGCATCGGCGGCAACCACTTCACCCACATCTCGCGCCGCAACGTCGATTTGACCTACCTGGTGATGAACAACCAGATCTACGGCCTGACGACCGGTCAGATCTCGCCCACCAGCGACCTCGGGATGAAGACCAAGTCGACCCCCCACGGCAACATCGAAAAGCCGCTGAACCCTCTCACCCAGGCGATCATGAACGGCGCCACCTACGTGGCGCGCGGCTACGCCGGTGATCAGAAACACCTGCAGATGCTGATCAAGGATGCCATCCAGCACCGCGGCTTCTCGCTGATCGACATCTTCAGCCCCTGCGTGACCTTCAACCACGACAACGACTACGCCTTCTTCCGCCCCCGCGTGCGCAAGCTCGAGGACGAAGGTCACAACGCCGAGGACTGGAAGGCCGCCTGCGAGAAGGCGCTGATGTGGGGCGACGAGATCTACACCGGCAAGTTCTTCCAGGTCCAGCGCCCGACGCTCGGCGATCAGGAGCCGGTGCTGGAGGAAGGCGGCCCCATCGGCCACCGGTCGATCGCGATCACCGATGAGCAGGCGGAAGCGGTCATCAAGCCGATGATGTAGGGGTTCACGTGACCCCCTGTGTTGCTTGGGTTTGCTCGTTTTCGGCATAGTCCTGATACCAGCTGGATACCATTTCGCTGGAAAGGCGCTGCATCCCGACGCGGAGTACCGACTCGTCTCGATGCACGTACATCTCCGTGGTCTTGACGGATGAGTGCCCCGCCACGGCCCTTCGCCTCGGTGAGCGGAGTGCCGGTGCGGTTCACCAGGTGCGAGATGAAGGTGTGCCTGAACGAGTGCAGGTCCAGGTCACTGGCGAGGCCAAGCCGGTCCCTCTCCCCGAACCCACGTCGAGTAGATACCCTCGTAGCGCGGGATCATGGACTAACCAGTCGCCTGCTCGTAGTCGATCTCGGGAATCCAGGTGACATCGCCGTAGGGTCCATCCGGCCCCACGGCCTGAAGCCCGAAACGTAGGTCGCTGAAGCTTCCCTGGCGCACCGTTGCCCAGACTGCCTCGCCAGTGAGCGGATACATCGGCCTACAGCACCAAGAGTCCGGAAACGGCCAGGTGTCAGCGACCTCCCCGGTGGCGCTGTAGACGTTGACCCGACCGAGCCTGCTGTCCAGAACGAACACGCGCTCGTCCTCATCGGCCGTCAGGCTCGTCGGAGACGTGAACTCACCGGGGCCCTGGCCTTCCCCACCAAGGTTGTGAACGAAGGTGCCGTCATCGGGGGTCACGCTCGGTGGCGTGCCACATCCCAGGGCAACCAGCGTCAGCACCAGGGCTGCGGGGATCAATACCCTGTGCTCGGTGTCGAATCGCTCCTGCTTTGGCGTCTGTTTCTTCTTCACGCGGAGCTACTGGTTGATCACGATCCGATACCGGACCACCTCGAACTCCTCGACCTCGTTGGGACGCAGCCCGTAGACGAAGTCGCCAAGCGCATACAACCAGGTGTTGGGCACGACACCGGCAACGATGAATTCACCACTCGGCGAATAGACGTCGACCGGCCTCTCCGCCGGCCGGACCTGTGTGAAGGCTTCGGTCGCCGGAAAGACATAGACTCGGCCGGCGCCGTCTGTGCTGACGGAATGCAGAGCCGGCCCCCGCTCGGGCCAGTCGAAGTCCCCCGCGTTCAAGGGCTCTTCAATCTCCGGGAAGTCCGCCGCGAATAAGTCCAGTAGCTCTTGCCTCGATCCGTTGGCCCACGGAAGCCGGTCCCATGCCACCCGGAGCGCCCATAGCGCATCACCGCCTGGTGACATCGCCAGGATTTGATACTCCCGCAGCGGCGAGACGTAGATCACCTCGTGCGTTCCGACGCTGACGCCCAGTGTTGGCCTATCGAAGGAATCCAGTGCGCGCTGCAGGATCCCCACCGGGTCGTTACTCGTGACCGGGACCGGTGCAGGAATCGGCTTCGACCGAAATAGAGAGGAGATCTCCTCACCCTCGATCGTTCGTCGCGTCAAGACGTGATGGCCAACTCGGTCCTCGTCACGCTCGGTGCGATAGCCGATGATGGTTCCGTCGGCGAGCCCCTGCATCGAAGAGATGAAGCCTCTACCGCTCGGCACGTGGTCCGCGACGTGATCACCCTGCAACGTCCAAATGCTGAACCGGCCGTTGCGTGAGTCGTTGATCACCAAGTGCTCGCCAGCAAGGGTCATCGTGCCCATCCGGCCGAATTCGCCGGGACCTTGGCCTTCCTTGCCGAGCGTCTTCAAGTA
>SMVB01112939.1_pt1 | contig 25315 bp, 20 predicted proteins | sample 2456461 | NCBI WGS metagenome assembly SMVB01 (sample SAMN11095934, study PRJNA526329) | marine sediment metagenome | biome: Marine sediment; feature: Surficial sediment; material: Deep marine sediment; isolation source: Hadal surficial sediment | place: Pacific Ocean | collected 2014-05 | depth...
CATACGTCCTCCGGAGCCGCCACGCCCTCCGTCTTGAAGGACGTCGAGCAGCCGGGGCCGCATGGCGCGGAGGGCCGGGTAGAGTCCGAACAAAACGCCAGCGAAGACAGACGCGATCGCCGTGAACGCGAGCACGCTCCCGTCGATCCCGACTTCGTCGATGCGCGGGATGTCGGCCGGCAACACACGCCTGAGGACGGCCACACCGGCAAAGGCGAGGCCAAGCCCGAAGCTGCCGCCCAGCAAGACGAGGGTGAAGCTCTCCGCCAAGGATCTGCGCAGCAGCTGGCCGCGGCCGGCACCCAGGGTGGCCCGGATCGCGAACTCCCGTTGGCTCTTCGATGAGCGGGCGAGCACCAGATTGGCGACGTTCACGCACCCGATCAGGAGCACGAGGGCCGCAGCACCCGCCAGGACCCCTACGAGCGTCGTGAAGTCGCCCACGAGCTGCTCCAGCGCCGGCGTGACGTTTGCGCCCCAGCCTCGGTTCGTCTCGGGGTTCTCCTCCGCGATGCCCGCCGCGATCACCGACATCTCCGCACGGGCCTGGGTCACCGAGACACCCGAATTCAGCCGGCCCACCACGTTGTAGACCCGCATGGCGCGAACGTCGAAGAGCCTCGCGTTGATGGCCAGAGGCGTCCAGATTTGGATATCTTCGGCCCCGGGGGGGAACTGGAAACGTGGCGGCATCACACCCAACACCGTGAAGGGTTCACCGTCCAGAATCATGGCTGTGCCGAGCACATCCGGGTCGGCTCCGAAGCGTTGGGTCCAGAATCCGTTGGAGAGAATCACGACGAAGTCGTTGCCGGGCGTGGCTTCCTCTTCCCGGAACGCGCGGCCCATGGCGGGCTGCACACCCACGACCCCGAAGATGGAGGGTGAGATCCGGGCACCGGAGATCTGCTCGGGCTCGTCGGTGCCGCCGACGACGAACGTCCCGAAGTTATAGGCGCCCAGCGAGGAGAACGACTCGGATCGCTCCGCCCAGTCCCGGTACGTACCGGCCGCTACCTGATCCTGAGCGATATCGAGCTGCGGGTTGTTCTCCCACACCGTCATCACCCGGTCCGGCTCGTCGTAGGGCAGGGGCCGAAGGAGCACACCGTTCACCAGGCTGAAGATCGCGGTGTTGATCCCGATCCCCAGCCCCAAGGTCGCCATCACGACCACGGTAAAGCCGGGGCTACTTCGAAGTGTCCTCAGTGCGAAGCGGAAATCCTCTAACATCCGCTACCTCCTCTATCTGTGAACCGAATACGTGACCTTGAATACGAGCGAGCGATTGGAGAGGCCCTCGTACAGCCCATCCGTGAAGCGGGTGTCGTTGTAGACCAGATAGATGTTGTCGATCTGGCGGAAGATGTAGTTGAGGCGCACCTGGAGGGCAACCAGATTTCCCGAGCTGTTGTACTGGAGGAAGGCCGACGTGAGGAACGACCCAGTCACCGAGAAATTCGTCCGTAGCCCAACCAGATGCGTGCTGAAGGAGCCCTCGGGAAGATCGACATCGTTGAAGCGGTAACTCGGCTGAAGAGACAGATTCGGGTTGGGGCGGGCACTGCCGCTGACGGAAAATGAGCGTTTCGTCCCGCTCCAGAAGCTACCGATCTCCCCACTCACGTTCGCTTGCACGGTGCGACCGTTGAACGTGCGAACCTTTCTACGGCCATCTTCGTCCTCGGTCCTGAGCAGGGGTTGACGCTCCTGAGCCAGCTGGATGGTGTTGAGGGAGTCCTCGTGACCAAGGGACAGGATGTCCTCACGTCGAGCGGGATCGACCGCTACCTCGCCTAGCCGCTATCTCGCCTAAAGGATAAGCTAGAGGGCCTCACACCCTTGGAGAAAACCATGAAGATTAGCACCGGGAAACCGCTTTCACGGCGGACTGCTCTACGTAACATGGGGGTCGCGGCGGCGCTGCCACTGGTCGATCCTACTGATTCGGCGTCCCCGCGGGCGGTCGAGGGGAAGGTCGCCCTGGTCACGGGCTCCGGTCGAAATCTCGGTCGTGCGACGGTGCTCGAGCTGGCGAGGCGGGGCGCGGATGTCGTGGTAAACGCGCGGTCCAATCGGGCCGAGGCCGATGCGGTCGCACGGGAGGCCGAATCTCTCGGCGTGAGGGCGATCGCGCTGTTAGCCGACGTTGGGGATGAGCAGCAGGTGAATCAGATGGTAGCCGAGGCGCTGGAGCGCCTTGGCCGGATCGACATTCTGATCAACAACGCCGGCTTCCGTGGGTCCAGCTCGCTCGTGGAAATGAGCACGGCCGAGTGGCGGGCGGCTGCGGCCGTCAACTTCGACGGTCCCTTCTTCTGCACCCGAGCCGTCGTTCCCAGCATGATCTCCAACGGCTACGGACGCATCATCACCGTGTCGGGCCTGAACTCCTTCCACGGACGCCCCAACTGGTCGCACGTGTGCGGGTCGAAGATGGGAGCCGTGGGGATGACACGGGCGCTAGCCGTGGAACTCGCGCAGTACAACATCATCGTCAACCATGTGGTTCCTGGAGCCTACGTCGCGCACCCGGACCTGGCCCGGATCCCTCTTGGTCGTGTCGGGCTGCCTCAGGAGCTCGCGAATATGTACGCGTTCTTGTCGTCCGAAGAAGCCAGCTACATCACCGGCCAGACCTTCCACGTCAACGGTGGTGAGGTTCGATACTAGGATCGAGCGAATCCCTCGTTCTTCTTGCCAAGGCCCACACCGCCGCTAGGTTAGTGAGTACTCACTAACCTTCGAGGTCGACGTGCCCCGTACGAAGACTATCCCCGATTCAGAGATCCTCGAGGAAGCGCGCCGGTGCTTTCTCGCACACGGCCCGGGTGTGTCCACGGAGGTCATCGCAGAGTCGCTCGAAATCTCTCAGCCTGCGATCTTCAAGCGTTTCGGCACAAAGAAGGCACTCATGCTCGCCGCGCTTCTTCCACCCGCCGTACCGGATTGGGTGCACGTGTTGGAGGACGGGCCGGACGACCGGCCGATCGTCGAGCAGTTACGGGAAGTGATCCGGCAGGCCGCGGCGTGGTTTGCCGAGGTCGTTCCGGCCATGATGGTCATCCGGGCCAGCGGGATCTCCCACGAAGAGCTACTCGCGTCGTTCAAGGAGGCGCCTCCCGTGGTCGCCAAGCGGACCCTCATCGCCTGGCTCCACCGGAGTGTGGAGCGCGGGCTGATCCGCCCGGTGGACTCCGAGGCGGCCGCGTCGATGATGCTCGGTGCCCTCCAGTTTCGCGCTTTTATGGTCCAGATAACGGGGTCCGCTCCCTCCCGGTCCTCCGATGAGGAGTACGGTGATCATCTCGCGGACCTGCTGGTCCACGGGCTCGCGCCGGAGGAAGGCAAGTGAGATTCTTGGCGCCGCTGGTGGTCCTATTCCTGTCGCTCGCCTCCCCGGCCGAGTCCGCCGTGCAGGATCGACCGTGGTGGGAGGCTTTGGGGGACGACACGCTGGGAGCGTTGATCGAAGAGGCGCTCTTGATGAGCCCTGACCTCGCCGCTGCTGTCCAGCGCATCGCTCAGGCTGACGCTTCTTCCGTCCGTTCCCGAGCCCCGCTCCTGCCCACGCTGAGCCTAGACGCCCAGGGATCGGTGGCCCCGCTGAGTGGGCTGGGGTTTCAGTTTGGCGGATTTCCGATCGGTGGTGACCCCGCCGGTTCCCGGCCGTCCCTCTTCTACACGGGGTCCGGCAGTCTCACGGCGCGATACAACCTCACGTCCTGGGGCACGGATTATTCCCTCTTGGAGTCGAGTCGTTTCCGAGTCCTTGCGAGCCGCGGAGACGGCGACGCCGTCGCGGTGGCCCTGACCACTCAGGTGGCAGAGGCATACCTGGACGCGGTGTCCGCCCGAGAGCAGCGGGCGATCATCGAGCAGCAGGTTACGGCTAGCCAACAGCTCGCCGATGTCACGCTCCTCCGCTATCGGAGCGGCCAGGCGACCGCACTCGACGTGCTCCAGCAGCGCCAACAAGTTGCCACCGCGAGGGCCAATCTTCCGCTGACGCAGGCGTCCCTGCGGGTTGCGCTCGAGCGACTCCACGCCCTTCTCGCTCGGGCTGCAGAAGCGCCCCTGCCAGAGGTTCCGGAGCGGCTGCCCTCCGTGCCCGTCGCCGACCCTACCATCCGGTCCGGTGTGCCAGGGGTAAGGTCTTCGATTTTCGATCGTCCCGACGTCCGGGGAGCCGATGCCAGGCTCCAGGCATCGCTTCGCGATGCCTCGGGCGCACGATGGAGCCGTCTCCCGAGACTCGATCTTTCGTTCAACACCGGCCTTCAGTTCTTCAGAGTGGCGGAGCTATCCACCCAATCCACATGGGGCGGCACCCTGAGTTTTTCCCTGCCACTTTTCGACGGCTTCGACCGGAGCGCACGCATCCAGGAAGCCGAGGCAGGTGTGGGAGCGGCAGAAGCCTCGCTTCGGCAGGTGGAGACCCTGGCGATCGGTGAGGTGCGGTCTGCCGTGGCTCAGCAGGAAGAACAGGCAAGACAACTCGAGGCGTTTCAGGAACAGCTCGATGCCTCGAGGCTGGCGTACGATGAGTCGCGACGACGTTACCTCGTCGGAATCGCGTCCTTCCTCGACGTGCTCAACGCGTTGAACGGAATGCAGCAGGCTGAATTGAACGTAGTACGTACGAAGCGGGCCCTGTTGGGCTCATGGATCCAACTTCGACAGGCGGCGGGTGGTGGCTGGACCCGCGGCCTCGGTCGCGAATAGGCAGGCGCGTTATGTCCAGGATAAAGAAAGCCGGAGTTCCAGCGCTGGTCATACTGGGGGCCATCGTCGTTGCGGGAGCGCTGGGCGTGATGGCTCCAGAGCCGGTGATCGTGACGCGGGAGGCCCCGGATCTGGTCGTGGACACAGAGGTCGCTCGAGCCGGGGCTCGCCAGGCCGTCGTCACCGCAACGGGCCTGATCGCACCAGAACGGGAAGTGTCGGTCATCCCGGAGGTGAGCGGCCGCATCGTCTTCGTGTCGAACCGCCTCGTGCCGGGCGGTCGGTTTGAGAAGGGCGAGGTCATGGCTCGCATCGATGCGCGGGATTACGAGCTGGCTGTAGACCAACAGCGAGGACTTGTCAGAAGCTCGGAGCTCGAACTCGAAATGGAAGGTGCCCGTCAGGAGATCGCGCTCGAGGAGTGGCGTCTCCTGGGAGACGGCGGAGAGCCGTCACCGCTCGTATTACGCCAGAGCCAACTCGCTGCTGCCGAGATGAATCTCAGCGCCAACCGCAGTGCCTTGGCCCGAGCCCAGCTGGGTTTGGAGCGCACAGAACTCCGGGCCCCCTTCAACGCCACCGTACTCTCCGAGAGCATCGATGAGGGGCAGGTCGTCGGGCCGCAGAGCCAAGTCGCCAGATTGATCGGCACCGACAACGTTCGGGTTCTGCTCTCCGTGCGATTGGAGGATTTAAGGCTCATCGATGTGCCTATCGACGGCGAAGGAGGCTCCTTGGTGCTCGTCCGGCAGCGTGTGGGTCTGGGGCGGTTCGTGGAGCGAATGGGTCGAGTCGCTTATCGGGTGGAAGAGCTGGACTCGGAGACTCGCAGAGCGCAGATACTGGTGTTGGTCGAGAATCCCATGGAGGCCGACGACGGCCTCCCGCTTCTACCCGGGGCATTCGTGGACGCAGAGATACAGGGGCGGATCATTGAAGGGGCCATAGCGGTTCCCAGAAGTGCCGTCTACGACGGCAACACGGTCTGGGTGTTGGGCGTCGAGTCCACGCTCGAACGGCGCACCATCACTACGCTGTGGAGCGATGGCGCGTTCCTGTACGTGACGGAGGGGTTGGAGGACGGTGCTTCACTCGTGCTCTCGCCACTCGTCAATCCGGTGCAGGGTGCCCCGGCTCGCTCCATGGGGCCGAAGGAGTCGACACCGTGAGCGCGCCCGAAGAGCGGATCGACCCGGGGCCCCTCGCCTGGATGGCCGCCAATCCCGTGGCGGCAAACCTCCTCATGGCGGTGATCCTTCTCGGAGGGCTGGTGACCGCCTTTACGCTCAAGCAGGAGGTGTTCCCCGAGTTCGAGATGGATGTGGTCAATGTGACCGTGCCCTATCCCGGTGCCAGCCCTCGGGAGGTCGAGCAGGGTATTGTGCTGGCCATCGAAGAGGCCGTCCGGGGCGTCGACGGCGTCAGACGTGTCAACTCCGTGGCGTCCGAGGGGATGGCCAGTGTAACGATCCAACTCCTTCTGGGAGCCGACCAGGATCGTGTGGTCTCCGACGTAACGAACCAAGTCAACCGGATTACGACCATTCCCCTGGACGCCGAGGAGCCCACGATTTCCGCGCTGACGTCCCGTCAGCCGGTCATCTCACTGATCTTGGCCGGCGACCAGGACCTCAAGACGCTCCACGGGCTGGCTGAGCAGGCCCGCGAGGAGCTCCTGGGGCTACCCGAAGTAACTCAGGTCGACCTGTCCGGCGTACCGCCCCTGGAGCTCGCGATCGAGGTGCGCCGTGAGGATCTGGAGGCGTACGGGCTCACGCTGGAACAGATTGCCCTCCAGATCCGGATGGCCTCGATCGACCTTCCGGGCGGGGGGTTGGAGACGTCGTCGGGTGAGGTGCTCGTGCGCGTGGTGGATCGGCGACTCACGGCCGAGGGCTTCGCGAATGTCGTCATCCGGGGAACGGCCCAGGGACACGAGCTCAGGCTCGGCGACATCGCGACGATCGTCGACGGTTACGAGGACACCGATGAGGCCATCGAGTTCGGTGGGGTCCCGGCTGTCCAGCTCACGGTGTATCGGGTTGGAGATGAGACACCGACGGAGGTGGCGACGGCCGTGAAGGACTACGTGGAGCGACTGCGTGAGCGGATACCCGCCAATATCACGGTGACCACGTGGAGTGATGACTCGGAGGTGCTTGCGGACCGTATCAACCTGCTGCTCAAGAACGCGGTCATGGGGCTGGTGCTCGTGCTCATCCTACTGACGCTCTTTCTCAGCCGCCGGCTTGCCGGATGGGTCGCCCTGGGTATCCCGATCTCCTTTCTCGGGGCATTGCTGCTCATGGGTCCGATGGGTGTCTCCATCAACAGTATGACGGTTTTCGCCCTGATCATCACCCTGGGTCTGGTCGTGGACGACGCCATCATCGTCTCGGAGAACGTATACCGGAAAACCCAGGAGGGTATGGGACGCCTTCAGGCGGCGGTGGAGGGGGCACGGGAGATGGCCATGCCGGTCACGTTCTCCGTCCTGACCACGATGGTGGCTTTCGCTCCGCTCCTGTTCGTGCCCGGCGTGATGGGAAAGATCTTCCGGCTCATTCCCATGATGGTCATGGCGGTTCTGACGTTCTCTCTGATCGAGTCGTTCTTCGTGCTGCCCGCCCACCTCGGGCACGGGCGCGAGCAGGGTCGAAAGGGGGAGGCTCGTATGAGCTTCCTGCGCCCCGTCGACCGTGCGCAATCGTGGGTCAGCCGGCGACTCGATCGCTTCATTGAGAACCGGTACCGGCCAATGCTCGACACGCTCTTGGAGCACCGATATACGACCGTCGCCACCGCTGTCGCCATACTGGTGATCACCATCGGGGCCGTGGCGGGCGGTGTCATTCCGTTCGCATTCTTTCCTCAGATCGAAGCGGATATTGTGACGGCGTCTGCTAGGCTTCCCTTCGGGTCTCCGGTCGATCGGACGCTTGCCGTGCGCGCTGAGCTTCAGGCCGCGTTGGATCTGGCGATCGAAGAAAGCGGTGGGCCAGCCTCGATCCGTGGCGTCATCTCGCGTGTGGGTCAGGGTCCGACACAGCGTGGTCCGTCCCTGGGCGGTGGGGCCAGCCGCAGGGGTAGCCATCTGGTGTCTCTCGAGGTGAACCTCGGTCCGGCCGAGCAGCGAGACTTCAGTGCCGGAGAGTTCGAGGCCCGCTGGCGGGCGCACGTTCCGGCGCTCCTGGGGCTCGAGGCACTTACGATCACGAGCGCAGGGGGAGGACCTAGTGCGGGGGCGGCCGTGGATATCCAGCTGAGTCACCGCGACGAGGACGTGCTCGCAGAGGCTTCGCGCGAGTTGACGAGCAGGCTTCGGGAGTTTCCGGCCCTCATCAACGTCGACAACAGCTATGCGTCTGGAAAGCCCCAGCTCGACTTCCGGCTCCTCCCCGAAGCAGCGGGTTTGGGCCTTACCAGCACGGACGTGGCACGCGCCATCCGATCGTCATTCTTCGGCGCGGAGGCGCTCAGGGAGCAGCGGGGCCGGAACGAAATCAAGGTGATGGTTCGTCTGCCGGAAGAGCAGAGGGCCTCGGAGCAGGATATCCGGGACCTCATGGTGACGACCCCGAGCGGCGCGGTACCGATCCTGTATGCCGCTGAGTTCACCCGTGGCCGCTCGCCGACCCAAATCACCCGCGAGGACGGACGGCGGACCGTGAACGTCACGGCGGAGCTGGCTCCCGGCGTCGCCTCCAACCGCGCCGTCGTCAGTGCGCTCCGAGCATCGGTGTTCCCCGAGCTGAGCTCCGACTTTCCCGGATTGTCAACGGATATGGTGGGTCAGCAGCGCGAGATGATCGAGAGCTTTTCGGCGATCGGACCCAACTACCTTCTGGCCCTCGTGGTCATGTTCGGTCTCTTGGCGATCCCGTTCCGGAGCTACATTCAGCCGCTCATCGTGATGGCGGCGGTGCCGTTCGGTATCGTGGGGGCGGTCGTCGGACACGTCATCATGGGCTACACGCTGACCATAATCAGCGTGTTCGGCATCATCGCCCTATCGGGCGTGGTGGTGAACGACACGCTGGTGTTGGTGCACGCCATCAACGGGCAGCAGCGCGAGGGGAAGAGCGCTCGACAGGCCGTGATTGAAGGATCCGTTCGACGCTTCCGTCCCATCCTGCTCACTTCGCTCACGACGTTCTTCGGTCTCATGCCCATCATATTGGAGACGTCCCTGCAGGCACGATTCCTGATACCGATGGCGATCAGTCTCGGATTCGGTGCACTTTTTGTTACCGTAATCGCCCTACTCGTCGCGCCCGCGCTGTATCTCGTTGTCGAGGACATTCGGGACTTGGAATGGGCTGGGGCTTCTGAGGCGGTGCCGGCGGAAGCGGTCGGAGCGGACTGATACGCGGCTCGTTGGGCGTCTGGCTTCGACTCGCCGACCGCCCCTGACGAGAGAGAGCTCCGACGTCTACCACTTGCCCAGCTTACCGCCTATGGATACGGTGCTGCCTGTCGGATGGACTAGCGTGAATAATCGGCGCAGGAGGAAGGACATGAGGCGACCGGACGCAAAGGGTGAGAGCAAACAGTCACGTCGCGACTTTCTTCTGAAGGCGGGGGCCGCTGCGACCGGATTGGTCCTTGCGCCCACGCTTCTACCGGGAAGGCTCGGGGCAGCCGGGGCGCCGCAGGCTGCCTTGAGGATCGGGATCATCGGGTCGGGGAATATCGGAGGGTCGGTCGGCCTTCGGTGGGCGGAGGCCGGGCACGAGATCCTCTTCTCGTCGCGCCATCCCGAGGAGCTCACGGGGCTGGTCGAGCGGGCCGGCTCCAAGACACGCGCCGGCTTACCGGGAGAGGCCGCCGAGTTCGGGGAGGTCGTTCTCATCGCTGTGCCGTACGCCGCACTCCCTCAGGTGGGCCGGGACTACGCACCTTTGATGCAGGGCAAGGTCGTCATCGACTGCGGGAATCCGTACCCTCGGCGCGACGGGCCGATGGCGGAAGAAGCGCTGGCCAAAGGGACTGGGGTCGCGTCAGCCGAATTCTTGCCGGGCGTCCGCCTCGTGCGTGCGTTCAACGCGGTCAGCTATCGGACCGTGGAGCGGGATGACCACAGTGAGGTCGGGATTCCGATCGCCGGTGACGACGAGGAAGCCCTTCGGATCGTGTCGGGCCTCGTGGTGGACGCCGGCTTCGATCCGGTCGTGGTCGGGTCACTCGCGCGGGCGCGAGAATTCGATCAAGGCACACCAGTGTACGTGACCAACATGACTGCGGCCCAGCTTCGCGAGGCCTTGGGCCTCAGGTAGCGGGACAGGGTCCTGGCACGGTACCGTTCGCCCCTCGGCCGGCTCGTCCCAGAGGGTCCCGCGCCCCGGCGATATCCCTGACGAGTCGACCCCAGTCCGGGTGAACGTATCAGCTACCGCTGATCACAGATGACGTCCCACCGTCCACGATGCCCGGGGGTGGTGTCTCCGAGAACGCGGTCACGGCCGCGACGATACCGCGCGCGGCACGATCCGGATCGTTCACGAGCACCTGGCGATCCCTTCGACTCGTAAGGAACCCCGTCTCGAGGATCACCGCGATCGTCATGGGATGCAGTGCGTGCTCGTACCGGCGGAAGTTGAACGCGTAATAGTTCCGCATGCGGCGAGTGGCCGCCGGCAGGCGTTTAATGCCCGTCGCCTCCCCGTAGCTTTGCTCGAGCAGCGCCACGACTTGCGACGCCCGGCCGGTGGCATCTCGCCGCGGGCCGGCCACCCGATACCCGGATGCGTTGGGGTCGCGACTCCCGTCGGCGTGGATGGCGATGAAGAGATGGGCCCGGTAGCCCGGAGGTACAACCGCAGGAAGGATGTCGACCTCGTAGCCCATCCCCTCGAGCATCGCTCCCGCACGCCGAACGATTTCGAGGTTGACCTCCCACTCGGGCGTCTCTCTCCAACGGGTTCCGTTGTTCCGCAGGCCGCGGAGCTCCCGAGGCGCCTCGTCCGCTCTCCAGTGGCCCGCCTGCAGCGCGATCCGCACAGGGCCCTCGGGCGGCACCCAGTCTTCGGGTGTGGGAATGGGCCCCGGATAACGATTGTAGCTCCGACGCCTATACCTTCTTCTCCTGTCGGGCGCGGGAGGAGCCACCCTCTCACGGGTGCGTTCCTGGGCCTGGGCTGATTCGACGGGCTCGGTCCCGACCGCCTCGTCGGCCCTGATCGGTTCCGTCGCTGTCTGGGCCAGCGGCTCGACGACCGGAGCCGTGGCGGAGGGGTAGGGAGGGGCGACGGCGGGTGGAGCTTCAGTTACGGCCTGAAGGCGGAACACCGCGAGCACAGCCACGAACGCGCCCACGTACGCAACCCCGACCAATCTCACACGCTTCTCCCCGCGAAGTGGTTGCCGGGGGTGCGGTCCGGTGGTGAACCGCCTCCGCGCGACGAGCCATGCTACACTTGAGGCGCTGACAATGCAACGAAATTGTGCGCTCGCTTGCGGCGTCCAACCCGGATCCGCATCGTAGCCCCCATTGTAGAATAGTAAATCCGGCAGGCGACTCACGCGCAAGTCGGCAGTTCTCCGAGGGAGTAAGCGATCATGGACGCCGCCTCTTCGTTGTCGGCTCAGAAAGATGAGATATGGACTTTGGAGGAGCGGTACTGGCAGTACGTAAGAGCCGGTGACGTCGAGAGGTACGTCACACTTTGGCACGACGACTTCGTCGGCTGGCCTTGCAGTAATCTTCATCCTTCGGGGAAGGACAACATCGGGGACTGGTTGCGTGTGATCCGGGATGAAGAAATCCAGGTCTCCTGCGAACTCCATCGTGAGGCGATTGAGCATTTCGGCGACGTCGCGGTTGTTCATTACAGCTCGCCCATCATTCGCCGATATCCCGACGGGACGGTTACCGGTGAAGGCCGCCTTCTCAAGTTCACACACACATGGATGAGATCCGCCGACCAGTGGCAGATCATCTCTGGGATGTGTGCCCTCGCGGAACCCATCGGCTGATCCGGGAGTGGCGACTCCATTTCTGCGTGTGGAAGGGAGAGGAATCGACGGTCCTCCTCCGGTCAGCGCTTCGCTCTACGGCCTTCGGCCGCAGACTGCCCTCCGGAGGACCGTCGATCCCTCTCCCTCAAACATGTTCTCTGGAGCCGAACACCGCCCGCTCGGGCTTGGGGGGGCTTTGGCGCGTGGGTGGTTCAGCGGTTGGCACAGTGGGGCTTTGTTTGGCGAGGGCCGCCGCCGCGCCCCGCGGGCGCACGATGAGCACCGAGTCACCGTATTCGTGTGAGCGATAACCCTCCCGTTTGAGTGCACGACTCATACGCTCCAACCCCGCTTCACTCGCGAATGCCCGCAGCAGCTGGTAGTGGCTCTCGCCGGGTTCGTGTGCTCCGCTGACGATCGCGTCGACGACACGGAGTCGGGTCTGGGCCCCGATGCGTTGAGTGGCCAGGCCCGCTCCAGGGCGCAGGGCACCTCCATGCAACGCCGCTCCATACAGCGCCGTGTGCTCGAGGGCACGGGTCACCGTGGTGCCCAAAGCGATCACGCGACCGCCTCGCGCCTTGGTCCGAGAGATCGCCCGTACGGTCGCCCGGGGCAGATAGTATGCCTCGTCGAACGGCAACCTCGCGTCGAGTGCCGCATCGCCCGTCGATGAAATCCCGGCGGCGAGCGTCAGGGTCGCAAAGCCGACTTCCCGAGCCTGAAGCGCCTTCAGGAACGCCCAGTCGATCACGAAGCTCGCGGACGGCGGCTCGAACGAGACCGGTAGTGCGGCGACCCGCGTCCAGGCGTCCCACATCATGAGCGGTCGGTCGATGTGCGCGTACTGGATCGGTTTGCCGTGCCTTGCGATGCCGCCCCAGATCTCATCGGGGGTGCCGCCGAAGCTCAGCCCTACGAGGCGTGGGTGGCCCAGCAGTTTCGTCACGGTGGCCTTCAACGGTCCCAACATCAGGACATCCCCGATCCTCAGTGGGGGAGGGGCCGGGCGGTCTTCCGTGCGGGTCCGATGATCACCGCCGCCGAAGGCGATCGCAGTGAAGTCATACACGTCGTCGACGGCCAGAGACCGCCGACCGGCCAGTCGTATCTCGATGGGTGCTCCGCTGGGCTCGTGGAAGCCCGTGAGGCTCGCCGGTATCGTGGCGGCGTCGTTCGCGACGACCAGGTCGCCGGGGGACAGGTGGTGAACCAGGTGCGTCCTCGCTGCGTGCTCGAGCCTGCCGTCGGCATGCGCGACCAGTAGCCTGGCATCGGGCGGCCGCTGCGCCGGTGTGGTGGCGGCCTTCATATCGTGGCTCCGCTCGTGGCTGCGCTGGTGGCTCCTGACGTGGCTCGAGCCAGGCTTCCTGCTGTGTCCCCAGTCGCGGCTGCGGTCGGTTCACCGGCGCCTTGGACCAACCCCTCGATGAGCTCGACGATTTCCCGAGCTGAGTCCGCCGGTCTCTTCAGGTCCGCTGGGTCGGCGTCGGGCACGGCCAAGGCGTGCAGAGGTGTGTCCATGTCACCGGGATCGACGGCCTTCACACGTACTCCGTGCGCCTGAAGCTCCTCGTCCCAGATCCTGCTCATATGCAAGAGCGCTGCTTTGCTCGCGCCGTACGCTCCCCAACCCGAGTAGGGCGTCACCGCGGCGTCGCTGGTAATGTTGACAACCAGCGCCGGCCGGCCCGTGCGGGCCGATGCGCTTAGTGCTCCGAGGAGGGCCTTGGTGAGGCGAAACGGGCCGACCACATTCGTGGCCAGCGCGGCCTCCAGGTCCTCGCATTCCGTGTCGGCCAGCAGCTCGAGCGGGACCGGGCCGAGGCTCGATGCATTGTTGATGAGTACATCGAGTCCACCGAGCGCCGCAGTGATCTGCATCGCGATCGGGTAGGTCGCGTCCTTTTCCGACACGTCACCCGTAATGCCATGGGTTCCCTCGTGCTGTCGTGCCACTTCGCTCACGCGATCGCTCTGCCGAGCGACGAAGGCCACGGCGGCCCCGCGGTCGTGCAGGGCCTCGACAAGCGCGAGACCAAGGCCCGACGTGCCGCCCGTGATGGCGACACGTAGGCCACTCAGTGTCGATGTGTGGGCAGTGGATGTGTGGGTGGTCGATGTGTCGGTAGAGGTCATGACTTGCTCCTTTCGCTTTGTGCTACGCCGTTGAGGCGGCCAACTTGAAGCCTCCGACCAATCTACAAGTTCAAGTGAACTTGAAGTCAAGACCCTTAACGATTACCTTCCAATTCATGTCGGAGCTGATCACCATCGGGGAGGTTTCTCATCGCAGCGGCGTGGCTGCATCGGCGCTGCGCTACTATGAAGACCGAGGACTCATCAAGTCCGAGCGCGCAGGCTCGGGGCATCGTCGTTACCCACGGGCGGTGCTCCGACGGATCGCGTTTATCGTTTTCGCGCAGCGTGTTGGGCTGAGCCTCGACGAGATCGACACGGAACTGGGAAAACTGCCTTCGGAGGGGGCGCCGACCGGCCGCGATTGGTCACGGCTCTCGCGCGAGTGGACGTCGAGAATCGATGAGCGGATTGCCGAGCTCGAGCGCCTCAGGGTTGGGCTCACCGAGTGCATCGGGTGCGGCTGTCTCTCACTCGAGCGCTGCCGCCTCGCGAACCCCGCCGACCGCGCAGCTCGTCATGGTCCGGGTCCACGCTTTTGGATCGGATCAGGCGCGTAGGCTCCGACGTTCGCCAGGCAGACCCCAATCACGGACTCCGATGCGGTCATACTCGCCTTCCGGGATTAGTGAACTTCAGCGCCCAAGAGCCTTTTGACGGGTCAAGTAACGTGAGGACCGGGGCCAAACCAGTCAACATGAGGCCTCACGTGGTGCCGGCGCTCGCAGCGAGAGTTGACTATCCTGACTTCGAGCGGTAGTTGGGGGAGCGAATCCGATTCAGCCGGCCCCGAAAGGAGGGTTCGATTGAAGACACATGAATACGACCTCCTGGCCATCGGCGGGGGCACCGCCGGCCTCGTCTCCGTAGCGGGCGCCGCCTACCTCGGCGTGCGCTCGGCCATCGTCGAGAAGACCGCTTTGGGCGGCGACTGTCTCTGGACCGGTTGCGTGCCTTCCAAGGCGCTCATCGCTTCGGCACGGCTGGCGCACGCCATGCGGCACGCGGACGAGCTGGGGTTGAAGAGCGCCGCTCCGCGCCACGCCTTCGCGGACGTCATGGAGCGGATGCGCCGGGCTCGCGGCGTGGTGGAGCTCCACGACGATCCCGAGCGGTTCAGGAATATGGGGGTGGACGTCCACTTCGGGTCCGCCCGATTCGTGGGACGGGACACCGTCGAGGTGGAGGGCGTGGGCCGCATCCGGTCGAAGCGGATCGTCATTGCCACCGGTGCCCTTCCGGTGGTCCCGGCCATCGAGGGCCTCGCGGACGTGGGGTACCTGACGCATGACACGGCCTTCGAGCAGAACAGTCTTCCGAACCGGATGATCCTCCTGGGCGGGGGCCCCATCGGCCTCGAGTTCGCACAGGTCTACAGCCGGCTGGGCGCACAGGTGCAGGTCGTGGAGATGCTCCCTCGCATCCTTCCGAAGGAGGACGAGGACGTTGCGTCGGCCATCCAGGCGATCCTCGAGGACGAGGGCATCACCTTCCATCTGGCCGCGAAGGTCGTTCGGGCGGAATCCACCGACACTGGAAAGGCGATCCTCGCGGAGGACGGCCTCCGCCTCGAAGGCGACGAGATCTTCGTGGCCACCGGCCGCCGGCCGGCGACCGGGAGCCTGGATCTGGAACGGGCTGGCGTCGACACGGACCGTGGAGGCGTGTTGGTGGACGCCACCCTGCGCACATCGAACCGCAGGATCTGGGCGGCCGGAGACGTCACGGGCGGACTCCAGTTCACTCACGTGGCCGAATACATGGCTAAGACCGTGCTTCGGAACGCTCTGCTCCCCGGAAGCCAGAAGGTGGACTACTTGAACGTCCCGTGGGTCACGTACACCGACCCCGAGGTTGCCCGCGTGGGGATGAGCCAGGCCGAGGCTGAAGCCCGTGGCGGACGGACCTACAGCTACGGCTTCGACGACCTGGACCGGGCCATCGTGGACGGTCAGACCCGGGGCTTCGTGAAGATCACCGCCGACCGGAAGGGGAAGATTCTCAACGCCACGGTGCTGGGCGCTCACGCCGGCGAGCTCTTGCTTCCGCTGGTCATGGCGAAGAAGCACGGCCTCTCGCTGGCGGCCGTCTCCGAAACGGTCTTCCCCTACCCGACCATGATGGAGGGAGTGAAGCGGACGGCTGATGCGTACCAGCGGGCTCGGCTCGCGGGCACCGGAGGCCGTCTGCTCAGAAAGGTGATCTCATGGCTGAAGTGAACGGGAAGAAGCGCAGGGCGATTCTGAAGCTCGGGGCGCTGGCTACCCTGCTGGCGGGGGGCGCTGCGCTGGTCGCCTTCACGCCCCTGGGCCAGGTCCTCAGCCGAGAGGGAATCGAAGACGTCATCGGGTGGCTCCGCAGCTCCACGTGGGCCCCTGTCATGTACGTGGCCGTGTACGTGGGCGCCACCACCCTAGCCATACCCGGATCCATCCTCACGCTGGCCGGAGGCGCCGCCTTCGGCCTCTTCTGGGGAACGATCTATACCACGATCGCCGCCAACGTCGGCGCGAACCTGGCGTTTGGCGTCGCCCGCTTCCTGGGTCGCGAGGGAGTCGAACGCGTGGCAGGTGATCGTCTCCAGGCCCTGGATCGGGCCACCGAGAGCTACGGCTTCCGTGGACTGTTGGCTCTCCGCCTCATCCCGGCGGTGCCGTTCAACGCCTTGAACTTCGGCTCGGGCCTCACGGTCTTGGCGTGGCCTACCTACGCCGTCGCCACGGTGCTTGGCATCTTCCCTGGGACGGTGATCTACACGATGTTCGCCGATGCGCTCCTTGCCGGATCACTGGAGGCGTCTCGCGCCGCGCTGGTCGGGGTCCTCGTCTCCGGCGGACTCCTCGTGTTCCTGAGCCTCCTCCCCGTCTTCGTGAAGCGTCTCGGTGTGCGCCTGCCCGAACCTCGTGGAGAACCTCGTCCACCTGTGCTTCGATGAGGCGAAGCGACCCACCGGTCCTGGCCGCCGTCGTCCCCACCCTCAATGAGGCCACGCGTCTCCCGGGGCTCCTCGCGGATCTCGGCCATCTGAGGATCCCGTGGGAGCTCGTCGTCTGCGACGGTGGCTCGACGGACGGCACCGTCGACCTGGCCCGCCAAGGCGGCGCCCGGGTGGTGACGGCGCCGCCGGGTCGCGCCTCCCAGCTCATGGCGGGCGCTCAGGCGACGACAGCCCCCTGGCTCCTCTTCCTCCACGCCGATAGCCGCGTGCCGAGGGACGCCGTGGGGGCGCTCGAGGACTTCCTCGCTTCGGCGGGGGAGGACGAGGCCGCGTACTTCGAGTTCGCCCTGGAGGGTGACGGACTGTTCTGGCGGTTCCTCGAGCGCGGACAGCGGCTCCGCGAACGCGCGCTGGGGCTGGTCTACGGGGATCAGGGGTTAGTGGTATCGCGGGCTGCGTTCGATGCCGTCGGTGGCTATCCGAGTTGGCCTATCATGGAGGACGTGGGAATCCTGGAGCGGCTCCGTAAGGTATCCAGGATTCGTCGCCTGGCTGCCTGCGTGGTCACGAGCCCCAGACGTTACGAGGCGGAGGGCCGCTGGTTCGGCTGGCTCCGGAACGCGAGCCTCATAGCCCTCTACCGGCTCGGGGTGCCGCCTGCGCGGCTGGCCCGGTGGTACCCGCGCGACAGCCGCCCGGAGGGGGATCTCCAAGGTCCATCCTGGGATCATCCGGCCTCGGACACCGAGGTCCGGCTCGACGAGCGGGTCCCCCCGCTCCTCGAAGACCACGGTGCGGTGGAAGAGCGCCGGGCGCTCATCGTGTTCGCCAAGGCCCCCCGACCCGGCCGCGTGAAGACCCGTCTGGCGGCGGACCTGGGCGCGCAGGAGGCGTCGAGGGTGTACCGCCGACTGGGCCGCCGGGTGCTGGACGCGGTGAGAGAGGGACCCTACCGGACCCTGGTGTACTACGACCCGCCAGACGCTGAAGCCGAGATGCGGGACTGGCTCGGAGGCGAATCCCTGGAGTTCCGTCCCCAGGCGGAGGGCGACCTGGGTGAACGTATGGCCCGCGCCTTCGAGGAAGTGCTCCGGGACGCGGATCGGGCTTGCATCGTGGGCACGGATGTCCCCGCCCTGAGAGCGGCCCTGGTCGTGCAGGCGCTGGAGCGTCTCGAGTCGGCCGATGTAGTGCTCGGACCCGCCGAGGACGGGGGATACTACCTCATGGCCCTGTCACGGCCCCACCCCGAGATCTTTCGCGACGTCCCTTGGAGCACGGCCGACGTGCTTGGCACCACACTGGAGCGGGCGCGCCACGCCGGCCTCCGGGAGAGCCTCCTCCCAGTGCTCAAAGACGTGGACACCGCCACCGACCTCCCGGCCTACCTCCTCTGACCATGAAGCTGCTCGACTCCCTCGTCTACCCAATCGAAGAATCAGGCAGATCCCGGCGTTCTTGGAGATACAAGTCATGGTGACACTCGAACATCGTACGCTACTACACCTCCCGACACTCTACACGTTCGAAGAAGACGGGATCTACTATGCAGTGGATTCGGCGAAGCCGAACTGGATCGCCGTGGATGGAAAGGGGCGGGAGCTGCTCGACGCGATCACCGGCAGTGGGGGCAAGGTCACCTTTGGCTCACTGGTGGCACGCTACGCGGCTGCCCATCAACTAGAGGCCGGCAAAGCGTGGGTGCATGTCCATGACTTTCTCCGGGCCTTGAACCACGCCGGTATGCTCGCAGACGGACCCGCCTCCCCACCTCCCTATCCGGGGCGCGCGGCGCTCATCGCTCCCGAAGGATTGCGGGAGTTGTGGATCCAGATCAACAACGCTTGCAATCTCTCCTGTACGCATTGTTTGGTTTCGTCGGGGCCGGGCAAGGACCCCGGCCTACCTTTCGAGCGGCTCAGAGCCCTCGTGGACCGAGCCGTGCAGCTCGGCCTCGAGCGCCTGTACCTCACTGGAGGGGAGCCGCTAATCCGTAAGGACATATTCAAGCTGATACGGCACGGGACAGAATCCGGGGATCTCGAGGTAATCGTCCTGACAAATGCGACGGTATTGCGGGGTTCCATTAAGGCTGGCCTCGAGACCCTCGACCCTTCCAGGGTCCGATTCCAGGTCTCGATCGATGGGGCCCACGCCGAGACCAACGACCGGATCCGGGGGCCGGGGACATTCACCAAGGCCCTAGACGGTGCTCGGGTCTTGGCCGATCTGGGATTCGACGTGTCGCTGACCACCGTCGCGACTCGAGCGAACCTGGACGAACTGCCCGAGATTCCCGGCATTGTCCAGTCAGTTGGAGCAAAGAGCCATCATCTCATGTGGGCGCACAAGCGCGGGCGCGCGGCCACAAGCAAGAATGGATGGTTCCCGGACATCGACCGCCTTCTGGCTGCAGTGATGAACACAGTCGACGCTGCTGAGGAAGCCGGCGTCGTGCTCGACAACCTTGAAGCGGTGAAGCGCCGGGTGAACGGCGTGCCCGGCGTAAAGTACGACCTCGGCAACGGGGGCTGGGATTCGCTCTGTGTGTACGCGGACGGTAAGGTCTATCCGACGGCGGCGCTGGTGAATGAACCGGCGCTCTTGTGCGGTGACACGGCCCACGAGGACTTCGAGCATATCCTGGCGTCCTCACCGGTGATCCAGCGCCTTCGCCGGGCCAGCCTCGCCGACAATCCGTCGGTGCGGGACGACCCGTTTCGATTCTTCACCGGTGGTGGCGACTGGGAGCACGCGTGGTGGGCGTCGGGGGGAGACCCTGTCGGCGACGACCCTTACTACCCGATCGCAATCGCGCTGATTCGGCACGTGATGGTCATGCTCGGGAAGGAGAAAGTGAGACGCCGCAATCCGGGGTCAGGATATGACGCCCCGCTCGTGCTCCATGCCATGGGGGAAGGTGCCATCGCCTGTGGGACGGCAGACGGGGCGGCCGCCGAGCAGCCGGTGCTCACGCTCCATTCGAACTGTGTGTTGTCGTTCGATGTCGATAAGCCTCGGGCCAAGGTCCGAGAGTTCTACGGAGAGGCTGCCGAGAAACCGCAGGCGGACCTGTGCTGTCCCACGAAGTATGAGGACTCGGCAGTGGCGCACATCCCACAGGACGTGCTCGATCGCTTCTACGGCTGCGGCTCCCCCCTAGCGAGCGCTGGGATTCAACCGGGCGAGACAGTGGTCGATCTCGGCTGCGGCGCGGGCATCGAGGTGTTCATCGCTGCGAAGCTAGTCGGACCCTCGGGGCACGCTATCGGTGTCGACATGACCGATCGCATGCTTTCGGTGTCCCGGGACAATAAGCCGAAAGTCGCCGCGGCCCTTGGCTATGACGTTGTTGAGTTCCGAGAGGGATTCCTCGAAGGGATCCCCGTCGAGACGAACACCGTCGATCTCGTCACGTCGAACTGCGTCGTGAACCTATCGCCCGACAAGCCGCGGGTGTTCGAAGAGATCTGGAGGATCCTAAAGGATCACGGCCGCATCGTGATCTCGGACATCGTGAGTGAGCAGGAAGTACCTCCACACCTCAAGGTGGATCCACGGCTGTGGGGAGAATGCCTCGCGGGGGCGCTCACGCAGGAAGAGTTCCTCGCTCGGTTGGAGCGCGCCGGCTTTTATGGGCTTACGGTCCTGCAGCGAAGCTATTGGAAGGACGTGGAAGGTTATCCGTTCCACTCCCTGACGGTACAGGGATTCAAGTTCGAAAAAGCGGAGGGATGCGTCTTCAAAGGGCACCGGGCGGTCTATCTCGGGCCGGGCAAGGCATTTGTGGACGAGGAAGGCCATCTCTTCCCGCGCAACGAGCCGTACGAAGTCTGTACCGACACGGTCGCCAAGCTACGGCGACCACCATACAAAGACATGATCGCCATCCTGGAACCGGGCGCGCAGGCCAGCAGTTACGCCTGCTGCGGTCCGGACGGCGCCTGTACTCTATCCGCCGCCGGGGGGTGACGAGGGTGCTAGCAGCCCCGCTTCAGCGAGCGCGGCGCGCAACCGCTCCACGCGACGCCCGTTCACACCCAGGTCCCCACCACCCAACCGCGAGGCAGACCGGACGACGAGTTCGCGGTCCTCCGCCAGGAGCAGCTCCATATCGTCGATGAAGCGGAGGAGCCGACTGCGCTCCTCGGCATGGAGGTACCGCTCGGACACCGAGACCACCGTCAGACGCGGCATCGCTTCCACGACCGTCCGCACAGCGTCCCAGCTGCCTTCGCCCTCCGCTCGCAGATAGAGTGGCCGCGTGCCGTCCGGATGTCGGTGACCAGTGTGAACGCAATTGGGCGTGGAGGGGCATGGCGCCAGCTCGCCGTCGTCCACGCCGAGCGTTGGCGGGGGTGGGGCGCCGCAGCCGGCGCTCAGCAGGGCGCAGAGCGTGATGCCGGCCAGGGCATTCGCGAGTCGCCTGCGAAAGATTTCGGACCTTGCAAGCCACGAGGAGACCGGAGTTGACCAGTGGGTCGTCGGTCGACGAAGCAGCGGAGCCAACTTACAGGGCTCGGGCCGACTGAAGCCTGGATTCTCCATCATTTGAACAACCCTTCGCGTGAGTCCCGGGACTCGTCTGTCGGAGTGTGGTGCGAATGGTATTCTCGCGTGCGACCGGGAGTGGCGCCAGACTAGCTGGGCAGCGTGATAGGGTTCAAACTACAGTCGCGAGAATATCCAGGCGATATGGGGGACACCCAAAGGGGGACACCCAAATTTGCGGCGCGCAACGTGACAGAAGGGAATCAACGTGTTCACGTTCTCGATCGACAGCTCCAGGACAGTGATGCTCGCGACCCTGGGCGCCATCCTGCTCGGGCCACCAAGCGTCGAACGGCTAGCCTCGCTGCAGGCTTCCAACTCCCTTGACCGCCTGGCCGGGGCCGAGATCGGCGATGCGCTGCCCCCAGGATGGAGGCTCCGAGCAGTCGGAGACGAACCTCCCGCCCTTACCAGCGTCGTCCGTACGGACGACGACGCGGGAGCGGCACCCGGGAAGGCGATCAGGATGGTCGCCGAGGATGCGGCCGGTCAGGCCTGGCTCGAGCTCGACGATCATCTTCAGCCCGGCGAAGGCCTCCTTTCAACGCCGAAGCCCGGACGAGGATTTTCGTCGGGCCTTCGACCGCGACCCCGACGAGATTCGTGCGGTGGGGCTGATGGCCGATACGGATCAGCTGGGTGCTCGAGCCGAGGTCTGGCTCCGCGACGTGCGCTGGGAGTCACGCGGAGAGCGCCGACCCTCACTCCTCGGTCCAGGCTGAGCGGCTAAGGCCCGTTGGAGGCCCCGAATACCCGGGGGAAGTCGCGGCGGAAACCCCTACTCGGTATTCTGAGTCCAGGCCACGCGCTGTAAACAAGCCTTCCCCTATCGAGGTTTGACATGATGGGACGACTCAGGAGCCACTCATGAAGACAATCCCAACGAGAATAGCTCATCTAGGATCCTTAATAGCTCCTCTAGGACTCTTCGCAGTCGTCGTCACCGGATGCGCCGAGTTCCGCTTTCCCGACATCACCAACGGGCAGGGCGAGATCGCGGGAGAGGTGACCATGACCAGCGTCGTCCTTCATTCACGATTGACGGTGGGGAGCGAGTTGGTCGAGGGTGATCTCGCCGGCGCGGCGGGGATGGCACACTTCGAGCTGTCGACCACGTCCGGATTTGAGGATTCCTTTAGATCCGACTGGATGACGGCGAGGCCGGACAACGACTTCATCGTGAAGACGGGAGTCGGCGGCTTGAATCCAGGGACGCGGTACTACTACCGCCTGGTCTACGGCCCGGATCGGGACCTCGTCCGAGCCGGCCCCACCCGTACGTTCAAGACGCTCGACGGCGCAGATGTGGCGAGTGAGGTGAGCTTCGTGGTCGTCACGGGTATGAGGTACAACGCTTTTCAAAACGCCTACGACGGTCCGGACAAGTCCCTTGGGTATCCCGCCCTGGCCACGATCCTCGACATGAGGCCGGATTTCTTCGTCGCGACCGGAGACAACGTCTACTACGACGTGCCCTTTCAAGCTGCGGCGAGGACACCTCCCGAGCTTCGGAAGAAGTGGCATGAACAGTTCTCGCAGCCCAGGTACGCGGACCTTTTCGCCGAAGTGCCGACCTACTGGGAGAAGGACGACCACGATTCTCGCTATAACGATTCGGACAACACGGGTGATACCGAGCCCTCGCCTGAGTTGGGCAACGCGATCTTCCTCGAGCAGGTGCCCGTGGCTGATCCCATAACACTGAATCCGCTGACGTACCGGACTCACCGAATCAATCAGGATCTTCAGATCTGGCTGACCGAGGGGCGTGACTACCGCAGCCCAAACATGATGCCCAATGGCCCCGAGAAGACTCTTTGGGGCGCCGAGCAGCTGGCGTGGCTCAAGCAGACCCTGCTCGAGAGCGATGCGACGTTCAAGATCCTGATTTCGCCCACCCCCATGATCGGCCCAGACGACGCGGAGCAGGCGGGACGCCCGGCGGAAGGCCACGACTCACTGAAGCGAGATAACCACGCCGACCCCGCGGGCTTCCAGTACGAGCGGGATGAATTTTTTAGCTGGCTGATCGACAACCGATTTCTCGAGGACCAGAACTTCTACATCATCTGCGGGGACAGGCATTGGCAGTACCACTCGATCCACCCCACCGGCTTCGAGGAGTTCTCGACCGGGGCGCTCGTAGATGGCAATTCCCGGCTGGGGAGGCTTCCCGGAGACCCGAATTCAACCGACCCCGACGCGTTGATAGATCAGCCCTATACCCAGTCAGAGCCTTCGGGCGGGTTCTTGCACGTCACGATCTCCCCTGGCGAGCGACCCACTGCCACAATGCGCTTTCACGACGAACGGGGCGTGCTGCTGCATACGGTCGAGAAGGTTGCGCGGTAGAGGCGTGCGCGCGCGCCTGGCTTTGGCATCGAGCTGAACGAGCGGGTGGTTCGTGAGCATTCGTGATGTCTAGGCGCTACAATGGACTCGGTTCCACGCTCGTAACTGACGGAGGTGAGAGATGCCACGAAGACTCGCGCTCCTCGCGCTGACGATCACGGTTCTGGTTGGTGTCGTCGCGCTCGGCGGTCGGCAGGTGTCGGCCCAGTCTTACGAGCCGACGCGAATCAGCAAGGCGGTGGAGCTTCTCGAAAAGGATCAGCCGATCTACTACACGCAGGTCAACGGCGGCGGGTACGACGAGGGGAAGAGACTCGCACAAACGTGGGCGGACTACATCACCTACAACATGGAGCACAGCGCGTTCAACATGGCCGACCTCCGCGCGTTCATGCAGGGTCTGGTCGATGGCGGGCCGACAAAGAGCGGACATCGTACGCCGACCGTAATAGCCGTCTTGCCACTCGGAGGAATCAACGAGACGGTCATGTGGTCGAACTACTGGATGGTCGAGCAGGTGCTCGGATCGGGTGTCCACGGCGTCCTCCTGGCACATGCTCGTTCTCCGGAGGTCGTGAAGGTCCTCGTGCAGGCGGCCCGATATCCCCACGCGCCCGAGGCAGAGGGGATCGGCGAGGGTCTACGAGGTAGCGGAGGCCAGGGGTTCGCCGCCCGGATCTGGGGCGTCACCCAACAGGAGTATCAGCGTCTCGCTGATCCCTGGCCGCTGAACCCGGATGGTGAGCTGTTGATAGGCTTGAAGATCGAAGATCGGCACGCGCTCGAGAACGCCGAGGCGAGCACGGCCGTGCCGGGTGTGGGGTTTGCCGAGTGGGGTCCGGGTGACATGAGGATGTCGTTCGACGTCGGCCGAACGGGGATGCCTCAGGTTCTGGTCGACGCTCGAGCCCGCGTGCTCGCTGCCACCCGGGGGGCGGGTATCGCCTTCCTCAACCAGGTCAACGCCGAGAACATCGAGGCGATGATCGAGGAAGGTGTCAGGATCGGTGCCAACCCGGGCGCTGAGGTTGCGGACCAGGGTCGGCGTTATACGAAACGACAGATGCCCTGGTAGGCAACGGGTCTATCGTCGGGTCGGATTCTGAGAGAGACGATCGACACCGAACTGACCGATCGGATGGCGGAAAGCCCCGCATGAATACCAGCGATCACGTTCAGTTGATGGACACCACGCTGCGGGATGGCGAGCAGACCCGAGACGTCTCGTTCTCCACATCAGAAAAAGTCAGTATCGCCACGGGTTTGCTCGGCTCGCTGCGGGTGGATCGGATCGAGGTCGCCTCGGCCGCCGTTTCGGCGAGTGAAAAAGAAGCGGTGGCCCGGATCGCCGAGTGGGCGGCTTCCGAAGGTTATCTGGAGCGGGTCGAGATCCTGGGGTTCGTAGACGAACGTCGCAGTGCGGACTGGATTGTATCTACCGGCGGGCGCGTGATGAACCTGCTCACCAAGGGCAGCGAGCGGCACTGCCGTATGCAGTTGCGGCGAACCCCCGAACAGCATCTCGAAGATATTCTTCGTACGGTGGAGTACGCGCGAGAGCAGGGTCTTACCGTCAACGTGTACCTGGAGGATTGGTCCAACGGGTACAGGGACAGCCGCGACTACGTGTACTCCCTCGTGGAGGGACTGCAG
>SMVB01387551.1_pt1 | contig 25309 bp, 25 predicted proteins | sample 2456461 | NCBI WGS metagenome assembly SMVB01 (sample SAMN11095934, study PRJNA526329) | marine sediment metagenome | biome: Marine sediment; feature: Surficial sediment; material: Deep marine sediment; isolation source: Hadal surficial sediment | place: Pacific Ocean | collected 2014-05 | depth...
AGAACAGGGATCGTCTGAAAATCGAAGTCTCAGACATATTCGGCGAGGAGCTTGCCAAGAGCGAGCGCTTCACGCGGACTGAAGAGCCCGGACAAAATGTATTGATTATCCGTGGCGGACTGCACGACATCGTTTCGCGTACTCCTCCGGAGTTGATTACACGCGGCGAGATTTACATCCGTTCGTTCGGTGAGGCAACACTGGTTCTGGAAGTAGTCGATTCCATGAGCGGCGAAGTTCTGGCCCGGGCAGTTGAGCGCCGGGAAGCAGGAAGCTCTGCCGGTATGACAGTGGCCAACACGGTCACCACGTGGGCAGAAGTACGCCGACTGGCAAGGCGATGGGCAACTACGTTGCGCAAAGGACTTGATAACCTGCCGACCGAATAGTTGATTAAGAGCACAAAGCAAAGGCCGCATCGAAATGGTGCGGCCTTTTTTTGTTTTGGGAACTAGACATTCTCAACGCCAATATGACGAGCTCGTCCCGACTTCAGTCCAAGTCGCGCGCGATGCAATCTGGACATAACCGTGCCGGATGCGACCCCAAGGACACCTGCGATCTCCGCATAGGGCAAGTCCAGGTAATCACGCAAAATAACGATTTGACGCTGGTCGCTTGAAATTTCGTACAACACGCAAGAACCACGGCTTAAGCGGCCCTTTGTCACAGTCATAGGCGGCCGGCCTTCCCGGCACCATCGCGAATGCGTCATGCACCGCATCTTCTGTATTGCCGAACATCTGCAATGCCAACGCATGTCTGTGATTTTATCGGGTATGATTTAGTTGAACGGTCTGTAAACATTTGACAACATAGCGTTTCAACGTGTCCAACAGGGTCAGGACTCAATGATGAAATCAGTTCATATTTTAATCGCCCTCTCGATGATAGTTGGGTCTGCAGGTTGTGCGACCAGCGAATCCGGGTCTGCATTGGCGGATAACCCGAATTGCATTCAGTTCAGAGAGATTCGAGCCTGGCAGGCTATTGATACTCAGCATTTGTATGTCGAAAGCCCGGGCGAGGGGAACTTGTTCTTGTTTACATTGATCTCGTCGTGCCCGGGAATCGAGAACACTCAGGATATGTGGCTATCCGTTCGATCCGGTTATCTTTGCGCCAGCAACATGGGTGAGGTGCTCTTTCGGGATGGAATGATGAGCGAAGCCTGCCCTATTACACGCATCGAGCAAGTTGCCAACGTCGATCAGGCGCGTGCCCTGGTAAGAAGTCGAAAATCGGAGGCGTTATGACTCAATTAATTGTTGGCCTGATACTGTTTTTCGGCATGCACTCGGTCGCGATAGTGGCACTTCCATTGCGAGATCGCTTGGCCGCCAGGAGCGAGATCGGCTGGAAAGTGTTGTTCGCGCTCGTTTCTATCGCCGGCATTATGTTGATGTCGAAGGGCTACGCCGAGCTTCGGCAATCACCGACCGTCCTGTACATGCTTCCCGCCTGGACACGACATATTGCAGCCCTGCTGTTACTGCCTGCCTTCGTTTTGTTCCTTGCGCCCTATTTTCCCGGTCGCATTAAGAGCACGTTTCGCCAACCGCAACTTATTGCTGTTAAGACATGGGCAATTGCACATTTACTCGTCAATGGAACATTGGCAGATGTGCTGTTGTTCGGATCGTTTCTGGTGTGGGCGGTTGCAGACATCTTGTCCATGAAAAATCGGGTTTCTCGTCCGTTGATTGGCGCACCGGAATCGCGCGCCAATGACCTCATCCTGATTGTCGCAGGGTCAGGTCTTTATGCCGCTTTCGTCTTTTGGTTACACGAGGCTTTGATCGGCATAAAACCGTTCGCCATGTGAGTGATGGCACCGTTGTGCCGCGGCAGTTAAATTACTACCAAGGTCGCGTTTGCGTACGCCGCGAATACCAGCAGCCCAATAATAAATAATAGTGTTATTCGTCTTAACATATCACACCCGTTCAAGTGAGAAAAAAACCCGGCGCCATACAGCGCCGGAAAGCTCCTTACGCACTACCATCTTCCATATCTATAGATCGGCAACGCCGAATATTGCGAAAATCAGGCCACCGATCCAGACGGTGCCGAGCGCTATCGTACAAACTGAAATCCATTGCCGTTTGATGTTGCTACGGCCATAAGCGATTAGCGCAAGTCCTGCACCGAATGCCATCCAGATATAGATCGTCTGTTCGGCAAGATAAGGGCCAACTGTCATGAAGAAAGCGAGGACCAATACAGCGCCCAGCAGAAAGTAAGCCCGGGTTACCATTGTCATTGATGATTTCCTCATGATCGCTCTCCATCACAGTGAATGAATTCTTGCGTTTATTCTGCTGTCAAAAACGGCTTCAGGCTTGTCCCAATTACGCAATGACTTGTCTTATTGCTGCGGATTAGTCCAGGCAGGCATGCTGGCACAGCGGAACGCTCTCCAGGACGAGGCTGTCAGTGATGCTCAAGTCGTTTGAGTGGAGGCCGGGCAGCCGGATTGCTGAAAGCGTCGACGTTGCTGGCTACCGCGCCTATTACTGATAAGTTCAATACGCCCGGAGAGAAACTGCTGAAATTGCCTGCAGTCCCGAACGGCATGAAGTTGCGAACGCTTGCATTTACCGCTTTCCAGGCGTCATTAACGAAACTGAGTTGCCTTGCGCTCGATGCCGAATAACCGCTCACCAATCGTGGGTAGCATTGATCAAGGTAGTGGCTATAGCAGTAGTCGCCGGAATCTGGTGGCGTATATCCCCAACCGACTGGCATGCCGATTTTGGACAATGCTGCGCTAAAGGCAGCTGTGGTAACGCGAGTGGTCTGGTCACAGCTCGCAGGTCCTTCGGTGGCTATGCCGTTGTTGAACAGGCTATTGCTGCCTGGCTGCCAGCTTGCACGAATGCCTGATTGTCCTGCTGCACGCAAAACCGCAGACTCTACCGTGCTCGACAGATGCGCACAGCCGTCAGTATCCATTCTCTTTGCAGCTGCGTTTGCCTGTGGTTGCAACGACAGCAACAACGCGATCAGGCCAAATGTAATTCCCTTTCTATCCATGTCCCTCTCCTTGTGGTTAACCATGGTTTGCAGCGCCTTGACTGTAGCGCCGTAACCAAAGAATCCATCAATTCAATGGAGAGGGATATTCGTGTTTCTAAGGAATGTATGCAGAAGTTCTGCTATCTGGCTGCGGTCAGCGCATCCAGGACATAACAGCGCCGGCGACCGAACCCAGAAGTAGAATCGCTTGTATTACGAAACCAACGCCAAACGCTTTGCCACGGGAAGCGGGGTCTTTCAGGTAGGCCCTTCTGTACATCAGGCGCGATAAGATGAAGCCAAGCCCTAATCCAGCCGCCCAATGGGGGTTGATGAAGTAACCGAACATCCACATCGCGGGCAACAAGACGATAAGTTGTTCCAGCGTGTTCAAATGCACACGGTTATGACGCTCGAACTCGTCAGAACCACTTGATTTTGGCGCGCTGACGCCGTGTTCTTGCCTTGCGCCGCCCACTTGAAGTGCAAAATAAACGGCCTGCATCAGGGCCAGAGAGGTAACAATTGCCAGAGCTTCTATTTTTTGCTCCTTATAGTTTTATCTGGTATTTAAGGTTGCTCGTCGATTCGGCTTCAACTCAGCCTCAAGATAGTACATCATTCGACAACATTAGCGTCCTAAAGCGCTGAATTCCGGAGAATTCGACCGATAAATGAGCCAGGACACCGAATCCTCTGGCATTTCCAGCTACCTCATGAAAAGTCTCGGCATTAGCCGGGACGAATTCGCTGCGGTTGTCTGGTCGTTCGCCTACTTCTTTTGCATATTGTCAGCCTATTACATGTTGCGCCCGATACGCGACGCGATGGCCATAGACAGTGGCGTCTCAACCATTCCCTGGTTATTCACTGGCACGTTTGCAGTTATGCTTATCGTAGCCCCTGTATTCGGCTGGATCGCGTCTCGCTTTCCGCGAAAGCAGTTCCTGCCTTGGGTTTATTACTTCTTCGTATCCAACATCCTGATCTTCTATATCGCGTTTTCGATCGCAGAGCAGCAAATGCTGGATCAGGTCTGGATAGGCCGCGCATTTTTTGTTTGGTTGAGCGTATTTAATTTGTTCGTCGTCACCGTTTTCTGGAGCTTCATGGCGGATATATACTCCAAAGAGCAGAGTCGGCGATTGTTTGGCGTGATATCCGCAGGCGGCAGTACCGGAGCGGTGCTCGGGCCAACGATAACAGGTGCTCTCGTAATTCCGGTTGGCTTTCAATATTTGCTGCCGATCTCCGCCCTTCTATTGTTGGCGGGAGTGTATTGCATCTATCGACTCCGACACTGGGTACGCCACCGTGAACGAAAAAACAATTCCGATAGTATCGAGAGCGCAAAAATTATTGGTGGCAGCGCCTTCGAGGGCATGCTGCTGGTTTTCAGAAAACCTTATTTCGGCATGATCGCCGTCGCATTACTCCTCGCCAATTTTGTTGGCGTGTTCACCTATACCTATTTGCTGGAGCTCGTCAATATTTCGTTTGAGGGAACGAATCGCCACACACAGGTGTTAGCCTGGATCGACGCGGCCATCAACGTGTTTTCTTTTATCGGCCAACTGCTTCTTGTCAAGATTTCAGTTCGCAAAATTGGCGTCGGCTACACACTCGCGTTACTGCCGATCGTATCGGCCTTAGGCTTTGCGTTGTTGGCACTAAATCCGGTGTTCCTCATCATGGCCGTGTTGCAGATTCTACGGCGGTCGCTAACGTTCGGATTCTCGAAGCCAACCAACGACATGCTTTATTCCGTGGTCTCGACAGAGGAAAAATACAAGGTCAAAAACTTCATTGAAACCGCCATATATCGATCTGGCGATGTCATTGGGGCATGGTCGATTCGCTTTCTCAGCGGTATCGGAATAAGCGGGACGGCGATTATTTGCATACCGATCGCCATCGCCTGGGCCGCACTTTCAATCCGCATTGGCCGGGAGTATCGTCGCCTGGATAATTCGACTGGCCAAGACCGAGCTCCGATAAGCGACACATAAAATGCAAAATGCTTCACTCCCCAGACGCCTTGCGGCAATCCTGTACGACTCATTGCTGATTCTCGCGCTGATGTTTCTTGCGACGCTGCCGTTTGTTGGCACGCGCGATGGAGAACCGGTTGATCCGGGCTATCTGCCGTATCAAATAACGATGCTGGCCGTTGTGTGGCTATTCCTGGTCGGTTTTTGGTCTTATTCCGGCCGGACGCTTGGCATGCAGGCATGGCGAATAAGTCTTGAAGACAAAAATGGCAACACACCGAGCCTCGGTGCAGCGACCATTCGATTTTTTGCGGCCATACTATCGTGGCTGCCATTTGGTCTTGGCTTTGCGTGGCAGTTATGGGACAAAGATGGACTTGCCTGGCATGACCGGATATCCGGGACACACCTGGTACACCATCCCAAAAGCTAGCGAACTCTACTCAGGGCGAACGACGTTACCAACAGCAGCGCAATCGATGGCATCCAGGTCACAATCGCCGGATCAAAGCCAAAGACTACGCCTGAGTTCGCCGTCATTTCGCTCGCGAGAAAATATCCCAGTCCAATCATGACACCGATCATCAGGCGACTGCCGGCACCGGCAGAACGCAATGAGCCGAATACGAATGCCAGCGCCAGCACCGGCATGATGATGACCGTCACGGTCGCCGACACTCGCGACCAAAGTTCCGTTTCGTATCGATCGGCTGCCAGGTCATTTCGCTTCAGATAGCGGATATAATTCAACAGACCCCGGCCCGACAGGCTGATCGGCTTCACCATCGTGACGCCCAGCAGTTCGCTGTCGATATCGAACGACTCGACCGCGGTCGATGACTGTACCGACAGCACGGCACCATCCTGGAATCGCGTCTCGCGAAAATTCTCCAGATGCCAATTGTCATCGTCATCGATCACCGCACTCTCGGCGCGGCCGATTGATTGAATTGTGTTGTCTTCACCAAATCGGAAAATGTAGATACCGCCGAAGTCATAATCTGAATTCACGTGCTCCAAATGGAAAATCGTGTTCCCCTCTTTAACCCAGGCCGCATTACCCATGTTGCGATTTTCTTGTCCAAAGCGTGCCTCGGTCCGCATCGTCCTTGCGTAATAGTCGAGTGGTGGCCCGATAAATTCGCCAATCAATGCGGTGAAAATCATGAGCACGACGCCCGTCAGCGCAACCATGCCGACAAGTCGAGCCACCGACAATCCGGCCGTGCGCATAACAACAAGCTCGCTATTATTGGCGAGACCACCAAGCCCCAACAGCGCGCCAATTAATACGGCTATCGGCAACATTTCAAACGACAATTGCGGCAACCTGAGAACCGAGTACGTCATGGCTTCAGGAATTCCGTAGCTGCCTTTTACGTCTTCGAGTTGCCCGATAAATTCGAACAGCGCGCCCAATGAAAGCAAGACGAATAAAACCATCAGACTGCTAAGAATGATGGTACGCATCAGGTATACGCTGAGTATCCTCATCAGAAGAATCGCACACTTAAAATTCGGCGATGAATACCGTTTTGTGCGCCGATAAGTATCAATGCAAAGGAAAGCATCAGTCCGTGAACCCACCAGAGTCCAATCGCTGGCGAGACCGTTGCCGTCTCAATCCATGCTTTTCCTGCACTCATTAGATTGAAGTAGATAATGAACACCAACAATCCGATGGCCAGTTTTCCGTAACGCCCGGCACGCGGCCGGGTCCGACTGAGCGGAACTGCCAATATGGCCAGTATTAGTGTCGCAATCGGAATGGCCAAACGAAAATGCAATTCAGCAGCATCCTCCAGGTCGCTTGAGTTCATTAACTGCGCCGTCGGTTTCGCGCGCGATTCCGGAACGGGTGAATCCGTGCCGGGCAATTCATAAGGAATGCCATGCTCCGCGAACTCCATGACCTGAAATTCGGTTGATCCGGGTATGCCTTCGTAGCGATGACCGTTGTACAGTACGAAGTAGCGCATATTCGGATCGTCCGAGTCTCGTTGTTCGCCACGTTCTGCAATGACGACATTGACCAGGCCCGATTCGTCTCTTTGCTGCAGAAACACTTTTTCGACTGTTCCGGGTCCCGGCACGTGTTCCGCGTAAACGACAGCGCCCTTGCGGCCACGCATGAACTTGCCCGGCTCAATGCTGGCAAGGTCCGCCTGTCGCCTGGCTTCAACGCTAATTCTCTCTATCTCAACACGCGCCTTCGGGCCTGTTTCCATTGACAGCCAGCCGACACTCAATACCAGTGGCAACATGATCCACGCAATCGGCCGGTAGATCCCGGCGGGTCCCACGCGACATGCCATCATGGCCGGTAGCTCACTGTCCCGATATAGCCGGCCCAGCGCCAACATGATCGACAGGAACAGCCCGATCGGAATGAGAACGGTCATATATTGCAAGGCGGTGAGGCCGATGACGTCAAAAACGGCTTCACGCGGCAGATTGCCCTTCGCGACCTCGCCCAGAACCCTGGCAAACTGATTCGTCATCAGGATGAACAGCAGAACGACCGTCACTGCCAGCCAGGTGACAGCAACCTCACGAAATATGTAACGATCCAGTATGCGAAGCATGAATATCCAGACGAGCCATGACAGCGGTAGCGGCCGCCCTTGTCTTTAGTCAACGCTCGCGTAACTTAATTCAGTCGAATCGGTTAGACTACCGCTTTTATTTTGTGCGGGACAGTGTTTCGGTCACGCACTACCTCCCCCGGAAAAGCACCCACTACATGGAATATTTCACAACAACGAGCGCGGCATCGCGCCGAGCCAGCGGCTGCATCATCATCGGCGTGTACGAGCGCGGAAATAAAGGTATAGCGGCAACAGATGTCGATGCCGCAAGCGGCGGACAAATCAGCAAACTGATCAAACGCGGCGATATCTCTGGCAATCCCGGATCGTGCACTGTTTTGACGTCAATTGCAGGCGTCAAAGCACAACGTATCGCCGTCGTCGGCCTTGGCAGCAAATCCAAATTCGGCATCTCTGCATACCGTCGGGCGATCGCGGCCGCAATTTCAGCGGTCAAAGGCAGCAAGGTGGAGGACATCGTCAACTACCTGACGCTCGAAAACGTAGCCGACACCAGCGCCTACTATTTGGCCAGATACGCGACAGAAACGATCGGCAATGCTATTTACTCTTTTACAGAAATGAAAACCAAGCGCAAAAAACCGTCATCGAAACTGCGGAAAATCGGGCACGCGATCGCCAGTCGAGGCGATGCGGCGAAATCAAAGCAAGGTTCACAACATGCAATCGCCATTGTCGAGGGCATGTCGTTGTGTCGCGATCTCGGCAACCTGCCTGCAAACGTTTGTACACCGTCCTTCCTCGCTCGAACGGCGCAAAAACTCGCTCGACAACATACGAAACTCGAGACTCGCGTTATCAACGAGCCGGAAATGAAACGTCTTGGCATGCATGCGCTGCTGTCCGTGACCGCTGGCACGAAAGAGCCAGCCAAGCTGATCGTAATGCAATACAAGGGCGCCGTACGCCAGCAACCGGTAGTGCTGGTGGGAAAAGGCGTAACATTCGATTCCGGCGGCATATCGCTCAAACCCGGCCCAGGCATGGACGAGATGAAATTCGACATGTGCGGTGCGGCATCGGTCATTGGCACCATGGCGACCGTCGCGCGACTCAAGCTGCCGATCAACCTGACCGTAGTCGTGCCGACCTGCGAAAACATGCCCGGCAACTATGCCACGCGTCCCGGCGACATCATCACCAGCATGTCGGGCCTGACGATTGAGGTATTGAATACAGACGCGGAAGGCCGGTTAATTTTGTGCGATGCGCTGACCTACTCACGGAGATTCAAGCCCGCATTAATGATCGACGTGGCAACACTGACCGGCGCTTGCATCATTGCATTGGGACATCACCGTACGGCCGTAATGAGCCCGGACGACGAAATCGCGTCGAGTATTACCAAAGCCGGCATCGCTGCAGACGATCGCAGCTGGCACATGCCGATGGGCGAGGAATATATGCGACAGCTGCGCAGCAATTTTGCGGACTTCGCCAATATTGGCGGTCGCGATGGTGGTTCGGTAACGGCCGCCTGTTTTCTTGGCAAGTTTACCGAGGGCATCGACTGGGCTCACCTCGATATCGCAGGGACCGCATGGCACTCAGGTTCGCGCAAAGGCGCAACCGGACGGCCGGTTCCGATGCTGACAGAAATTCTGCTTTCTCGCGCCGGCGTCCTGCCATAGACCGCAAGGAACATTAACCAATGGCACGAGTCGACTTTTATGTGGTCACCGGCAGCGGTGATCCGGCGCGGCGGCAGTTCGCCTGCCGCCTGGCGGAAAAAGCCTATCGGCTGAAGAATTCCGTTCATATCGAGGTTGCCGATACGGCAACTGCGCAAATTATGGACGAGTTGCTCTGGACGTTTCGAGATGGGAGCTTCGTGCCGCACGATGTTCTGGCATCGGGCGCAGACGAATCCTTGGCGCCGGTAACGATTGGATGCGAGCGAAGCGATCAGTTGAACGCAGATCTCCTCATCAATCTTACAAATGAGATGCCTCAAGCACTGAACAAGGCCTCGCGAATCGCGGAGATTGTAACTTCAGACGACGACGGTAAGCTCTACAGCAGGCGAAAGTTTGCAACGTACCGCAAAGACGGCCACACGCTGGAAACGCACAAGATATAGATGGACAAGACATACCAGCCAAAAGACATTGAGCAGCGCCAATATGCGCGCTGGGAAGCCAATGGATATTTCGAACCCGGCGCCCAGAATCGCGGCGACGGTGAACCCTATTGCATCATGATCCCGCCGCCAAACGTCACTGGCACGCTGCACATGGGCCACGCGTTCCAGGACACCATCATGGACGCTTTGACGCGCTATCACCGCATGCTGGGACACAACACATTGTGGCAACCCGGTATGGATCATGCGGGCATCGCGACGCAAATGGTTGTCGAGCGCCAGCTAAACAACGAGGGTTCGTCGCGAACTGATATCGGTCGAGATGCGTTCGTCGAGCGCGTGTGGCAATGGAAAGAAGAGTCAGGCGGCAAGATCAGCAACCAGCTACGCCGAATGGGCGCATCCCTGGCATGGAGTCGTGACAGATTCACGATGGACGAAGGCATGTCGGCAGCCGTTACCAAAGTGTTTGTCAGCCTGTACAACGAAGACCTGATCTATCGTGGCAAGCGACTGGTGAACTGGGATCCGGTTCTGCACACGGCGTTATCGGACCTGGAAGTGTTGTCCGAAGAAGAAAAGGGCCATCTGTGGCATTTTCGATATCCGCTGGCGTCCGGTGACGGATACCTCGTCGTCGCAACCACTCGACCGGAAACCATGCTGGGCGACAGCGCCGTCGCGGTCCATCCGGAAGACGAGCGCTATAGCCACCTGGTTGGACAGGAAATCGTTTTGCCATTGGTAGACCGCCGCATTCCCATCGTCGCGGACGATTACGTCGATCCGGAATTCGGTACCGGCTGTGTAAAAATTACGCCGGCGCACGACTTCAATGATTACGAGATCGGGCAACGGCACAATTTGCCGATGTACAACATTCTTGATGACAACGCCGCAATTAATGACACCGCAGCAGCACCCTATCGAGGCATGGATCGCTTTGATGCGCGCAAAAAGATCGTCGCCGATCTTAAAGCACTGGGACTGCTTGAAAAAATTGAAGACTACACACTGAAAGTGCCGAGAGGCGATCGCAGCGGCAGCATTGTGGAACCGTATTTAACCGATCAGTGGTACGTCAAAATTCAGCCGCTGGCAGATCCGGCGATTGAAGCGGTTGAATCCGGAAAAATACGATTTGTGCCGGAAAACTGGAACAAAACCTACTTCGACTGGATGTACAACATCCAGGACTGGTGTATAAGCCGTCAGCTTTGGTGGGGGCATCGAATTCCTGCCTGGTACGACAAGGCCGGCAAAATCTATGTCGCCGAATCAGAACAGGCAGTGCGCGACAAATTCGATCTTCCGGCTGATTGTGAGTTGAGACAAGACAACGATGTGCTCGACACCTGGTTTTCGTCCGCATTGTGGCCGTTCAGCACACTGGGCTGGCCGGAAAAGACGGATGCACTGAAAACGTTCTATCCGGGCAATGTGCTGGTGACCGGTTTCGACATCATTTTCTTCTGGGTTGCACGGATGATTATGATGGGAATAAAATTCATGGGAGACGTGCCCTTTCGTGAGGTCTACATCCATGGACTGATACGCGACAACGACGGTCAAAAAATGTCGAAGTCCAAAGGCAACGTTCTCGATCCTCTCGACCTGATTGATGGCATCGACCTGAAGTCACTGCTGGACAAGCGAACCAGCAGTCTTATGCAACCACACCTGGTTCCAAAAATTGAAAAGGCCACGAAACAACAATTCCCGGACGGCATTGAAGAATATGGCGCTGATGCGCTTCGGTTTACGTTTGCAGCGCTTGCTACAACCGGAAGGGACATTCGATTCGATCTCGGTCGAATAGAAGGTTACAAAAATTTCTGCAACAAGCTCTGGAATGCCTCGCGATACGTGCTGATGAATACGGAGACGCTTGACGAGGGCGACTGCGAGTTCAGTGCCGCCGATCGCTGGATCAGCTCACGCCTGCATCGGACCATCAAAGATGTTACCGAACACTTCGGCGCCTACCGCCTGGACCTGGCGGCACAGGCCATGTACGAATTTACATGGCACGAGTTTTGTGACTGGTATCTCGAGCTTTCAAAACCTGTATTGCAATCGGACGATAGCAGCGATGCAGAGAAACGTGGCACTCGAAGAACACTGATCAATATTCTCGAATCATTATTACGGTTGATGCATCCGTTAATGCCTTTCGTGACGGAGGAAATCTGGCAACAGGTTGGCCCGCGCGCCGGAATTACGGGTGACACCATCATGCTGCAGCCCTACCCGGGCGTATCCGACTACCCGCTCGACGACGATGCCGAACGCGAACTTCAATGGGTGATGCAGTTCATTCTGGGAATTCGGCAGATTCGCGGTGAAATGGACATATCGCCGGGCAAGGCACTCCCGGTATTGTTGCGCAATGCCAGCGACACGGACTGCAAGCAAGCACGCGTTCACGCGCGTTTGCTTGAACGAGTTGGCCGGGTCGAGTCGATTTCTGTGCTCGCAGACGGTGAAGAACCGCCGTCGTCAGCAACCGCTTTGCTGGGTGAGCTGCAACTTCTCGTCCCGATGAAAGGTGTTATTGATGTCGACGCGGAGCGCGCACGGCTGCAAAAACAGATGCAGAAAATCCAGATCGAGATACAAAAGGCGAACGGCAAGCTTGGCAATGACAAATTTGTGAACAATGCGCCTGCTGCTGTGGTCTCACAGGAACGAGAGCGTCTCGCCGACTTCGAACGCCAACTGAAGCAATTTGATGAGCAATTTGCGAGGCTGGATACCCTCGAATAGGGCCAATATGTGGCACAGCTCACATTCCGGGCGCTGATTGAGTGCAATACACAGCCCTAGCCGCGACAATCACTCAATCCTACTGATAAACGGATAATTCAATGCAGCCCGACAATTCGATTGAGTCCCTGCCACTTGCTACCGATGGCCTGCATGCCGCCATCGACAAGGCCAGAGAATCTCTGAACGGAATTATTCTCGGCAAGGACCGTGAGGTTTCTCTCGCCCTGGCCTGCCTGCTTGGGCGTGGCCACTTATTGATTGAGGACCTGCCAGGTCTTGGCAAGACAATGCTGGCACAGTCGCTGGCGAAAGTGTTGGGACTGTCATATCAACGAATTCAATTCACCAGCGATTTACTCCCTGCCGATATCATCGGCGTCTCCATTTTTAAGCAAGCGAGCGGCGAATTCGAATTCCAGCCAGGACCTGTCTTTACGCAGCTGGTACTGGCCGACGAAATCAATCGGGCGACACCAAAGGCGCAGAGCGCATTACTCGAGGCGATGGAAGAACGACAAGTATCGGCAGATGGCAAGACCTACGAATTGCCCGAACCTTATTTCGTGGTGGCAACGCAAAATCCATCCGACCAGGTCGGCACATTCCCGTTACCCGAATCACAACTGGATCGATTCCTGATGCGTATCGAAATGGGTTATCCAAGTGAAGAACACGAGCGCGAGCTGATCACGGGTGAAGACAGGCGAACGTTATTACAAAACATTACCGCAACATTGAATCCGGAAGTCCTCATTCAGTTACAGAATGCGATCCGCGAGGTGCGATTAAGCGATCCTCTGGTTGACTATATTCAAGCGCTGGTTCGATTTACTCGCGAATCACCTGATATCGAAACCGGGCTGTCCCCTCGCGGCTCCCAGGCGCTGGCACTGGCGGCCCGTTCCCTGGCGTTTATTGAACATCATAATGGCGTCTATCCTGACGATGTACAGGCCGTGTTTACGGCGTGTGCGAGTCACCGGCTGAAGCCAGCCAGCAATTCCACCTATCGCCAGCCTGGCGAGATTTGCCGTCATGTCCTCGACAACGTGGCAATTCCTTAAGCTCCCACGGCTGTTCAGTTCGAGGCCGGTGCGAAGTTTTATTTCGCAGCGTGTTGGCCGTTGGGCGATAAAACGCCAGGGACAGGATCGGCCGGTCACGCAACTGCATTCGAAGCGCGTCTATATTCTGCCAACCGGTGTTGGGCTCATTTTTGCACTAATGACGTTCGCCATGTTGCTGGGCTCAATGAACTACAACAACAACCTGTCCTTTGTACTGACATTCCTGCTGTTGTCACTTGGTCTCGTTGCCATGCACCAATGCCAACGCAACCTGGTCGGTCTCGAACTCGCCTTTGCGGGAGTGGATCCGGTATTTGCCGGACAGGCGGCGACCTTTCGTATTGCGATAAGCAATCGCTCGAAAAACTTTCGCTACAATTTACAGGTTTATAGCGACAAGATCGCGAGCGATACGCATGATCTCGCTCCAGGTGAAAGCGTTGTATTTAACCTCGAGATTCCGACGACGTCACGCGGCTACATACCATTGAGACGTTTCGGCGTTCGCACGTTGTTTCCCTTCGAGCTTTTCCGCGCCTGGGCCTGGGTGCATATGGATCTCAACGGTCTCGTTTATCCACATCCCTCGGAGCAAGTACCAGAGCCTCCGGCAACCCGGTCGTCGCAGGGACATCGACAACATGATGCACGCGGTGAAGAGGATTTTGCCGGCCTGCGCAACTTCAATCCAGGCGACTCTCCAAGGCAAATCGCCTGGAAAGCTTACGCGCGTACTGGCGAAATGTATTCCAAGCAATTCTCGGGAGCGGACACGAGTAGCCAGTGGTTCGATTTCGACCGCATTGCAGAGACTGATGTTGAGAAGCGCTTGTCCATCCTGACTCGATGGATCATAGACGCAGAGCGCATGCGTGAAGACTATGGCCTGAGAATGCCGGGCAAGGAATTCCCGCCCGCTCACAACGAGGCGCAAAGACATAGTTGCTTGCAAAGCCTTGCTGTATTTGCTCTGGCAAAAGCAGGCAACGATGACTAAGGCGAATGGAACTGACGGCTCTCTGCTAAGCAGCCTACCCTGGACGCTGGCAGCGCTTGGTTTTTCCGTTGTGCCGCATGTGCCGAGCATGCCTTTCTGGATTACCGGTGCCCTGATTATTTGCGCTGTCTTGCGGCTGCATATAGAACGCAATCGCAAGCGACTGCCGGCAACATGGATCAGAGTCGTTCTCGCCCTCGGTTGTTTTATTGGTGTACTCGCGACTTACGACAGCATTACCGGTGTTGGACCCGGTTCCGCGTTGCTGGCGATAATGGCAGCATTGAAATTACTGGAAACGCGCGAGCGGCGAGATCAGTTCGTCCTGTTGTTCATTTCCATATTCCTGATCATGTCGTCGTTATTGCGCGAGCAATATCTATGGTCGCTGCCCTACCTCATCCTTGGTGTGATCATTACGATGACGGCCTGGTTGCGAATGTCCGCCACTGATAAGACAAGCGTACGCAAGAGCCTGGCAAGCACATCGCGCCTGTTACTTTATGCCGCACCGCTGACCATTGCGATGTGGGTTCTGTTCCCAAGACTCTCCACACCATTTTGGGCAATCCCGGTCGACACCAGTCGCGTAGAATCGGGGCTAAGTGACGAGATGAGCCCCGGTGACATCAGTTCCTTGTCATTGTCGAACGAAGTTGCATTTCGCGTTGATTTCGATGCCGACATTCCGCCGCCGAAGCAGCTTTATTGGCGCGGCCTGGTATTGCACCAGTTCAATGGCCGGTCCTGGACGGGTAATGCGATCTCCTCGGCGTTCAGCGCGAATCGAACGATCGAATACATCGGTAGCCCCGTCGGCTACCGGCTCGCGATGGAGCCGACCTCACAGCAATGGGTATACGCGCTTGATATCGCCTACGAGTGGTCAATTGACAAAACCACCATGGGCCGCCAGCAACAATTGACGCGCAACGAGCCGATCGACCAGCGACTATGGTTTCATGCCGTGTCTTATCCACGCTATCGTATCGATCGGGGCAGGCAAATCAGGGCCGAAGACCGTTTCTTGCAGCTGCCAGGTGGCACGAACAGGCGGACAGTGGCGCTCGCCAGAGAAATGCGAGCGGCAACGGGCAACGATGAGCAGTTTATTGACGATGTGATGCGCATGTTCAATGAACAGGACTTCTACTACACGCTCGACCCCCCCGCCCTGGGAGCAAGCCCGGTTGACCAGTTTCTGTTTGATACTCGCCAGGGATTTTGCGAGCATTACGCGTCCGCGTTCGCGGTCATGATGCGGGCCGCGGGCATACCGGCGAGAATCGTACTCGGCTATCAGGGCGGAGAGATAAATTCGTTTGGCAACTACAAATACATGATCGTTCGTCAGTCGGATGCACATGCTTGGACCGAGGTCTGGCTGGCAGGTCGCGGCTGGACGCGTGTCGATCCCACCTCGGCTGTGGCGCCGGAACGAATTAACGAGGGTATATCCGGCGTAATGTGGAGCGACCTTGGTGCCAGCTGGGGACTCGCCGCCCCTTCTCGAATGCTTCACCAGCTCAAACTGACCTGGGATGCCCTGAACGCCAAATGGAACGACTGGATTCTTGGCTACGGGCCCGAAAAGCAGAATCGATTTCTGGAGTGGCTCGGAATGGAAGACCCGGACTGGCGACAAATGATGCTGACCCTGCTCGCGATCGTCGTCGGCATCATTGCCATCATCAGCCTTACACTGGTCGCCCGTTACAAGCCACCGAAAAAAGACGAAGCTGCAATACTGTATGCGAAATTCACATCGGCGGCCGGTGTCAATCCGCTTACCGGAGAAACGCCCTACGCCTACCTCTCACGTCTTCACACAGAGAAAAGCGACTTAAGCGAATACGCGCGGGACATTACAGAAAAATACCTGGAATCCCGTTATGGTCTGCAACAGCCCGACATGCTTCTCAGCCTGAGAGACTCGGTCAGGCATTTTTCAATGCGTGCTTGAGCCGCTATTGCGCTGCGACGGATTTGATGCGCGTTAACATGAACGCGCCAAGAATAAACAACGGCAGCAAGACGACCAATATATATTTCGGGTCGTCGGAATATATCGCAACAGTGCCCACAAACACTGGCCCAAGAATATGGGCGAACTTCGTCAACATATTATAAAAACCGAAAAACTCACCTGAGTGCTCTTTGGGTATCAGTGACGCATACAGGGAGCGACTCATACCCTGCACCCCGCCTTGAACTGTCCCGATCGTAATAGCCATCGCATAGAACTGACTAACGTCGTGTAGAAATGCGGCCCAGCAAGCGACACCGATGTATACCGCAAGGCCAAGATAGATAGCGTTTCTGGCACCGAAATAATGACCAATATAGCCGTATGCCAACGTTGCAGGAAACCCGACAAAATTGGTGATCAGCAAGGCCATGACGAGATCCTTTGACTCGAAGCCGAGTCGCTGACCAAAATTAACCGCCATGAAAATGATTGTAAAAATGCCACCTATGTAAAACCAGTACGCAACCAGGAACCGCCAAACATTCGTGTAACGACTGATATGCCGGATCGTCGTGGCGAGCGACCGATACGCACGGGCAATCACCTTGCCCGCTTGCGCCGCGTCCGATCTTCGTTCACGCACGACAAGCATCAGGGGCAGCAAAAATGTCAGCCACCAAACGCTTACGGAAACGAACGCGAATCTGACGACCGCCTCGGTCCCGGAAAATCCGAAAAATGCCGGCTTCGTTAACATCCAGACGTGCAGAGCAAGCAAAGATGCGCCGCCGAAATAGCCAAGCGAAAATCCGAGTGACGACACAAGGCTGTAGTGGCGCGGTTGACTGATATCCACGATCAGCGAGTCATAAAATACATTCGCGCTGTAGTATCCAATTGAAGCCAGCATGAACAAGAACAGCGCAAGCGGCCAGTCGCCCTTGCCGACAAGGCTCAACGAAGCCGTTGCGATGGCGCCGACGATCGCGAGCAAAAACAAAAATCGCTTTCGATATCCACCACTGTCCGCAATCGCGCCGAGGATGGGCGCCAGCACCGAAACAATCAGGCTCGCGGCGGCGGTCGTCCACGCCAGGCGTTGTGTTACAAGCGAGCCGCTGTCTCCGAAACTCCAGTAATCGTGCAGGAATAACGGGTACAGGACCGCCAATACACTGAGGGCAAATGCAGAATTTCCCCAGTCATACAATGCCCAGGCAACGACTTGTCGGTTCAGGAAACCTGATTCCGCCATAACAGTCTCTCGATTAGTGCTCGCGCGTTTCTCGAAATTCAACGTCCGGCCAGCGTTCCTCAGTGAGATTGAGGTTTACCCTGGTCGGTGCAATATAAACCAGACTGCCGCTATGGTCCAAAGCGAGATTGTTGTGCGCTTTTTTCTTGAATTCGGCCAATACTTTTTCGTCGGTCGTGTGCACCCAGCGCGCGGTCGCAACATTGATGGTCTCGAACTGGCAATCAACCTTGTATTCGTCCTTAAGTCGGTGAGCAACGACTTCAAACTGCAACGGCCCGATAGCGCCGAGGATCAACTGATTATTCCGCAGCGGTTTGAAAAGTTGCGTAGCGCCCTCCTCGCAAAGCTGCGCGAGACCTTTTTGCAGCGCTTTCAGTCTCAACGGATCTTTTAGCACAGCGCGTTGGAATATCTCCGGTGCAAAATTGGGTATGCCGGAAAACCGAATGTCTTCCCCTTGACTGAAACTGTCTCCGATATTGATGGTCCCATGGTTGTGCAGGCCAATAATGTCGCCTGAATAGGCCGTTTCGGTTTTATGCCTGTCGGCAGCCATGAAGGTAATCGCGTCTGCTATTTTCATGTCCTTGCCGGATCGAACGTGCTTCAACTTCATGCCATTCCTGAATTTGCCCGAGCAAAGTCGCATGAACGCGATTCGATCGCGATGACCCGGGTCCATGTTCGCCTGGATTTTGAAGACAAAACCCGTGACCGCCTCTTCGTCTGCCAGAATCACCCGGGACTCGGTTTTATGTGACGCCGGTGGTGGTGCGTGCGTGACGAATTCATCCAATAATTCTTTAACGCCGAAATTGGAAATGGCCGAACCGAAAAAGACTGGCGTTTGCCGCGCGGCCAGGTACTCATCGACATCGAATTTCGGACATGCACCTTTGACCAGTTCAATTTCTTCTCTAAAACGTTCGGCATCATCCCCGAGCACGCGGTCAGCCTCGGCGGAGTTCAGGCCATCGATCATCTCGATTTCCGAAGCGCGTTGCCGGCCGACTTTTGAGTAAATATAAATACGATCTTCAAGCAAGTGGTACACGCCTTTCAGGAATCTTCCCATGCCGATTGGCCAGGTAACGGGAGAACACTGAATACCGAGAACCGATTCGATTTCATCCATCAGGTCGATCGGTTCGCGACCGTCACGATCCAGCTTGTTGATGAAGGTCATGATGGGCGTATCGCGAAGCCGGCATACATCCATCAACTTGACCGTGCGTTGCTCAACGCCTTTGGCACAATCGATCACCATCAGCGCGGAATCAACTGCCGTAAGTGTTCGATAAGTATCCTCGGAGAAATCTTCATGGCCTGGCGTATCCAGCAGGTTTACAACGTAGCCCCGGTACGGAAACTGCATTACCGATGACGTGATTGAAATTCCACGCTGCTGCTCCAGTGCCATCCAGTCAGAAGTAGCATGCCTGCTGGCCTTGCGTCCCTTGACCGTACCCGCAAGCTTAATAGCGCCGCCAAACAACAGGAGTTTTTCGGTCAAGGTCGTCTTGCCGGCATCCGGATGCGAAATAATCGCAAAGGTACGCCGGCGTCCAATTTGTTCGCTTAATTCAGACATTAAGTGTTTGTTATCATCAATCGCGGGTATGGACTCACTCCAACAGCCCTATCGGATTATTCGCGCTGCTTTAACAGCAAAGACATCACGGCGGCGTCTTCCCGCCCGTCATGCGCCTGATAATACGCAGGGCGCTCGGCGATTTGCCGAAAACCCTTTTTCCGGTACAACGAGACTGCATGCTCGTTTGACGGCCGCACCTCGAGAAACACTTGCTTGACAGACACCGCCTTGGCCCGATTGAGTATTTCCTCGAGCAGACGATCGGCATACCCGAGTTTTCGGGAATTGGCATCGACACACAAATTGAGAATGTGAGCCTCGCCGGCAGCCACCGACAAGATGCAATAGCCAACGACGTCTTCGCCGCGCTCAAGCACCACACAGGTATAACCTGAAAGCAGACAATCCCGAAACAATCGATGGCTCCATGGAAATTCATAACTTCGTTGTTCGATATCGGCCACTTGCAGAAGGTCCGACGGCGTCATGCAGCGGGTCGACGCGGAAATATCTTCGAATTGCGTGATCATTAGCGCTGTTCGGCAACGATCTTCCGCGCGAGACAGAGATCTTGCCAGGCTTTGGCTTTTTGCGAGGGGCTGCGCAAAAGATACGCAGGGTGGTAAGTGACGACCAGTGGTAAAGCGCCGTCCTTTAACGTGTGTTGCCGCCCTCTGAGGCGTCCAAGTGGTGCATCCGACGCCAGCAAAAGCTGAGCGGCGATACGCCCGACCGCGACTACGATTTTCGGCTTAATCAGCTCGATCTGGCGCTCGAGATAATGCCGGCATGCTTCTGCCTCGTGTTTCGCCGGGTCGCGATTATTCGGCGGGCGGCACTTGAGCACATTGGCAATGAAGACGGATTGGCGATCCAGCCCAACGGCCAATAGCATCTGGTCAAGCAATTGCCCGGCGCGACCAACAAAGGGTTCGCCGCGCCGATCCTCTTGCTGCCCGGGCGCTTCACCAATAATGAGCCAATCCGCATTCGGGTCGCCAACACCGAATACCGTTTGTGTACGAGTCTCGTGCAAGCCACAGGACTTGCAGCCGGCAACGCGTTGCTGCAGATCAACCCAGTTCAGTAACGGGATATCGGAAGTCGTGTCCGGCCCCTGCTCGGGGGTTTGCGGCGAATCGCTGGCGTCTTCCGCGCCTCGCTCACGCCAAACGTCGATTCCCATCGCCTCCAGGTAGGCCAGACGATTCGCATCTGCGGTCATAATTCCTCGTCCAACTAGTGTGGTGGCAACTTGCCAAGTACATCACAACCGGCGACAACGCGTTGCCCGGGTTCAACCAGCATACGGCCATGGATAGGAAATTGTAATTCCGCGATCTTTGTCAATCGAAGGTATGCGCAGCGTTGACCCTGGCCAATTCGCTCGCCAAAACGCAGGAACGCCAGCGGCGCAAGACCGAAGCGGTGGCGTTTGAACTGCAATACAACATCGTCGCCCTCATCGGTCCGGATCCAGAGACCACTGGACAGCTTTCGAACCGCCTCGTGTTCGCCGTCTCCGCGAAAATCCATGATCTTGCCCTCAACCGGGCACCTGGCGGTGTACGTTCCGAGGCTGTCGATTTCGATCACTATGCGATGCGCTTCGCCACCAAGAACGCTATGGTCCGTCAGCCCAACCTCGATGACTGTGCCGTCCACGGGGCTGACAAGCCCCAACGGGATCGCCGGAATGCTTCGTCGTGGATCGCGAAATATCGCGAACAACCAGGCAAACAGCGCCACCGGAATGATGAGATAGACCGGGTCTCCGTATTGCAGTAGTAAACCAAACATTGCCACGACCAGAAAGAGCCACGGTAAGCCCTCCCGAGCTACAAATGGATTGCGTTTTCCTTTCATGCCTTGTCGTTTACTGCCTGGTAACGTTTAGTCTTATCCGGCTGTTCGCCGATCCGGTGAGCGAATATATCTGATTTTTCTCGTTACACAAGCCTGCCGATGAACTTTTATCGCCCGATTGCCCTGCGAAGGCCGTAGAACCGTGCTGAGCGCGGTCACTCGTGTAGAATACGCCCGCTGCAGAACCAGGAATATTGACTAAATGCGTCTCTCAAATTTCGGATTAACCACCCTTAAGGAAGTACCAGCCGACGCCGAAATCGTCAGCCACCAGCTAATGCTGCGTGCAGGCCTGATACGACGACTTGCCTCCGGCCTGTTCACCTGGATGCCGTTGGGTCTTCGGGTTCTACGCAAGGTTGAAGCAATAGTGCGAGAGGAAATGAACAAAGCCGGCGCGCTTGAGCTCTTGATGCCCGCGGTGCAGCCGGCGGAGCTGTGGGCCGAGTCCGGACGCTGGGATAAATACGGCTCGTTGTTGCTGCGCATGCGCGACCGTCATCAGCGCGACTATTGTTTTGGGCCGACACACGAGGAAGTTATTACGGATATCGCCCGGCGCGAATTGAGAAGCTACAAACAATTACCGATCAACTACTACCAGATCCAGACGAAATTCCGCGACGAAATACGACCGAGGTTTGGCGTTATGCGCGCGCGCGAATTTATCATGAAAGATGCCTACTCGTTCCACATTGACCAGGACTCGCTGGAAGAGGGTTACCAGGTGATGCACGCCGCTTACACGGCCATTTTTGAACGACTCGGCCTTGAGTTTCGGGTGGTCGACGCCGACAGCGGCGAGATTGGCGGCAATCGCTCGCAAGAATTCCACGTCATTGCAGACTCGGGTGAGGATGCGCTTGCCTACAGCGACGGCGACAGCTACGCCGCAAACGTCGAAACCGCTGTTACCCTGCCAATCGATTCGCCCACGCCGGCCCCCACCAGCGAAATGGCCAGGGTCAAAACGCCGGATGCGACTTCGATCAAGGCACTTTGCGAGCAATTGAATCTAAGCGCAGATCAGACATTGAAAACGCTGATTGTTGAAGGCGACGACGAACCTGTCGCCCTGGTGCTACGCGGTGATCACACGCTGAACGCAATTAAGGCAGCGAAACTGGATGGCGTCGCATCACCATTGCAAATGGCCGATGCTGATACCGTGCAGAAGGTCACCGGTTGCGTACCAGGCTTCGCAGGGCCGCTCGGCTTGAAGATTCGAACCTACTTTGATCATTCCGTAAAAGCGATGTCCGACTTTGTAATTGGCGCGAACGAGGCCGACATGCATTTGACGGGCGTAAATTTCGGTCGTGATATCGAGTTGGCTGAAACAGTCGACCTGCGCAATATACTCGAGGGTGATCCGGTGCCCGGGGGCAAAGGTACGATCAAGCTCGCGCGCGGAATCGAAGTCGGGCATATCTTCCAGCTTGGTACCAGCTACAGCGAATCAATGCATGCGACGGTGCAGAATTCCGACGGCAAGGACGTTGCAATGGCGATGGGCTGTTACGGGATTGGCATCAGTCGAATTGTCGCCGCGGCGATCGAGCAGAATCACGACGACAAAGGCATTATCTGGCCGGATCAACTGGCCCCGTTCGAAGTCGTTTTAATCCCGATTAACTTGCAACGTTCTGAGACAGTCCGCGACGCATCCGAGACCTTGTACACTGAGCTGCAGCAAATTGGCATCGATGTATTGTTTGATGATCGGGACGTCAGACCCGGCGTCAAATTTGCGGACGCCGAGTTAACAGGCATTCCACACAGGCTGGTGATCAGCGAACGCGGCCTGGAAGCCGGTGAACTGGAATATCGACACCGGCGTGACAGCGAGGCCAGAATGCTGAAACGTGATGACGCTCTCACTGTCGTAGCGGGCCAGGCGCTAGGCTAGATAAGACCGCGCACTCTCGGTCGAGGGCACACAGTGGAGACAGACACGACAATGCGGAGAAGAAGCCCCACCCCACTTCTGTTCCTTTGCCTGTTGTTGTGCCATGGCAGTAGCGCCGCCGAAAACGCCCCGGATCCTGAACTGATGGAGCGACTGCGCCAGGTCGCCAGTGAAGCTGACAGCTTTCCTGACCATTTCGATGCCCAGGTCTGGCTTACCGATATGTCCAGACGTTTGGAGCGCCAGGTAAAAGATCCCGTGGAGCGACTCGAAATTCTGACGCGAGTCCATCACGAGGCAACCATTCGAAATCTCGCCCCGGAGCTGGTACTCGCCGTTATCGATATTGAAAGCAACTTTGATCACTACGCTATTTCGCATGCCGGCGCGCGCGGACTCATGCAGATCATGCCGTTTTGGCTCAAGGAAATGAACGAGATTGAGAAAAACCTGATACACATCGACACGAATGTGCGTTTTGGCTGCACCATTCTTCGGTATTACATGGATATCGAAAAGGACGACATGCGACGCGCATTAGGCCGCTACAACGGCAGCCTCGGCAAGCAAAAATACCCAAACCTGGTACTGGAACGGCTTCGCACTAAATGGTTTCGAATATAAAATGCGTGCGCAACTTGCAGATCAAGCTCGCGCTTCAATAAGAATCGTCTGATTCCGATCTTTCTGCCATTGACAACGCGCTTCGAGCGCTTTTCTTCGCGTTTTGCGCATCCCGCCTCGCCTGAGAATATTCTTTTTCGGTAAGCAGTTGTTCTGCTCGATCGAGGTATTCCTCAGCCTGGTGGAGTTGTTCCGCGGCGTGTTTTTCTGCGCCAGCGTCTCTGGCCGCCGAAATAGCCATGCGTGCGTCGTTCATCTCTTGCACGGGCGGGCCTGTCTGGCACGCAGCAAGAAGGAAAAATGCCAGTAGCAACAGGCATCGTCGGGCGGCACTGGCCGTGAGACCAGGGGCGAAAATCGGGGGTTTAACGCTCACCTGAGGAACGCTAGCAAGTAGGCGGCCTTTCAGTCAAGCAAAGCGATCGCCACTGACGCGAGTCGCGGACATTGATAGAGTTGCGTGAGGCACCCTCAAGCCACGGAGAGCGAACAAACCATGAACCTGACTATTTACCATAATCCATCGTGTTCCAAATCTAGAAAAACACTGGAACTCATTGAAGAAAATGGAATTAAGCCAAAGATTATCGAATATCTTAAGGTGCCACCGAACGCCGAAACGGTACTGATCCTGGCATCTCAGCTGGGCTTGCGCGTCGTCGACATACTGCGCTCGGCTGAAAGTGATTTTAGGGCAATATTGGAAAATGCGGCGGTGGATGATGATGCCGCGCTGGCTGCGGGCGTAAAAAATCATCCCAAGGCGCTGCAGCGTCCAATCGTGGTTGATGAAGATGCCGGCAAGGCCGTGATCGGCCGACCGCCTGAAAACGTGCTCGCGTTGCTGCAAAAGTGATCGATATTCTGGTCCTGTATTACTCCCGCGATGGCGCAACCAGGGCGCTCGCGCGCGAGATTGCGCAGGGTGTCGATTCGGTCAAGGGAGCAGCGTCGCGCTTGAGAACGGTACCTGCCGTTTCCGCCGTCAGCGAGGCAGTGGAAGAAGAGGTGCCGGCTGACGGCCCGCCGTACGTCGACGTCACCGACCTGAAAGAGTGCGCAGGTCTTATCCTGGGCAGTCCGACACGCTTCGGCAACATGGCCGCACCGCTTAAATATTTTCTCGACGGGACTGGCAGTGAGTGGCTCGGCGGCACTCTCATCGGCAAGCCCGCAGGTTTTTTCACAACAACATCGACGCTGCATGGCGGACAGGAAACCACGCTGTTATCCATGATGCTGCCGTTATTGCATCACGGCATGTTGATCGTCGGACTTCCCTACTCCGAATCCGACCTGTCGACGACAACGACCGGTGGCGGCCCTTACGGTGCCAGCCACGTGACATGGAACAGAGATGCCGACACATTGTCGAGCGAAGAAAAGCGCCTGGCACAGGCACTCGGCGCAAGAGTAGCGAGTATTGCTTTGAAATTGACGGCCTAACCCAAAAAGGGGTCGGATCCAATTAATTCTCAAAAAGGGGTCGGATCCAATTAATTATCGGACGCCGATCGGCGTCCGATAATTAATTGGATCCGACCCCTTTTTGAGA
>SMVB01450864.1_pt1 | contig 25306 bp, 35 predicted proteins | sample 2456461 | NCBI WGS metagenome assembly SMVB01 (sample SAMN11095934, study PRJNA526329) | marine sediment metagenome | biome: Marine sediment; feature: Surficial sediment; material: Deep marine sediment; isolation source: Hadal surficial sediment | place: Pacific Ocean | collected 2014-05 | depth...
AGTTACACCAATTCCTTTGTTACCCCTGTTTTTACCTTTTTTTGTTGTAATTACAATAACACCATTAGCCGCTTGTGAACCATATAGGGCTGTTGCAGCACCACCTTTTAAAACATTTATTGATTCAATGTCATCAGGGTTGATATCGGCTGCATTATTACCATAATCGAAACCACCTCTTCCTCTTTGAACATCAAGGCCAGATGCATTCTGGTTGCTAAAAGGAACACCATCAACAACAAACAAGGCTTGATTATTACCTGTTAAAGATGAAAAACCACGGATAATAACATTGGTTGAACCCCCCATGGTACCACTGGATTTAATAGCCAAACCGGCAATTTTACCTTGTAATGAATTGGTAAAGTTAGGATCTTTAACAACGCTAACTGCGTCTCCGCTTACTTGCTGAGTAGCATAACCTAATGATTTTTTCTTTCTTGAAATACCCAATGCAGTAACCACTACTTCATCTAAAGTATTTTCTTCTGAAACCATTGTTACGTTAATTACGCTCGCGCTCCCAACGGTTCTAGTAACGGTTGTCATACCTACAAAACTAAAACGGATAACAACTCCGGTATCAGCATTCAAGGTATAATTACCATCAAAATCAGTTTGGGTACCTGTATTGGTACCTTCAATTAATACACTAACTCCCGGTAAAGGCCCTGTTTCGTCAGTAACATTACCAGTGATAGTTCTTTCTTGTGCAAATGTAAATTGCACTACAAACGCTAGTAAAAGCGTCAAAATTCCACTTAACTTTGTTTTCATTATATAAATTATTTGAATTAATTTGAGCCAAAAGTCTTAATAAAAAGTTAATTGACCAACTTTTTAACATAAAAAATTAAAAAAAAGGTTAACAAAATGTTAAGACAATGGCATTATCATAATTAAAGATGAATAAATTATGGTTTAGTTGCGTATTTTTTAAAAAACACTTATTAGCTGAATATTCACTTTTGCATCGCTGAAATTGAATGAATTATTATTGAATTTGGCTGTAGCATAACTCAGGTTTAAGATTCCTAATTTGGTAATGAAGGCATATCCAAGCCCAATGCTAAAAATATTTGAATAATCGTTTACTATTGGATTTTTAACAAGGGCAAAATCTGAAATTGTAAATAAATAACTTGAATTTGAAGGTTTGAATCTGTATTCCAGATTAAAGATACCATATGCAGATGCTAAAACGCTGTTTTCGTTAATTCCTCGTATACTATTTATTCCTCCAATTCTAAATAATTCATTGATATAATAGTCTTCAGAATTAAGTATGCCGCTTTGATTTTGAATAAAAATATGATTTTTAAAGTTTATTGAAAATAAGTAGTTGATTGAAAGTAAAAATTTTATCTGGTTTGTTTTTGTGTTTTTAGTTTCTCGGTTTCCGTAAAAAGCAGAGAAATTTAATGTAAATTTTTCCGGATATAAAGGATCTCTGTTAAACAAACGATAATTAAACGCTCCTCCGAAAAAATTATTTTTAAAAGAACTTATGTTTGAATCGGGGGAATTTTCATTTAATAAATTGTTTGAGTTTTCTGAATTATATGCAGCCGTAATTTTGCTCTTAGGATTTAGTAAGAATCCAATAGAAAAGTTTGTTGTTATATTATTGTACGTTGAATCTTGTCTAAAAATTTCAAACGAGGCTTTTGGTATTATAGGTAAATTAAATATATAGGGTACGGTTGCCGAGATAAAAAATTGTTGGCTATTGTTTTCATTATTTTTCCAAAGTAATTTTATTGACTCTCCACGATTAAATATGTTATTGAATAAAAAATCCAGATAACCGTTAAATTCAAGTCCGCTACCTTCCTCTTTTGAAGAGAAGCCAAGAACACCATCAAATCTATTGGATTGTTTCTTTTTTAAGTATAAATAAATATAGGTAGAATCATTTGTGAATAAAACTTCAGGAGATTTTTGTTCTTCAACAAAGGGTAGATTATTTAAAGCCGATGAAACACTTATTAATTTATCATTACTAAAAACGCTTTTAGGCTTGAGGTTTAGATTATATTTGATATAACTTTTCGGAAAGTCTTCATATCCTTTTATGATCACCTTATCGATGGTTCTTGATTTTGCATCAGTAATATTTAATTGGGCAATGGCATTTTTAGCTTCTAAATGAATGTTTTTTAAAGTTACCTGTACAAATGATTTCCCATCCTCTTCATAATAGTTAACAATGTGTTCCAGAGAATTTGATATTTGCTCAAAAGGAATTTCGAAATAATCATTGGTCATTTGAGTGGATATTTGTTCTATTAATTTTTGGGGAATTTTATCATATTGCAAACGATCATCACGGTAATAGATTCTCAATCTTTCCGTTAGTTTTCCTAAAATAAAATGAGCTGTATAAATGGAGTCCTTTAAATACAGGGTGTCTAAGGTTGAGTTTAAGTATCCTTTTTTCTCTAACTTAGATTTTATGGTCTTTAGTTCTTTGAAAACACCTTCTTTTGACGAATGATTTTTTAAGTAGGATATTTCTTCAAGAATTGTATTGTTAATGCTATTGTCTGCTTTGGCAACTAGTTGAAATTTTTGCCCATACGAAGTGGAAAAATCCAGAAGAAATAATAGTATCAATATATAAGGTGTAAATATTACTTTCACTTGTCTTTAATATTTATTATTGTCATAATTACCATTGGGTAACGGTGAATGACATCCAAAATAATCATTTCTTGGGGTTAGAGATATTTATTAGATGTTATATAGTGGCTGGTTGGAAACACATCAAAATCAAAAATGGTTTTTATTGCGATCTTTTCGATTTTTTTTAATCATTTGATGCTTAGGGATCATCTCATAAAAAGAAATCAAAAATCTCATCAACAAAAATTCATTTTATAAAAATCGCCTGTTTCCGACCAGACACTTTATAAGAGAAAAATTATGCCCGAACAAATATATATTTTCATTGACAATACACAATAAATAATTTTCGAACTTTTCTAATAAGTGTGAATCCTATAATTATTTGGATTTGAATGTTACGGTCATTATATTTTAAATCATTCAGTGATTTTCAATATGACTTTTATCAAAAACCAACAACTTTATTCAAGCAATAAAATATTGATTTTGATACATTTATATAATTGGCTTTTTAGAATCAATAAATGGTGTAAAATGAGCGGAAGAAATGCTGTTAAAATTCATTTAGTAAAAGCTTGATAATCACAATAAACCATGAGCTTTATGATTCTATTATAAGCCCTGATTTTAAACTTAAAAATATCAATGATTTATAGTTTGATAAACCAGAAAAAAGTTATAGATTTGCAAACTCTAAAAAATAGAGAATTAAACAAATTAATTTAATTAAAAAATAGTATGCCAACTATTCAACAATTAGTACGTAAAGGAAGAACCAAAACAACCAAGAAGAACAAATCGGCTGCTTTAAATTCATGTCCACAACGTCGCGGTGTTTGTACACGTGTTTATACTACAACTCCAAAGAAACCTAATTCAGCTATGCGAAAAGTAGCAAGGGTAAGGTTAACCAATGGAAATGAGGTAAATGCATACATCCCGGGAGAAGGTCATAATTTGCAAGAACATTCGATAGTATTGGTTAGAGGTGGAAGAGTAAAGGATTTGCCTGGCGTTAAATATCACATTGTTCGTGGAGCATTGGATACGGCAGGAGTAGAAGGACGAACACAACGCCGTTCAAAATACGGAACAAAACGTCCAAAAAAATAATTTTCAAGCTTTAATGTAAGAAACAATGAGAAAAAAATTATCGAAAAAAAGGGTTCTTTTACCGGATCCAAAATATAATGATCAATTGGTTACCAGGTTTGTAAACAATTTGATGATGGATGGTAAAAAATCTGTAGCATTTAAAGTTTTTTATGATGCTTTGTCCATAGTTGAAGAAAAAAGTCAGGATGACGAAGAAAAATCATCTTTAGAAATGTGGAAAGAAGGATTGTCAAATGTAATGCCTCATGTAGAAGTACGTAGTCGTAGAGTGGGTGGTGCAACTTTTCAAATTCCTATGCCAATTAGAGCCGATCGTAAGATTTCAATGGCAATTAAATGGATGATTTTATTTGCAAGAAAACGTAATGAAAAATCAATGGCACAACGATTGGCGGGAGAAATTCTTGCGGCAGTTAAAGAAGAAGGTGCTGCCGTTAAAAAAAGAGTGGATGTTCATAAAATGGCAGAAGCAAATAAAGCTTTTTCACACTTTAGATTTTAATTTTAGGAAATGGCTAGAGATTTAAATTATACTAGAAATATTGGTATTGCTGCTCATATTGATGCTGGTAAAACCACAACTACAGAACGAATTTTATATTATACTGGAGTTTCACATAAAATAGGAGAGGTGCATGATGGTGCAGCAACTATGGATTGGATGGAGCAAGAACAAGAAAGAGGTATCACAATTACTTCTGCTGCAACCACCTGTAAGTGGGATTTTCCTTCAAAAAACGGAGAACCTACTTCAGATTCAAATGAATATCACTTTAATATCATCGATACTCCGGGTCACGTAGACTTTACTGTTGAAGTAAATCGTTCATTAAGAGTTCTTGACGGATTGGTTTTCTTATTTAGTGCAGTTGATGGTGTTGAGCCACAATCAGAAACTAACTGGAGATTGGCAGATAATTATAAAGTTCCAAGAATTGGATTTGTAAATAAAATGGATCGTCAAGGGTCTGATTTCATGATGGTTTGTCGTCAAGTAAAGGAAATGTTAGGTTCTAATGCAGTGCCTATCGTTCTTCCAATTGGTGATGAAGCAGATTTTAAAGGAATTGTAGATTTAATAAAAAATAGAGCTATTATTTGGCATGATGAAACTCAAGGAGCAACATTTGATATTATTGATATTCCGGAAGAATTAAAAGAAGAAGCTGCTAAATATAGAGGGTTACTTATAGAAGAAGTAGCAAGCTATGACGAGAACTTGTTGGAAAAGTATATGGAGGATGAGGATTCAATAACTGAAGATGAAATTCATGCTGCCTTAAGAGCGGCTGTTATGGATATGGCTATTATACCTATGATTTGTGGTTCAGCATTTAAAAATAAAGGAGTACAATTTTTGTTAGATGGTGTATGTCGTTATTTACCTTCTCCATTAGATAAGGAAGATATTATAGGAATTGATCCAAATACGGAGAAACAAATTACTAGAAAACCATCGGTAAATGATTCGTTTTCTGCACTTGCATTTAAAATTGCTACGGATCCTTTTGTAGGTCGATTGGCATTTTTCAGAGTGTATTCTGGTCGTTTAGACGCAGGTTCTTATATTTTGAACAACCGTTCAGGTAAAAAAGAACGTATTTCACGGATTTATCAAATGCATGCTAATAAGCAAAATGCTGTTGATTTTATTGAAGCAGGAGATATTGGTGCAGCTGTTGGATTTAAAGATATTAAAACGGGTGATACCATGTCATCATTAGATGCTCCTATTGTATTAGAGTCAATGGATTTTCCGGAACCTGTAATTGGTATTGCAGTTGAGCCAAAAACCAAAGCTGATGTTGATAAACTCGGAATGGCTTTGGCTAAGTTAGCTGAAGAAGATCCAACTTTCCAAGTAAAAACTGATGAGGCTTCTGGCCAAACTATTATTTCAGGAATGGGTGAATTACACTTAGAAATTTTAGTTGATCGTTTAAGAAGAGAATTTAAAGTTGAGGTTAACGAAGGTGAACCAAGAGTTGAGTATAAAGAGGCTTTGACTAAAAATACGAAACACAGAGAAATATATAAAAAACAATCTGGTGGTAGAGGTAAATTTGGTGATATTGTATTTGAAATGGGCCCTGCAGATAAAGATTTTGAAGGTCCGGGATTACAATTTGTCAATAAAATTAAAGGGGGAAACATTCCAAAAGAATTTATTCCTTCTGTGGAAAAAGGGTTTAAGGCGGCAATGAAAAATGGCCCCTTGGCAGGTTATGAAATGGATACGATGAAAATTACATTATCTGATGGTTCTTTCCACGCTGTAGATTCTGATGCCTTATCTTTTGAATTGGCAGCTAAACTAGGATATAAAGCGGCTGCAAAAGCTGCAGGTGCAGTTATTCTTGAACCTATTATGAAAATGGAAGTTGTAACTCCCGAAGAAAACATGGGAGATATTGTTGGTGATTTAAACAGAAGAAGAGGCCACGTTAATGCAATGGATGAAAGAGCCGGGGCTAAAGTAGTTAAGGTAGAAGTACCCTTATCGGAAATGTTCGGTTATGTTACAACTTTAAGAACATTGTCGTCAGGTAGAGCAAATTCAACCATGGAATTTTCTCATTTTGCTGCAACTCCATCAAATATTTCAGAAGAAGTGATTAAAAAAGCGCAAGGTTAATCCGCTAAATTATAATAAAATGAGTCAAAAAATTAGAATCAAGCTAAAGTCTTACGATCATAATTTAGTAGATAAATCTGCTGAGAAAATCGTAAAAACGGTAAAAAGTACAGGTGCTGTAGTAAATGGGCCAATTCCATTACCAACACGCAAAAAAATATTTACTGTATTGCGTTCTCCACACGTAAATAAAAAATCAAGAGAGCAATTTCAATTGAGTTCACATAAGAGAATTTTAGATATCTATAGCTCTTCATCAAAAACAATTGATGCTTTAATGAAATTGGAATTACCAAGTGGTGTTGAGGTTGAGATAAAAGTGTAATGCAACTTCTTTTTCAGTTTTTTTTTGAAAAAGATTCGTTGAATTTATTCCGATGAAAATCGGAATCTTGAAGAAAGATCCTGAAACAAGTTCAGGACGTACATGTCCGGAGCGATTGACGAAGGAAAAACGATAAAATATATTCAGGGTTGAAGTATTTTTGACCCTGTTTTATTTTGGGAGAGTCTAATTTTTTTTGAAAATTAGTTCAATCGAAATAATACCGCTGAGGCGGAATGAAATAAAAACAATTATAAATTAAATTAATAATAATGTCTGGGTTAATAGGAAGAAAATTAGGAATGACTAGCATCTTTGACGAAAATGGAAAAAATATTCCATGTACAGTTATTGAAGCAGGTCCTTGTGTAGTTACCCAAGTCAGAACCTTAGAGGTTGACGGGTATGAAGCCTTGCAACTTGGTTTCGATGACAAGGCAGAAAAGCAAACAACTAAAGCGCTAAAAGGGCACTTTAAAAAAGCTGGAACTTCTGCTAAAAAACGTGTTATTGAATTCCAAGGATTTGAGCAAGAGTACAAATTAGGTGATCAAATTACTGTAGATCATTTTGAAGAAGGAGAATTTGTTGATGTATCAGGTACATCAAAAGGAAAAGGATTCCAGGGGGTTGTAAAACGTCATGGATTTGCTGGTTCAGAAAGAACGCATGGTCAGCAAAGTATGAACAGGGCCCCTGGTTCTGTTGGTGCAGCATCTTATCCTGCAAGAGTGTTTAAAGGTATGCGAATGGGCGGTAGAATGGGCGGAGAAACTGTAACAGTTCAAAACCTACGAGTTTTAAAAGTGGTTAAAGATAAAAACATTTTAGTAGTTAAAGGAGCAATACCGGGCCATAAAAATTCATTTATAATTATTCAGAAATAATGAAAGTAGCTGTAATAGATATTAACGGGAAAAAAACCGGGAGAAATGTTGAGCTTTCGGATGCTATTTTTGCAATTGAGCCAAATGATCATGCTATTTATTTAGATGTGAAACAGCATTTGGCCAATAAAAGACAAGGAACGCATAAGGCAAAGGAAAGAGCCGATATTAAAGGTAGTACTCGTAAGATTAAAAAACAAAAAGGTACAGGTACTGCACGTGCGGGAAGTATCAAATCTCCAATCTTTAGAGGTGGTGGTAGAGTTTTTGGTCCAAGGCCGAGAAGTTATTCCTTTAAATTAAACAAAGGTTTGAAACAATTAGCTCGCCAATCTGCCCTGTCATTAATGGCAAAAGGTGACCATATTATGGTGCTGGAAAAGTTCGATTTTGATGCCCCAAAAACCAAGGATTTTATCAAAATTTTAAAGGCCTTAAACCTTGAAAATAAAAAATCTTTGTTTGTATTGGAAGAGTCAAATATTAATGTATATTTGTCATCACGAAATTTTAAAAACGCTAAAGTTGTAAATAGCTCTGAATTAAATACTTACAACGTTTTAAACGCGAATAAAGTGGTGCTTTCTGAAGGGTGTTTAGAAGGAATTGAATCAAAATTTAGCAAGTAATATTATGAGTATATTAATAAAACCTATTATTACGGAAAAAGCAACTGATCAAAGCGAGTTAAATAACTGCTTTAGTTTTGTTGTGAAAAAAGGAGCTAACAAGATTGAAGTTAAAGTAGCAGTTGAAAATGCTTACGGAGTTTCTGTTAAAGATGTAAGAACTATGATTTATCCTGTTAAACGCAAAACTAAATTCACTAAGAATGGAGTTGTTTCAGGAAAAAAAGGCGCTTATAAAAAGGCGATTGTTCAGTTAGCAGAAGGCGATAGTATTGATTTTTACAGCAATATCTAAGATAAAGAGATGGCATTAAGAAAAATAAAACCAATAACCCCGGGACAACGATTTAAAGTTGTAACAGATTTTGATGTTGTAACAACAGACAGACCTGAAAAGAGCTTATTGGCTCCAATCAAAAGATCGGGAGGTAGAAACAGTGAAGGTAAAATGACTATGCGCTACATAGGTGGTGGTCATAAAAGAAGATATCGTATTATTGACTTTAAAAGAAATAAGGACGGTATTCCAGCAAAGGTAAAAAGTATTGAGTATGATCCTAATCGTTCGGCATACATCGCATTGTTAAATTATGCTGACGGAGAAAAGAGATATATTATTGCTCAAAATGGATTAAGCGTTGGACAAACTTTAATTTCAGGTGAAAAAGTTACACCGGAAGTTGGTAATACCATGCTTTTAAGTGGCATTCCTTTAGGAACCGTTATTTCATGTATTGAATTGAGACCGGGTCAAGGGGCTGTGATTGCTAGAAGTGCTGGATCCTTTGCTCAATTAATGGCAAGAGAAGGGAAATATGCAACGATTAAATTACCTTCTGGAGAAATAAGATTGATCTTAATTACGTGTAAAGCTACTATTGGAGTGGTATCGAATTCCGATCACCAATTGACCATATCGGGTAAAGCAGGTAGAAGCAGATGGTTGGGTAGAAGACCAAGAACTCGTCCGGTAGCGATGAATCCAGTAGATCATCCAATGGGTGGTGGAGAAGGAAAAGCTTCAGGTGGACATCCTAGATCAAGAAAGGGTATTCCTGCTAAAGGGTTTAAAACTCGTTCAAAAACAAAGGCAAGTAATAAGCATATTGTTGAACGTAGAAAAAAATAATTAGATAAAAAGTATGGCACGTTCATTAAAAAAAGGACCTTATGTTTTTCATGCATTGGAAAAGAAAGTCCAAAAAAATATAGATTCAGGAAAAAAATCAGTGATTAAAACTTGGTCTAGAGCTTCAATGATAACACCTGATTTTGTTGGACAAACAATTGGTGTTCACAATGGTCGTCAATTTGTACCAGTATATATTACTGAGAACATGGTTGGACATAAATTAGGCGAATTTTCACCAACACGTACTTATAGAGGACATGCAGGTGCTAAAAATAAAGGTAAAAAATAGTAGGTAATTATGGGAGTTCGAAAAAAACTTAGAGCAAATCAACTTAAAGAGGCACGTAAAAACGCGTATGTTACTAAACTTAATGGTTGTCCTACATCACCAAGAAAGATGCGTTTGGTTGCAGATTTAATTAGAGGAGTAGAGGTGGAAAAAGCACTTCAAATCTTAAAATTTAATGCAAAAGAATCATCTATAAATCTTGAAAAATTGATGTTATCAGCAATTGCAAATTGGCAAGCCAAAAATGAAGATGAAAATATTGAAGACGCTGGTTTATTTGTAAAAGAAATATATGTAGATAGCGCGACAATGATGAAAAGATTACGTACGGCACCACAAGGCCGTGCGCATAGAATTAGAAAACGTTCGAATCATGTAACATTGATTTTAGGAACAAATAACTTAAGCAACTAGTTAAAAGCATGGGACAAAAGACAAATCCAATAGGAAATCGTTTAGGAATTATCAGAGGGTGGGAATCTAACTGGTACGGAGGAAAGGATTATGGTGATAAACTTGTGGAGGATTACAAAATCCGTAAATATATTCATGCTAGATTAAATAAAGCAAGTGTTTCCAGAGTAATTATTGAGAGAACTCTTAAACTTGTAACCATTACGATCACTACTGCAAGACCCGGTATCATTATTGGGAAAGGTGGCCAAGAGGTAGACAAGTTAAAAGAAGAACTTAAAAAGATTACAGGGAAAGAAGTGCAAATCAATATCTTCGAAATTAAACGCCCTGAACTTGATGCAAAATTAGTTGCAGCAAGTATTGCTCGTCAAATTGAAAATAGAATTTCATATAGAAGAGCAATAAAAATGGCTATAGCCTCCACAATGCGTATGAATGCAGAAGGTATTAAAGTACAAATTTCAGGTCGTTTAAATGGAGCTGAAATGGCAAGATCAGAAAACTATAAAGATGGTAGAATTCCTCTATCAACTTTTAGAGCTGATATTGACTATGCACTGGAAGAATCCAATACGACTTATGGTAAAATAGGTGTAAAAGTTTGGATTATGAAAGGTGAAGTTTATGGGAAAAGAGAATTGTCTCCATTAGTAGGTTTGTCAAAAAAAGGCCAAGGCGGTAGAGGTGGTAAAGGATTTGGAAGAAATAAACCTCACAGAAGATAAATATTTTAAAGTTTAAAAATGTTACAACCAAAGAGAGTAAAATATCGTAAGGTACAGAAGGGTAAGGGTAATATGAAAGGGAACTCACAAAGAGGTCACAGGCTTTCAAACGGTATGTTCGGAATAAAATCTTTAGAGCAAAATTTACTTACCTCCCGTCAAATAGAGGCTGCACGTATTGCTGCAACACGCTATATGAAGAGACAAGGAAGTTTATGGATTAAAATATTTCCGGATAAGCCTATTACTAAAAAACCTTTAGAAGTACGTATGGGTAAGGGTAAAGGAGCTCCTGAATATTTTGTTGCAGTTATTAAGCCGGGAAGAATAATGTTTGAAGTAGGTGGTGTATCTATTGAGATAGCAAAGGAAGCATTGAGATTGGCTGCTCAAAAATTACCAGTAAAAACTAAATTTGTTGTTGCTCGAGATTTTGACAACGCTTAATTATTGTAAGGATGAATGCCTAAATTGTTTGTAGGATTACATTTGAAGCAAATTTTAATAAAAAACAAATGAAACAATCGGAGATTAAAGAATTATCAGTAGAAGGTTTAAATGAAAAGTTAAATATTTTCAAAAAGAACTATACCGATTTGAAACTTGCTCATGCAATTTCACCTTTAGAAAGCCCCATGCAATTGAAAACTGTGCGTAGAACAGTTGCCAGAATTGCAACAGAATTAACTAAAAGAAAATTACAATAATTGTAATTGATTGAAAAGATGGAAAAAAGAAATCTTAGAAAAGAAAGAATTGGTGTAGTTTCAAGCAACAAAATGGAGAAATCTATTGTTGTTTCTGAAGTGAAACGAGTAAAACATGCTATGTATGGAAAATTCGTATTAAGCACCAAGAAGTATGTTGCCCACGATGAAAAAAATGATTGCAATATTGGAGATACTGTTAGGATCATGGAAACACGTCCTATAAGTAAGTCCAAACGTTGGAGATTAGTAGAAATCTTAGAAAGAGCTAAATAATTATGTTACAACAAGAATCAAGATTAAAAGTAGCTGATAATACTGGGGCAAAAGAAGCTTTGGTTATTCGTGTACTTGGCGGAACTAAAAAACGTTACGCTTCGGTAGGAGATAAAATTGTCGTAACAATTAAGGATGCTACTCCAAATGGAACTGCAAAAAAAGGTCAAGTATCTAGAGCAGTTGTTATAAGAACAAAGAAAGAAGTAAGACGTAAAGATGGATCATATATTAGATTTGATGATAATGCTTGTGTTTTATTAGATTCTACTTCCGGTGAAATGAGTGGGACTCGTGTTTTTGGCCCTGTAGCCAGAGAACTTCGTGAAAAACAATTCATGAAAATTGTATCACTAGCACCAGAAGTGCTTTAATACGTATTAATATGACAAAGCTAAAAATTAAAACTGGAGATACAGTAAAAGTTATTGCCGGAGATCATAAAGGTGAAGAAGGGAAAATTGTAAAAGTTTTTATTGCAAAGAAGAGAGCAATTGTAGAAGGCGTAAACATGATATCTAAACACACGAAACCTAGTGCTGAAAATCCACAAGGCGGTATTATTAAAAAAGAAGCACCAATTCATATTTCCAACTTGATGTTGGTTGAAAATGGTGAAGCTACAAAAGTAGGATATCGTATGGAAGGTGATAAAAAAGTTAGGTTTTCAAAAAAATCTAAAGAAGTTATATAGTTATGGGAAATATGCCAAGACTTAAGGAAGATTACAATAGCAGAATTAAAGCTGCCTTAATCGAAGAATTCGGTTATAAAAATGTAATGCAAGTGCCTAAATTGCAAAAAATTGTGATTAGCAAGGGAGTGGGAGCTGCAATAGCTGATAAAAAATTGATTGATTACGCATTAGAAGAATTGGCTACAATATCAGGTCAAAAAGCGATTTCAACGATCTCGAAAAAAGATATTGCAGTATTCAAATTGCGTAAGGGGATGCCAATTGGTGTTAAAGTTACTTTACGTGAAAAAAAGATGTATGAATTTTTGGATAGATTAGTTACTGCATCATTACCTCGAGTAAGGGATTTTAAAGGTGTTAAGGCTACTGGTTTTGATGGAAGAGGAAATTATACTTTGGGAATTACAGAGCAAATTATTTTTCCTGAAATCAATATTGACAAGATAAATAAAATTGGTGGTATGGATATTACCTTTGTAACATCTGCCAATACGGATAAAGAAGCAAAATCATTATTACACGAATTAGGTATACCCTTTAAAAAGAATTAAAGATGGCAAAAGAATCAATGAAAGCTCGCGAAGTAAAAAGAGCTAAAACTGTTGCAAAATATGCTGAAAAAAGAAAAGCTTTAAAAGCAGCTGGAGATTATGATGGATTGCAAAAATTACCAAAAAACGCATCACCAGTTCGTATGCACAACCGTTGCAAAATTACAGGTCGTCCAAAAGGATATATGCGTCAATTTGGTATTTCCCGTGTAACTTTTCGCGAAATGGCAAATCAAGGATTAATACCAGGTGTAAAAAAAGCAAGTTGGTAAAATAATAAATTGGTTTCAGGTTTAACCCCGAGTATTCAGAGTTAAATACCAAAACCGTAAATTTAAATATATGTATACAGATCCGATAGCAGATTATTTGACAAGAATAAGAAATGCTGCAAGTGCAAAACATAGAGTTGTTGAAATACCAGCCTCTAATTTGAAAAAGGAAATAACCAAAATTTTATTTGATCAAGGTTATATCTTAAGTTATAAATTTATTGAAAATAAAGTTCAAGATTCAATAAAAATTGCTTTGAAATATGATAAAAATTCAAAGCAACCTGTTATTAAACATATTGAGCGTATCAGTAAACCGGGATTACGTAAGTATTTAGGTTCTACAGAAATGCCAAGAGTATTGAACGGATTAGGTATAGCAATTATTTCTACTTCAAAAGGTGTGATGACTAATAAAAAAGCTCGTCAGGAAAATGTAGGTGGAGAAGTTTTATGTTACGTTTATTAATAAAGTAAATAAAGATGTCAAGAATAGGAAAAAGCCCAATAGCAATTCCCGATGGAGTAACCGTTGAAATTGAAGGCAACGTTGTTACTGTAAAAGGTAAGCTAGGCGAGTTATCTCAGAATATTAATGAGATTGCGATTAAAAATGAGGATGGGATCCTTAGATTGGAAAGACCATCTGAAACTAAAGATCATAAAGCAAAACATGGTTTGTATCGAGCCTTGTTGAACAATATGATGATTGGTGTTTCAAAAGGATGGAGCAAAGAATTGGAATTGGTAGGAGTTGGTTATAGAGCCTCAAATCAAGGACAAAAATTAGATTTGGCTCTAGGTTTTTCGCATAATATTGTTTTGAATATTGCTTCTGAAGTAAAAATAGAAACAGTTTCTGAAAAAGGTAAAAATCCAATAATTAAATTAACTTCTTTAGACAAACAATTGGTTGGTCAGGTTGCTGCAAAGATTCGTTCTTTCCGTAGACCTGAACCTTATAAAGGAAAAGGAGTGAAATTTGTAGGAGAACAATTAAGAAGAAAAGCAGGTAAAACTGCATAATTTAAGATAGTTATGGCATTAACAAAACTTGAAAGAAGATACCGAATTAAAAAAAGAATAAGAAAAATTATTTCTGGAACTGCTGTAAAGCCTAGGCTTTCTGTTTTTAGAAGTAATAAAGAAATTTCGGTTCAATTAATTGATGATACTACAGGTACCACGCTGGTTTCAGTATCATCAAGAAATAAAGGAATGGCTAAAGGTTCTAAAATTGAAACTGCTACGGCAGTGGGAAAATCTTTGGCAGAAAAAGCACAAAAAGCAGGAATTGAAACTTGCGCTTTTGATAGAAACGGATTTTTATTCCACGGTAGAGTAAAAGCTGTTGCAGATGGAGCAAGAGAGGCAGGATTAAAATTTTAAGAAGATACCATGTACAAAAAATATAAAAATATAGAAAGAGTAAAACCTAGTGGTTTAGATTTGAAAGACCATTTGGTTGGAGTACAAAGAGTTACTAAAGTAACAAAAGGTGGTAGGACTTTTAGTTTTTCTGCAATTGTTGTTGTAGGGAACGGAGAAGGAGTTGTTGGGCATGGAATGGGTAAATCTCAGGATGTTGCTTCGGCAATTGCAAAAGGAATTGAAGATGCTAAGAAAAACTTGGTGAGAATTCCAATTATCAAACAAACATTACCTCATGAACAAAAAGGTAAATTTGGAGGAGCTAAAGTTTTCTTAAAACCAGCTTCACATGGTACCGGAGTTATTGCTGGTGGTGCAGTTCGTGCGGTATTAGAATCGGTAGGTGTTCATGATGTATTATCAAAATCACTAGGATCATCTAATCCACACAATGTTGTGAAAGCTACTTTTGACGCATTGTTAAATTTACGTGATGCAAAAACTATTGCGATGCAAAGAGGTATTTCATTACAAAAAGTGTTCAACGGATAAAAAGATATTACGATGAAAAAAATTAGAGTAAAACAAGTACGTAGTAAAATCAGACGTCCTAAAAATCAAAAATTGACACTTGAGGCATTAGGATTACGTAAGATTGATCAGGTGGTTGAACACGATGCAACTCCATCAATCCTTGGAATGGTAAAAACAGTTAATCATCTAATTTCTGTAGAGGAAATTAAATAAGATATCATTTATGCAACTAAATAATTTACAACCTGCAAAAGGTTCAGTAAAAACGGGTAAGCGAATAGGTAGAGGTCAGGGTTCCGGAAAAGGCGGAACTGCAACTCGAGGTCACAAAGGCCAAAAATCTCGTTCAGGGTACTCAAGAAAAATTGGTTTTGAAGGTGGTCAAATGCCTTTGCAACGAAGAGTGCCTAAATTTGGATTTAGAAATATAAATCGTAAAGAATATCAAGGTGTTAATTTAGATAAATTACAACAACTTGTAGATGACGGTAAAATTAAAGATATCGTTAATATGGAAGTTTTAATTGATAATAGATTGGCCCATAAAAATGATTTGATAAAAATTTTAGGTAGAGGAAAGCTAAAAGCAAAGTTAAATATAACGGTACATAAATATACTGCTACTGCAAAGGCAGCGATTGAAAAAGCCGGTGGAGAAGCAACTGCCATTTAATTAAATATTGATTGTTAATAAATGAAGAAGTTTATTAGTACCATCCAAGACATTTGGAAAATTGAAGAACTTAGAAGTAAAATTCTAATGACATTAAGTTTAATGGTCGTTTATCGTTTGGCTGCTCAGGTGCCATTACCGGGAATCGATCCAACTCAATTAACAGGGCTTAATGATTCAACTAAAGACGGGTTATTAGGGATACTAAACATGTTTACAGGTGGAGCTTTTGCTAATGCATCTGTTATGGCATTGGGAATTATGCCTTATATATCAGCCTCAATTGTGGTACAATTAATGGGAATTGCAGTTCCATATCTGCAAAAATTGCAAAAAGAAGGAGAAAGTGGTAGAAAGAAAATTAATCAAATAACACGCTGGTTAACGATTGCAATTCTTATTATTCAAGCACCAACATATTTGGTAAGTTTACCGGCTTTAGGAATTCCGGAAAGCGCATTTTTATTAGGGCATGGACCTTTATTTTATTTCTCTTCAATATTGTTATTGACAACAGGAACGGTTTTTGCCATGTGGTTGGGTGAGAAGATTACAGATAAGGGAATTGGAAATGGAATTTCATTATTGATTATGATTGGTATTATTGCACGTTTTCCATCTTCCTTTATGCAAGAAGCAACCTCAAGAATTAATCAATCAAATGGAGGTTTGATCATGATTTTGATAGAAATAGTAATTTGGTTTGTAGTTATTTTTGCTTGTGTCATGTTGGTTACAGCTGTGCGTAGAATTCAAGTTCAATATGCACGTAGAACCGTTGCCGGAAATATTCATGATGTTGCAGGTAATAGACAATACATACCATTGAAAGTTAATTCTGCAGGTGTTATGCCAATAATTTTTGCACAAGCTTTAATGTTTGTACCAGGGTTATTAGCAAAATCGGATAATGACACTATTAAATCGATTGGAGTTGAATTTGGTAATATGTTTGGGTTTTGGTATAGTTTATTATTTGCTTTATTGATTATAATTTTCAGTTACTTTTATACAGCGATAACAATTCCTACAAATAAAATGGCAGATGATTTGAAAAGAGGAGGAGGCTTTGTACCGGGAATTAGACCGGGAAAAGATACGGCTGATTTTTTGGATACCATATTATCTCGTATAACATTACCAGGTTCCATATTTTTAGCATTATTGGCAATTTTACCCGCGATAGCGGTATATGTAAATATACAACCAGGATGGGCAATCTTTTATGGAGGAACATCCCTGATTATTATGGTAGGTGTAGCAATTGATACCCTGCAACAAATTAACGCCCATTTGTTAAATCGTCATTATGATGGTTTGATGAAAGCAGGTTCAAAACGAAAAGTTTCAATTTAATTATGGCAAAACAACCAGCAATAGAACAAGACGGAACAATTAACGAAGCATTATCAAATGCCATGTTTCGAGTAGAATTAGAAAATGGCCATATTGTTACGGCCCATATATCTGGAAAAATGAGAATGCATTATATTAAATTGCTGCCAGGTGATAAAGTAAAATTAGAAATGAGTCCTTATGATTTAACTAAGGCAAGAATTACTTATAGATATTAAAGTTAACTTAAGATGAAAGTAAGAGCATCAATAAAAAAAAGAAGTGCCGACTGTATTATAGTACGGAGAAAGGGCAGATTATATGTAATCAACAAAAAAAATCCGAGATTTAAACAAAGACAAGGATAATAATTATGGCAAGAATAGCAGGAATTGACATACCAAAGAACAAAAGAGGAGTTATTGCATTAACTTATATCTTTGGAATCGGAAAAAGTAAAGCTCAAGAAGTATTGGCTAATGCAAAAGTTGACGAAAACACCAAAGTCCAGGATTGGAATGATGATCAAATTGCGAGTATTCGTGAACAAGTTGGAACTTTAAAAATTGAAGGTGAATTAAGATCTGAAATTCAAATAAACATAAAGCGTTTAATGGATATTGGATGTTATCGAGGAATTAGACATAGAACGGGTCTTCCACTAAGAGGGCAAAGAACTAAGAATAATTCCAGAACCCGTAAAGGTAAAAGAAAAACAGTAGCAGGTAAAAAGAAAGCAACTAAATAATAGTTAACAAGATGGCAAAGTCAAGTAAAAGTTCAAAAAAACGTAAAGTAATTGTTGATGCAATTGGAGAAGCGCATATTACTGCTTCGTTTAATAATATTATCATCTCATTAACAAATAAAAAAGGAGATGTAATATCTTGGTCAAGTGCTGGTAAACAAGGGTTTAGAGGTTCTAAAAAGAATACTCCTTATGCTGCACAAACAGCTGCGGAAGATTGTGCTAAAGTTGCTCATGAAGCAGGATTACGTAAGGTAAAAGTTTATGTAAAAGGACCAGGTAATGGTAGGGAATCAGCAATGAGAACACTTCATAATAATGGTATTGAAGTAACAGAAATAATTGATGTTACTCCAATTGCACACAATGGATGTAGACCACCTAAAAGAAGAAGAGTTTAATTTATACTGAAATAATTTCAGTATCTCAAATATTTAAATAGTAACTAAGGATATAGATTATCGAAGGAATGCCTTAATTCATAATCCCTTAAAAATTCATTAAAATGGCAAGATATACAGGACCAAAAACAAAAATTGCTCGTAAGTTTGGAGAAGCGATTTTCGGTGATGACAAATCATTTGAAAAAAGAAATTATCCTCCAGGTCAACACGGTAACTCTAGAAGAAGAGGTAAGCAATCAGAATATGCTGTTCAATTAAAAGAAAAGCAAAAAGCTAAATATTCTTATGGAATATTAGAACGTCAATTTCGTAATCTTTTTGAGAGAGCGCAAAGAAGTAAAGGAATTACAGGAGAAGTATTGTTACAATTATGTGAATCGAGATTAGATAATGTAGTTTATCGTTTAGGTATTTCGCCTTCAAGAAGCGGTGCGCGTCAATTAGTTTCACATAGACATATAACTGTAAACGGAGAATTAGTTAATATCCCATCATATTCATTAAAAGCTGGTGATGTTGTTGGTGTAAGAGAAAAATCAAAATCATTAGTTATCATAGAAAATTCATTGGCTGCAAAGCCAAATGTTTATGAATGGTTAACATGGAACTCTGAGACTCTAGAAGGTAGATTTGTTTCTGTTCCAGAAAGAATTCAAATACCAGAAAACATTAACGAACAATTTATTGTTGAGTTGTACTCTAAATAAATTTTAAAGACCTTATTAAACTTATGGCTATATTAAATTTTCAGAAACCAGACAAAGTATTAATGATAGAATCTACTGATTTTGACGGTAGATTTGAAATCAAACCATTAGAACCAGGTTATGGTTTAACCGTTGGTAACGCATTAAGAAGAGTATTGTTATCTTCATTAGAAGGATATGCTATAACTTCTTTAAGAGTAGAAGGAGTTGAGCACGAATTTTCAACAATCAAAGGAGTAGTTGAAGATGTGACGGAAATAATTTTGAATTTAAAACAAATCCGTTTTAAGCAACAAATTGAAGATACAGATAATGAAACCGTTATTGTGTCTGTTAAAGGCCAGGAGCAATTGACAGCGGGTGATTTCCAGAATTTTATTTCAGGTTTTCAGGTTTTAAATCCCGAATTGGTTATATGTAATATGGAACCATCTGTGAAATTGGATATGGAAATAACCATAGAAAAAGGAAGAGGTTTTGTATTGGCAGAAGAGAACAAAAAAGTTTCAGCCGCATTGGGAACAATTTTTACTGATTCCATTTATACACCTATTAAGAATGTAAAATATGCGGTAGAGAATTTTCGTGTTGAACAAAAAACTGATTATGAGAAATTGATTTTCGACATCGTTACAGATGGTTCAATCACACCTCAGGATGCATTAACCGAAGCGGCAAAAATATTAATCCATCACTTTATGTTATTCTCTGATGAGCGTATCACATTAGAGGCTGATGAAATTGCAAAAACCGATACTTACGATGAGGAGTCACTTCATATGCGTCAATTGCTAAAAACAAGATTGATTGATATGGATTTATCGGTTAGAGCATTAAACTGTTTAAAAGCGGCAGAAGTAGATACCTTAGGAGACTTGGTTGCATTTAATAAAACCGATTTAATGAAGTTTAGAAATTTTGGTAAAAAATCACTTACTGAATTAGACGAATTGGTGAATAACAAAGGTTTAACTTTTGGTATGGATTTAACGAAATACAAATTAGATAAAGAGTAAATTGTTATTGATAAAATAACAAATTCAAAATAGTCAATTGAAAAATGAGACACGGAAAGAAATTTAATCACTTAAGTAGAAAAACAGCGCATAGAAAGGCAATGTTGGCTAATATGGCTTGTTCATTGATTGAGCATAAACGTATTAATACTACAATAGCAAAAGCAAAAGCTTTACGTCAGTACGTTGAGCCATTAATTACAAAATCAAAAAATGATACGACGCATAATCGTAGAATAGTTTTTAGTAATTTAAGAAATAAATATGCTGTTTCTGAATTATTTAGAGATGTAGCTGTAAAAGTAGGCGACAGGCCAGGAGGTTATGTTCGCATTATTAAATTAGGAAATCGTCAGGGAGACAATGCTGATATGGCTATGGTTGAATTGGTTGATTACAACGAATTGTATAACCCTAAAGGAACGAAAAAGAAAAAATCAACTCGTAGAAGAGGAGGTAAAAAATCGACGGTAGTAGTTGAAGATCAAGTTGTTGAAACTACGGTAAATGTTGAAGAACCTAAAAGTGGAAAATCAGAAAACGAAGAAGAAGCTTAAAAATGATTTTAAATAAAATTTAGATTTTAAAGGATATGCTATTTTAGCTTATCCTTTTTTTTTGTCATAATTAAATATTACAACGCTAAAATGAAGTACCAAAGTAAAAAGAAAGCAATTTTATTATTAAAGGACGGAACTATTTTTGAAGGAAATTCAATCGGAATAGAAGGAACTGCTGTTGGTGAAATATGTTTTAATACAGGTATGACCGGCTATCAGGAGATTTTTACAGATCCTTCGTATTATGGTCAACTTTTGATAACGACCAACGCACATATTGGGAATTATGGTGTAAATGAAAATGAAAATGAATCTGACTCGATCAAAATTTCGGGTTTGATTTGTAAAAATTTCAACGAAGAATATTCACGGAAAAATGCAAATGGATCACTTCTCGAATATTTTAAAAAGCAAAATTTTGTGGCAATTTCAGATGTTGATACAAGAGCTTTGGTAAGATATATTAGAAATAAAGGTGCAATGAATGCGATTATTTCCACCGAAACCGATTTAGAAGTTTTACAAAAAAAATTGGATAAAGTTCCATCCATGGATGGACTCGAATTGGCATCAAAAGTATCTACAAAAGAAGCTTATTTAGTGGGGAATAAAGATGCTAAATACAAAATTGCTGCATTGGATATTGGTATAAAACAAAATATTATCAATAATTTAACGACAAGAGACTGCTATGTAAAAGTTTTCCCATATAATGCTACTTTTGATCAATTGAACGAGTTTGAACCGGATGGTTTTTTCCTTTCCAATGGTCCAGGTGACCCAAACCCGTTAAAAGATGCCCAAAACTTAGCGAAAGAAATAATTGATAAAGACCTTCCTTTATTTGGTATTTGTTTAGGCCATCAAATTATAGCGTTGGCAAATAACATACCTACCTATAAAATGCATAACGGACATAGAGGAATAAACCATCCCGTTAAAAATTTGATTTCAGGAAAAGGTGAAATAACTTCTCAAAATCACGGTTTTGTTGTTGATAAAAAAGCCGTTGAGAATCATGATGATTTTGAAATTACACATGTGCATTTAAATGATGGGTCACTGGCTGGAATGAGAATGAAAAATAAAAATTGTTTTTCAGTTCAATATCATCCGGAGGCAAGTCCGGGGCCACATGATTCAAATTATTTATTTGATCAATTTATCAGCAATATTGAATTGTCAAAAAAATAATATAAATTTAAATTAATATCGATTCAGGTATCGTATTAATGTCATTTTATTAGAATAAAAACATATTAAATTGATTATTTTTACCGCTGAATTAATACCATAAAAATAGATACAAAATGAGCATAATTTTAAACATTCACGCAAGACAAATTTTTGATTCAAGAGGAAATCCTACAGTTGAAGTTGATGTAATTACAGAAAATGGAGTTTTAGGGAGAGCAGCAGTTCCATCAGGAGCTTCAACAGGAGAGCATGAAGCAGTTGAATTGAGAGATGGTGGAACAGATTATATGGGAAAAGGAGTCTTAAAAGCTGTTAAAAATGTAAATGAAATTATTTCCAAAGAATTATTGGGATATTCAGTATTTGAACAAAATTCAATAGATCAAATGATGATTGATCTAGATGGTACGGCAAATAAAGCTAAATTAGGTGCAAATGCTATTTTAGGTGTTTCATTGGCAGTAGCAAAAGCCGCTGCAAATGAATTGAATGTTCCTCTTTATCGATATATTGGTGGGGTAAGTGCGAATACATTACCTGTACCCATGATGAATATTGTAAATGGAGGTTCACATTCCGATGCTCCAATTGCCTTTCAAGAGTTTATGATAGTGCCGGTAAAAGCAAAGAATTTTACGCATGCTATGAAAATGGGAAGTGAAATTTTCCATAATTTAAAGAAAATATTACACGATAGAGGTTTAAATACCTCAGTAGGAGATGAGGGAGGATTTGCTCCAACTTTTGATGGAACAGAAGATGCATTGGATACAGTAATTTCTGCAATATCAAATGCCGGATATAAAGCTGGAGATGATGTGATGTTAGCACTTGATTGTGCAGCTGCTGAATTTTATGTCGATGGAAAATATGATTATACAAAGTTTGAAGGAGAAAGTGGTGTAATTAGAACGAGTAAAGAACAAGCAGATTATTTGGCAGATTTGGCAGATAAATATCCTATTATTTCTATTGAAGATGGAATGGATGAAAACGATTGGGACGGATGGAAGTATTTAACAGAAAAAATAGGAGATAAAATTCAATTGGTTGGTGACGATTTATTTGTAACGAATGTTGAAAGGTTGTCAAGAGGAATTGAAAATGGTATTGCAAATTCAATTTTAATTAAAGTAAACCAAATAGGAACTTTAACGGAAACTATTGCCGCTGTAAATATGGCTCATAATGCTGGGTATACTGCTGTAATGTCTCATCGTTCAGGGGAAACCGAAGACAATACAATTGCTGATTTGGCGGTAGCCTTAAATACAGGTCAAATCAAAACGGGATCTGCTTCAAGAAGCGATAGAATGGCAAAATATAATCAACTGTTAAGAATAGAGGAAGAATTGAATGAGGTTGCTTATTATCCTCAATTAAAAGCTTTTAAAATAAAATAGCTCCAAACGTTTAATAATGCAATAAAGCCGGCTTTGTTCCGGCTTTATTGCATTTAAAGTTATAAAGACATGATCGTAAAGTCATAGTTATTTTGTAAATTGGTACATTAAAAAATAGTTGTAAAAAAATAAAAAATAGAGTTAAATGTCTGATATAGCAAAAATAGAAGTTGATGGTAAATCTTATGAATTCCCTGTATTTAAAGGAACAGAAAATGAACATGCCATTGATATTTCAAAATTACGAGGTGTTAGCAATGGTGTTATTACGATTGACCCCGGGTTTAAAAATACGGGATCTTGTATAAGTGAAATTACATTTTTGGATGGTGAAAAAGGAATCTTGCGATATCGTGGATACTCGATTGAAGAGCTTGCTGAAAAGGCAGATTTTTTGGAAGTTGCTTATCTTTTGATTTTTGGTGAATTGCCTGATGTTGAGACATTGAATAAATTTTATAATGACATTAAAAATGAATCTATTGTTGATGATGATATAAAAAAGATTTTGGATGCATTTCCTAAAACTGCACACCCCATGGGTGTTCTATCCTCATTGACGAGTGCATTGACGGCATTTAACCCATCTTCAGTAAATATTGAGTCTGAGGAGGAAATGTATAAATCCATCGTTAAAATACTAGGTAAATTTCCTGTATTAGTTGCATGGACAATGCGTAAAAAACAGGGATTACCTTTGGATTATGGTGATAATAAGCTAGGTTATGTGGAGAATGTTTTAAAAATGATGTTCAAAAAACCAAATGAAGATTACCAAAATAATCCAATTGTAGCAAATGCATTGGATAAGTTATTGATACTTCACGCCGATCACGAACAAAATTGTTCAACATCAACGGTAAGAATTGTTGGATCTTCACATGCAGGATTATTTGCTTCAATATCTGCGGGAATCTCAGCTCTTTGGGGTCCACTTCATGGAGGTGCGAATCAAGCCGTATTGGAAATGTTGGAAGGAATCAAAGAAGATGGAGGTGATACAAATAAATATATGGCAAAGGCCAAAGATAAAAATGACCCCTTCCGTTTGATGGGTTTTGGGCATAGAGTGTATAAGAATTTTGATCCTAGAGCCAAAATTATAAAAAAAGCAGCAGACGAAGTTTTAGGTGATTTGGGCGTAGAAGATCCTATTTTGGCTATTGCAGAGGGATTAGAAAAAGAAGCGCTTGCAGATGAATATTTTGTTGCTAGAAAATTATATCCTAATGTTGATTTTTATTCAGGAATTATATATCGAGCTATGGGAATTCCAACTGAAATGTTTACGGTTATGTTTGCTTTAGGCCGTTTACCGGGATGGATTGCTCAATGGAGAGAAATGAGATTGAATAAAGAACCTATTGGTCGACCTCGACAAATTTATACCGGTGAAAATTTAAGGTCATTTGTACCCGTAGGAAAAAGATAATTTCTAGAAACTTATAACTAGTGCCTGATCGAAAACACATCAAAATTAAAAATGCTTTTTATTACAATCTTTTCGTTATTTTTTTAATCATCTGATGCTTAGGCATCACCTCAAAAAAGAAATCAAAAATTTCATCAACAAAAATTCATTTTATAAAAATCGACTGTTTTCAACCAGAGACTAATTACATTTGCCATACTAATTTTTTAGTGTGGCATTTTTTATTTATAAAATATCAATGATGTCCGGAATAACTGCAAATTTTAGAACAGATTGCTTCACTGCGTTCGCAATGACGTTGTTATCAGTTAATTGTTGGCCCTTGTGGGGGTTGGTTGGCGGCAAAGCCGCCAACCAACCCCCACAAGGCTATACACACGCGAATCCCACGTCATTACGAGCATAGCGAAGTAATCTCCAATTTTAATCGGACAACAATGTAGAAAAATATAACGATAATTAATTTTCTACCTGATTTATATACGATTAGGATTGTTTTAACGATAAGTAAATTTTTATTTTATGTAATTATTTGGACATTATAAAAATAATTGTAACTTGCACAAACGATTGTGCAAATAATAATAATAAATAATTTCCATTCCGATTATAATCCAGATGTGGAAATTAACTCGTAATA
>SMVB01327048.1_pt1 | contig 25301 bp, 23 predicted proteins | sample 2456461 | NCBI WGS metagenome assembly SMVB01 (sample SAMN11095934, study PRJNA526329) | marine sediment metagenome | biome: Marine sediment; feature: Surficial sediment; material: Deep marine sediment; isolation source: Hadal surficial sediment | place: Pacific Ocean | collected 2014-05 | depth...
ACCCGCCGCGACGAACGCGCTTTCCTGGCGCGGCACAAGGCCCTGCTGGACACTGAGGCGCACGCGGCGCGGCTCGACCGGCTGCTGTGGGACGGCAACCGGCGCGCGGCGCGGCGCATGCTCGGCCGCGTCGACGCGGCGCACAAGCGACTTGGGGTCGCCCGGCTTTACCTGATCGAGCAACATGGCGGCGTCGACAACGCCATCGCCCGTGTCCCCGACGCATTGAAGAACGATCCCGGACTGATTTACGAGCGCGTGCGATGGCGCCGGCTCAAGGGTTTCGACGAACGCGCCCGCGAGCTGCTGTTCGACCCGACCGTCGAATCCTCAATCAACCTGGGCCGGCCCCGGAAATGGTGGCGCGAACGCAACATCCAGGTGCGCGAGGCGCTCGACGACGGCCACATCACCGACGCGTACCGCTTGGCGTCGCGGCACGGACAAACGGCCAAGGGCGCGGTGGCCGAGGCCGAATGGCTGGCCGGCTGGATCGCGCTGCGTTTCCTGACCGAGCCCCGCGTCGCGCTGGAACACTTCACGACCATGCGCGGCGTGGTGGGCTATCCGATCAGCGTGGCGCGCGCGGCCTATTGGGCGGCGCGCGCGGCGGCGGCCGATGGCCAGGCGGCGGCGGCGCAAAAATGGTACCGCGACGCGGCCCGCCATCCGACCACGTTTTACGGACAGCTCGCCCTGGCCGCCTTGGGCGACGATCATCTCGCCTTGGTGCCCGATCCGGTCGCGGCGCGCGCCGTGGTGGCGGCCTTCGAGGGTCGCGAACTGGCGCGGGTCGCCCGCATCCTCGGCGAGCTCGGCGAGGACAAGCTGATGCGCCGCTTCGCGCGCCGCCTCGCCGACATCGTGACGGTCCCGGCCGAGCACGCGCTGGTCGCCGGCCTGGGCCCCGACTACGGCTTGCACCATGTCGGCTTGGCCGCGGCCAAGCGCTCGGCGCGGTCCGGCGTGACCCTGGCCGACGCCGCGTACCCGACGCCGTTCGACTCAAGCGCGCTCACGGGGATCAGGAACGCGCCCGAACTCGCGCTTGTGCTCGGCGTCGCGCGCCAGGAAAGCGAAATGAACCCGCGCGCCATCAGTTCCGCCGGCGCGCGCGGACTTATTCAACTCCTGCCGGCGACCGCCAGACGCATGGCGCGCACCCTGCGCGTCAAATATTCGCGCGCCCGTCTGACCCAGGACCCGGCCTATAATCTGCGCTTGGGCAGCGTCTATCTGGCGGGTCTTTTAAAACGATACAATGGCGCCTACGCGCTGGCGCTGGCCGGGTACAACGCCGGACCCAACCGGGTCAAGCGGTGGCTTCGCGCCAATGGCGACCCGCGCACGGGCGAGGTCGATCCGATCGATTGGATCGAAATGATCCCGTTCCATGAGACCCGCAACTACGTCCAGCGGGTGCTCGAGAACACGCAAATCTACCGCCACCACCTGAGCGACCCCGACGACCGGCCCAAGCTGCGCCTGGTCGAGGACATCACCGGCACGCCGGTCCGCGTCGCCATTCGCTGAGCCCGACCCTCGTATGGAGACGCAACCGCCCGTCTTCGCCGACGTGATCGATGCGGCGCGGCGCCTGCGCGGGCACGCGGTGGTGACGCCGCTGCTGCGCTCGGACGCGCTCAACCGCCAGGTCGGTGGGCGGCTGCTGATCAAGGCCGAGGCCCTGCAACGCGCCGGTTCGTTCAAGTTCCGCGGCGCCTTCAACCGGATCAGCCGGCTCGACGCGGATGCGCGCGCGCGCGGCGTGGTCGCCTGGTCGTCGGGCAACCACGCCCAAGGCGTCGCGGCCGCCGCCGGCCTGCTCGGCGCGCCCGCGCTGATCGTCATGCCGACGGACGCGCCGGCGTCGAAGATCGCGGGCACCCGGGCGCTGGGCGCGGAAATCGTCGCTTATGACCGCTATTCGGAAAGCCGCGAGGACATCGGCGCGCGCATCGCCGCGGAGCGGAACGCCACCATCGTCAGGCCTTACGACGATCCTCACATCATCGCGGGCCAGGGCACCGTCGGATTGGAAGCGGCGGCCCAGGCGATGGCGTTGGGCATCGCGCCGGACGCCGCCCTGGTGCCGTGCGGCGGCGGCGGTCTGATCGCCGGCACCGCGCTGGCGCTGCGCCACCAGTTTCCGTCCATCAACGTCCACCCGGTCGAGCCGGAGGGTTTTGACGACACCGCCCGGTCCTTGGAAGCGGGCGAGGCGCTGTCCAACGATCCGGCCGCGCGGTCGATCTGCGACGCGCTGCTGGCGCCGACGCCGGGCGAGATCACGTTCCCAATGAACAAGACCCAGTTGAGCCCCGGCCTGGTTGTCAGCGACGCCGAGGCGCTGGCCGCCATGGCGGCCGCGTTCCGTCACCTCAAGATCGTCGCGGAGCCGGGCGGCGCCACCGCCCTGGCCGCCGCCCTAACCGGCCGCTTCGACTGCCGCGACCGCTGCGTGCTGGTGGTGATTTCGGGTGGCAACGTGGACGCGGAAACCTTCCGCCAAGCGCTCGACGGCTGAGCGCGTGCGTCAGGAACTATCCGATTAGCGTACTATATAACGACAGCTAGATATTATGCCCGACAGGCCGACGCTAACACCGTCCGTGGAAAGGGGCCGGACTAATCAAGTGGATGAGCCTTTGAGAAAGGCTTTGGACCCCCACGTCACTAAGTTCCCGCACGTCGGGCCAACCAATGTCGTCCTCGCTGGGCGGCCAGATACAGGGCATGTTGGGAACATCATAACCGAACGCGCCCGAGACACCCAGGATCGTGGAGCGGAAAGTATGGACGCAGAGTTGACCAATCACAAAGGTCGTCACTTGCGTATCGCATTTGTGCGGTTCGACGAGTACGTCTGGAAATTCTGCTAGCTGCATACCGTAGTGGAGCAACACCCACCGGTCATGTCGATTGCCGACGTATCGAGCTATCCAAATTTTCCACTCGGCCGGAGGTTGCCCGTTGTTGCACAAGAACTGATAGTCGCTGGGCGGGATCGAAATCGTGTTTGGGTCCATGAATTCCGCCATCATCGTAACGAGGGCGAGCCATGAAGCGATGTCGTGGCGGAGTTCGGTGTCCAAGACCACAGATTCGCCCACGATAATCTCGGTTAGCGGGGCTCTGATTCTTTCCTCTAGCCTCTCGATCCAGCCGTTGTTGCATTTTTTACAAATCTTGCGGGCTGTTCTGGTGCCGGAGTGGCCCTGGTGTTGTTTTACCGAGGCATGCATAGGGTTCGACATGTCATATCGCGAGCCCGCTGAAATTTGCGCATGATTGGTAACATGCGGCTGATTTATTTTCTTGAGCCATCGTGGCCATATATGTTGTTTTGTGAGACGGCCTGCCTGCAGACAAAACACACACTTGCCCTTTTGTGATGTCAAAGCGATATCCAATGAACAAAGGTCGTACCGAGAGCCGCGATCATGAAGCGCGCCCCGACGATCTATTGCTCAAACTCTAAAAAACAACTCCGCAGCGCCGACCGAAGCGGGAGCAGTCCAAGCCGAAGAAAAGCGGCAAGCAACGAGTCGGCCACTACTGAACGGATTCATCCCATTTGTGGACGTGATGGATTTCGTCATAAGTAAACGGAACCACATCTCCCTGTTTTAAATCGGCGTGTTCCGGTTCGTATTCGAAAGCTTCAATCGCCCCCTCAAAGTCAGCTTGTGGCCGAACGACTTTGGTGACGCAGATCGACACGGTTTTTTCCTTGTAACGCAAATCGACCACCGTACCCTCCGTGATACGGATTGATTCCAGTTCAATTGGAAGTTTATTGCCGCTCGCGCCGAACGAAATAGGAGGCTCGAATTCAGGAGATTTGGCCATGACGTAGCGTTTCGAAGTAAGTGAAGATGGGTCAGAAACGCAGATACTGGTCAATCCGCCGACAACGATTCGCCACCGTGCGGAAACGCCGGCAGCGGTACCATCGCGGGCCATTGCCGGACATAATGCAGACGCCAGCACGCGGATCATACACCACTACTACTCTGACTCGCGAACTCGTTTCTGAACTTCGGATAGACCGCGCTGTCATCCATCATTCGGTATGACTTTCGGCTGGCGTTCTTGACAAGGATGGGGCGCGGCGTCTGGGAATAGACGTTACCCACGTCAAACGACCGCCCTGGCCGCCGCCCTGACCGGCCGCCTCGACTGCCGCGACCGCTGCGTGCTGGTGGTGATATCAGGCGGCAACGTGGATCCTGAAACCTTCCGCCGGGCGCTCGACGGCTGACCCGTGCGCGTCAGTTGGACGTTAGGCGGAGGACGTCGCGCGCCGTGACATGAATCCAGGCGCCGGTTTCGTTGAGGGAATACAGGGCGCGGTAGAACGGCACGGCGTCCCAGGGACGCAGTGCGTCGGTCTGGTTATCGAGCACCAGGGTACGTCCACCGCCTTGCACCAGCAGCACCGCGTGGGGCCGGCCGCGAAGGGTGTCGATCAGCACCAGCAGGCGCAAGGCCTCGGCCGGAAAGCCCAGCGCGCGCAGCGCCAGATACTTGGCGATCGCATAGTCCTCGCAATCGCCGCCGCGCGCAAAGAATTCACTGGGCGCCGCCCAGTAATCGCTGACGCCCCAATTCGCCGCGTCGCTGACGAACCGCGTGCCGTTGACGAAACGATTGACCCGGACAAGCTGGACGGCCCGGCTCGCGCCCCGCATTTCGGCGAGAAAGCCTTGCCACGGCGCGGTGCCGGCGGCGCGGCCCCGCGCGATCGCGGCGTCCCATTTTTCCAGTGGCGCGAAGTCCGGCGACGCAATGGGCAGGTTTTGACGCATTGGGGCCGCGCGGCCGGCGCCGCTCCAGGCCATCACCGCGAACCCGGCGATGAGCGCCAGACCCAGCACCAACCAGCGCCCCGTCGTGGCCGACCGCTCATCGCGGCGGATGGCGATCGCGCGGGCTTGCGGGTATGACGGGCGGCGCGCGGCCATCGGGACACTCCAGGTTCTTGGCGGGCGCGAGCGCGCGTCCGGAAACAAGTCCCAAAGCTATTTATGGCCGGGAGCCCTAGCGAACAGTCAGTCAGACAATTTTTTTGGCGCCGCGTGATTACCCCTCCCTCGTCACCCCGGCCGGACCCCGGATTTAATCCGGGGCGAGAGCCGGGGTCCATGCCTCTCCCCGGAGAAATGGACCCCGGATATGCCCTGGCGGGCGTTCCGGGGTGACGGGAACCGGGGGCGGGCGTTCCGGGGTGACGGCGATGGGCATCGGGCTCGACCCGGACGGCGCCCGGTCCCTAAGCGCGGAACGCCGCCGGTCAGTAAAGATAGCGCGCGCCGATCGGATAGCCGGGCCCGGCGGGCGTGCGGTAGTAGGCGGCGTGCTGGACGGTGCGGTTGTCGATGACGACGATCTCGCCGGTGCCGCGCGGCGCGTCCCAGGCCTGCTCGAGTACGATATTGCCGAGCACGCCGTCCATGTCCTGGCCGCCGAACAGGTCGTAACTGGCGCGCATGCCCCGTTCCTTGGCGACGTCGCAGGCGCTTTCCTTGCGCAGTTGCAGGTAAGCGACGATGTTGGCCGCGATCAGGGTCGAGGACAAACGGGGCTCGGCCTGGACCGGATCGAACGGGTCGCGCGTGAACAGGGAATACCGATTTTCGTGGCGCGGGCCGCGGTCGTAATGAAAGCGCAGATGCGGAAAGATGTTGCGGTGCGCCCGCCGCCGCAGGTCGACGCTCAGGAAAGCGTTGCGAAACACCACCGCTCCGTAGCGCGCGATCGCGTCGCGCAATCCGTCGCGCAGAACCATGTCGGCGTCGTGAATGTCGATTTCGGTGAGCCGGTCGAACGCGAACAGCACGCCGAAATGGCGAAAGCCGAAGGGGATCGAGGCGGTGGCGCAGACCGCGCCCAGGCCCGGCGCCGTGATGTCGCGGTAATGCGACTCGACGCGCCGGCCGTAATCGGCGATCAAGACCCGCGCTTGGTATGTCGTGCCGTTGACCCGCCCGCTCGTTTCCAGACGCGAACCGTCGATAAGACGCGTCGCGTCGAGGTCGTCAAAAGTCACCTTGCCCACGTCGCCAAGGATCCTGGAAAAAGGTTGCGGGACACCCCGCGAAGGTCGGCGGGGTCATGGGAAACAAGATAGTATCGAGCGACCGAACGGATAGGCCTTGGCGGCGGCGATGGTGAAAAAATCTTAGGATTTCCCGATCACGCCGAGCAGGGCGCGGCCGAGCGGGCTGTCCAGATCCGTGAAGCCGTCGATGGCGTTGAAGTGATTGAGGCCGGGAAGATCAAGCCACGAGCCGCGCAATCCCGCGCCTTGCCACGCCGCCAGGTAGTCGCGCGACTGGCGGTGGAACTCGGCCGATTCCGCGCCGCCGACGGCGACCACCAACGGCGGTCCCCGCTCCGGGATCAAATGTATCGGGGAGTTGCGGCGGACCTGGTCCCAGGTTAGCTGCACCGCCGGCTGGACGTAGCAGTAGGGCAGCGGCGCCAGGTCGAAGATGCCGCTGACCGACAGCGCGCCGCTTATCAAGTCCGGCGGCAGGCCATAGTCGCCGGCCCAGTCCGTGGCCAGCGCCATGCCCACCAGGTGCCCGCCGGCGGAATGGCCGGATATCGTTAGGTTGCCGGGGTCGCCGCCGTAATCGGCGATGTTGCGGTGAATCCAGGCGATCGCGGCGCGGCTCTGGCGCGTGATCTCGTCGATGGTGACTTTCGGGCACAGCGAATAATTGCTGATCACCACGGTGACGCCGGCGCCGACCAGCGCGCGCGCCAGTCCCGAAAACTCGCGCGCGCTGAAGCGCCGCCAATAGCCGCCGTGGATGAACAGATGCACCGGCGCGCCGGACTCGGCGGTGGGGAAGATATCGACATATTCGTCGAGCGTCGCGCCAAACGCGACGCCCAGATGACAATCCAGATCGGCGCGCGCCTGTTCGCTCTCAGTGATCCAGCGCTCGATCGCCTCGCCCGCGTCGGGCGCGGTGGCGGTCGGATTATATTGAGCGTCCAGCGCCTCCTGGTCGGCGAATTCGCGGTACAGCATGTGCCCTCCCCTGGTTTTTTTGCCCCTCACGCCACCGCGTGGCCGCCGTCGACGGCGATGATGGCGCCGGTCATGAAGCGCGAGGCGTCGGAGGCGAGCAGCAGCAGGGCGCCGTCGAGGTCTTCCGGCTGGCCGATGCGGCGTTGCGGGATTTCGCGCCGGATCAGCGCCTGGCCGGCGGCCGAGGCAAAGAAGTCCTTGTTCATGTCGGTCTCGATATAACCCGGCGCGATGGCGTTGACCTGGATGTCGTGGCGCGCCCATTCCACCGCCAGCGCCCGGGTCAGATGCGCCAGGCCCGCCTTGGAGGCGCAATAGGCGCTGAGTTGTCCCAGCACCACCGACGAGGCGATCGAGGCGATGTTGATGATCCGCCCACCCCGGCCGCGCGCCACCATGGTTTTGGCGACCGCCTGGGCGACCAGCCAGGCGCCCTTGAGATTGGTGTCGACCACGTAGTCCCAGTCGGCTTCCGACATCTCCAGCGCCGCCTTGGTCAGCGCGACGCCGGAATTGTTGACCAGGATATCGAGTGGGCCCAGCGCGTCCTCCGCCGCCGCCACGCCCGCCGCGACGGCGGCCGCGTCGGTCACGTCGAGGGCGATCGGCGCGGCGCGCCCGCCCGCTTGCGCGATCTCGTCGCCCAGCGCGCCAAGGCGTTCCATGTCGCGCCCCGTCACCGCCACCGCAGCGCCGGCGCGCGCCAGGGTCAAGGCGAAGCCGCGTCCCAGGCCGCGCGACGCGCCGGTGACCAGCGCGACCTTGCCGTCAAGACGATAGGGCGTGGTCACGAGGCGCCCGTCTTGGTCAATTCGCTGGCCCGCTCGCGCAAGACGTATTTCTGGATCTTGCCGGTCGAGGTCTTGGGCAAGGGGCCGAACACGACGCTGCGCGGAATCTTGAAGCCGGCCATGTTGGCGCGGCAGAAGGCGATGATGTCGTCGGCGCCGACGGCGCCCGCCTCGGGCTTGAGGGTGACGAAGGCGCAGGGAGTCTCACCCCATTTCTCGTCCGCCTTGGCGACCACGGCGGCCTCCATCACCGCCGGATGCCTGTAGAGGACCTCCTCGACCTCGAGCGAGGAAATGTTCTCGCCGCCCGAAATGATGATGTCCTTGGAGCGGTCCTTGACCTCGATATAGCCGTCCGGATGACGCACCGCCAAGTCGCCGGTGTGGAACCAGCCGTGGCGGAACGCTTGCTCGGTGGCTCGCGGGTTCTTCAGATAGACCTTCATCACGGTGTTGCCGCGCAACATGATCTCGCCCAGGCTGACGCCGTCGTGCGGCAGTTCCGCGCCGGTGTCGGGATCGCCCACGATGGCCCCGTCGAGCAGCGGATAGCCGACCCCCTGGCGCGCCATCAAGGACCCGCGTTCGTCCGGCGCCAGCGCCGCCCAGTCGTCTTGCCAGGCGCACATCAGCGACGGCCCGTAACATTCGGTGAGGCCGTAAAGCTGGGTCACGGTAAAGCCCATCTTCTCCATGCCCGCGATCACCGCGCTGGGCGGCGCCGCGCCGCCGGTGAACACCCGGCATTGGTGGTCGAAGCGCCGCTTGGCCGCGTCCGGCGCGTGGATCAACATGGTGAGCACCACCGGCGCGCCGCACAGCGTGGTCACCTTGTGGCGCGCCACCGCGTCGAACACCGCCGCCGGTTCGATCCGGCGCAGGCAGACGTGGCGCCCGGCCACCGCCGTCACCGCCCAGGTAAAGCACCAGCCGTTGCAATGGAACATGGGCAGCGTCCACAGATAGACGCTGTCGCCGGTCAACTCGGTGGCCATCACGCCGGCCAGCGCGTTCAGGTAGGCGCCGCGGTAATGATAGACCACGCCCTTGGGATCGCCGGTGGTGCCCGAGGTATAGTTGAGCGAAATCGCCGCCCATTCGTCATCGGGAAAGATGGGCTCGAACCCATCGTCGCCTTGATCGAGAAAGCGCTCGTAGTCAAGCTCGCCGATGGTTTCGCCGCGGCACACCGGATCGTCGATATCGACGACCAGCGGCGGCGCGGCCATCTGGGCCAGCGCCGGCTTGACGACGGGGGCGTATTCGCGGTCGACGATCAGAACCTTGGCATTGGCATGTTCGAGAATGAACGCCACCGTGCCGGTATCGAGGCGGATGTTGATGGCGTTCAACACGGCGCCGGTCATCGGCACGCCGTAATGGCATTCCAGCATTTCGGGAATGTTGGGCGCCATCACCGACACGGTGTCGCCCGGCCCCACGCCGCGCGCCGCCAGGGCGGCGGCGAGTCGGCGGCAGCGCCCGGCGAAGTCGCGGTATGACATCGCGCGAGCGCCATAGATCACCGCCGGCCGGTCCGGATAGACGGCGGCCGCGCGGTCAAGGAATCGCACCGGGCTCAGCGCGGAATAGTTGGCCGGACCGGCTTCCAGCCCTACCTCATAAGGGTCGCCGTCGCGATCGTCTTGGGTCACCGCGGGCCTCCCCGCCCAGGCATGATGTCACGACACCGGGTTGCGATATCGAGTGGCGACTTTATTAATTAATATATGGCAGTTTGCCTAGACCTCTTATCGGGAACGGACCTACGCGATGCCAGCAACAGCCCGGATTCTTCTGCTCGACCAGACGCCCGCCGTCGATGGGCTGATGGAGACGATTTCGGCGATGGGCTATACCGCGATCGCCGGGACCAGCGGCGACACCCCGGTCGCGGCGGTGGCGGGACACCGGCCGGACCTCGTCGTGATCGATAATAACGGCAAGAACGGCGATGGCTTTGCGCTGACTAAACTTCTTAAGAAAAGTCTTCAAACCAGTATAGTGCCAGTAATTTTCGTATGTTCTGGGGACTCCAGCGATGAGCAGGCCAAGGCCTTTGAGGCTGGCGCGGACCATGTCATCAAACTGCCCATGAGCAATGCCGGTCTGCTGTCGCGCGTTCGTTCGTCGGTGCGCCTGCACAACATGCACGCCGAGCTCATGCGCCGCCGCGACGCCATGGAGCGGTTCACCATCGACGTTCCGCCGGAATCGCTCGACACCGTCGACCTGACCGACGCGCGGGTCATGCTGATCGGCCGCGCGATCGACCCGCGTTTGGCCGACATCGTGGGCGAAATCCTGGGCGTGGACCATGTTACCGATCCGCGGGAGGGACTCGGCCGTTTGAGCGACCGGCCCTATGACGCGGCCGTGGTATTCGCGGGACCGGGCGAAGCGCGCGAAATGTTGGCGTTGTGCGCCGACATGCGCAACAACGTCTCGCTGTTCAATCTGCCGCTGGTGTTGATCCTGAGCGAGGACGGCGCCGCCGAGGCGAACGCCGCGTATAACGCCTGGGTCAGCGACGTTCTCGTGGAACCGGTCAACCCGGCCGAATTGAAGCAACGCGTGCTGGCCTGGGTGCGCCAGCACCGGTATCGGCGCCAACTGTTCCAATGGACGGACAGCGCCACCCATACCTTCAATCTCGACGGCCTGACCGGCCTGTACAGCCACGGTTTCATGCGCGATTACCTGAACTCTCTGATCGAGGACTGCGAGATCACTGGAAAAGGGTTTTCGGTCGGTTTTTTCGAAATTCGCCACATGATGGAAATAAACCACGAGAACGGATATTCGGCGGGCGACCATCTGCTGCGCCAAATCGGTCAGACGATCGGGCGGCTGGTGCGCGCCGAGGACCTGCCGGCGCGTTATCGCGGCAAGGAATTCTGCGTCATCCTGCCGGAAACGCCCTTGTTGACGGCGCGGAAAGTGATCGACCGGATCGCCGGTATCGTCCATAGTACGGACTTCCTCGTTATGGGATGCGTGAAGGTGCTCAAACCCGATCTGGCGTTCGGCGCCGCGGAGTACAATCCAGGGGAAAAGGCGCGGGACTTACTCGATCGGGCACAATCAGCCGCGTCGTAACGGCCCCCGGACGCGAAAGTTCGACGCATGGAGAAGAAGACCCTGAAGATCGACATCATCTCGGACACGGTGTGTCCGTGGTGCTTCATCGGCAAGCGCCGCCTGGAGCGCGCGCTGGCGATGCGTCCCGACCTTACCCTCGATATCACCTGGCGGCCGTTCCAGCTCAATCCCGAAATGCCGGCCGACGGAATCGACCGGGATCTTTATCTCTCCCTCAAATTCGGCGACGAGAAGCGCGCCAAGCAAATCTACCGCGCGGTCGGCGAGGCCGGCGCCGGCGAGAACCTGGATTTCAATTTCGCCGCCATGAAGCGCACGCCCAATACCCTGAAATCGCACCGGCTGGTGCATTACGCCGGCCTTCGCGGCGATCAGGATCCGATCGTCGAGAACCTGTTCCGCGCCTATTTCTTCGACGGCGCCGACATTGGCGACACCGACACGCTGGTCGATATCGCGGCGCGGAGCGGGCTGGACGGCGACGCGGCGCGCGAATACCTCGAAAGCGACAAGGACCTGGAACTGATCCGCGCCGAGGACACCCGGGCACGCCAGATCGGCGTCAACGGCGTGCCCTGCTTCATCATCGGCGACAGTTACGCCGTGTCCGGCGCGCAGGAACCGGAAGTCTTCTTGCAAGTCTTCGCCGTCGCCGAACAAGCCCTCTCCGAAGCCGCCGAATAACGCCGCGCGACGCGGCCTTCCCGCCCCCAAAACCAACCGCGCGTTAAATCCCCCGCCCCCAACGTGCGTGGGGCAATCGCATACGGCCCGAACCGGCCTTTCGCCCCGTCGCCCCGGGACGCCCGGCAAAGGTATTGTCACCCCGGAATGCCCGTCAGGCCATATCCGGGGTCCATCTCGCGCGCGGCGCGAATGGACCCCGGCTCTCCGCAAAGCCTGTCCTCGCGAAAGCGGGGGCTCCGGCCGGGCTGAAAAGGTGGAAGTGGACGCGAGGGTGGGAACGTGGCGCGCGCTTCGGGCGCTGGTTCGACGCTGTTCTAATATTGACCAAAAGAAAACAAATTATAGATAAAATTTTTTATAAATTCTTATAATAAGATTAACTTTGTGTTAACCATCACGACACCTACCGAATCTGTAAAATTACGACGAAATAGTGACGGCGATCACTTGCGATTTCATTGACAATTAACCAACACACCTTAGGTTTTCAGAAGACGGACTTCGTACGCGGAAGTCGATCGGGGTCCAGACTTGATAGAAAAGGAGACTGTACGTTGAAACGCACGCTGAAAGTGTCGCTGATCGCGTCGCTCCTGGCCATGGCGGGCGCCGCGCAAGCGCAGCAGCTCTGTCTGCCGCATGAGGAAGCGATCTCGAGGTTACAGGAATATCACGGCGAAACCGCGAAGGGGCTTGGCCTCGGCAATCGCGGCGAGTCGGTGATGGAACTGTTCACCAGCAAGAAGGGTAGCTGGACCATTCTGGTCACGCGCACCAACGGTTTGAGTTGCATCGCCGCGAGCGGCGAGGACTGGACCGTGATGGAAGGCGAGCTCGCCGCCGTCGAAGAGCCGGCCTGACCGCGCTCAACACTGGTCTTGGGCCTGATCCAGGTCCACGGCGGCCAACGCCCTGACGTTCGCGATGTCGGCGTTGCCGCCGGACATGACCACGGCCACGCGCTTGCCGCGCATGGCCTCCCCTTCGCTCAGCAACGCCGCCAACGGCGCCGCGCCGGCCGGTTCCGCCAGGTTATGGGTGTCGCGTAGCAGCATCGCCTGGGCGCGCAAAATGGCCGCGTCACTGACCGTGATCACGCGGGCCGCGCCGCGATTGATGATTTCCACGGCTTCCGCCACCGGCACCCGGGTCGCCACGCCATCGGCGAAGGTGTCCGCCGCGTTGGTGCTGACCGGCTTGCCCGCCGCGAAGGACAACGCGTAGCACGGCGCGCCGTCGGCCTGAACGCCGATCACCTCGGTCTTGAGCCCCAACGCATCGCGCGCCGCGATCACGCCGCAAATTCCCGACCCCAACCCGATCGGCACATAGACGGCGTCCAACGCGCCCGCCTCGCCGAACAGTTCCAGCGCGTAGGACGCAACGCCGCATACCAGCGTCCTGTCGAAGGAGGGCACCGAATGCAGGCCGCGCTCGGTGGCGAGTTGCCGCGCGTGCCCCAGCGCTTCCTCGAAGTCCGAGCCATGGACCACCAGTTCGGCGCCCTGCGCGGCCATGGCGCTGTTCTTTTCCGGATTGTTGCCTTGCGGCACCACGATCACCGCGCGCAGGCCAAGCCGCGCCGCCGCCGTCGCGATCGACTGACCGTGATTGCCGCGCGTCGCCGAGATGACGCCCACGCAATCGGGCTCGCGCGCCTTCAACTCGCTCAGATACAGCAACCCGCCACGGACCTTGAACGCGCCGACCGGCGTGTGGTTCTCATGCTTGACCCAGACCTCGCAGCCGGCGCGCCGGGCCAGCAGCGGCCAGGCATATTGCGGCGTGGCCGGCATCACCGCGTGAACGCGTTCCGCCGCTTCGGTGAGTTCGGTCAGGCTCGGGCGCATTCGTTTCTCCCGTTTTTCGGCGCGCGGACCTTACGATGGCGGGCCGCCGCGCGGCAAGCGGCGGGATGATCGTGGCGCGGGGCCGCCGGCAAACCCATGGCCAGGAACCCGCGGGCGCCCGTGGCGAATGTTCTCCATATCCCGACCATCATGTTGCTCCCCCCACATGAATGACCGGCCACGGCACGATGCCGCAAGCGGCCTGGCATGGTCAACCCAAACACAACTTACGCAATGTTGTGCAATGCAAGCGAAGCTGTCATAGTTCCGGCGCGCTCGATCATAATAAAAGTGATGAATCCGAGTGCGTTAGGGAGGTTTCGGCGGCGAATCCAGGGCGGTGGAGATCGCTCCCCAAGTTTGGCGAACCCTTCCGACACAAGGCGCGTGGTGGCGGCCCACCGGATCGATCCATGGGCGCGCGCGCCGTGATGGCTTGAAGGGTTAGAGAAGATATCCGGGGGAAATCGCAACTATGTCCACCCCCAATGGGACCAGTCTAGGGAGGAAATCATGAGTTTGACGCGCAGGCGTTTCATGCGGAATACGGCGGCTTCGGCCGCGGCCGTGGCGGCTTCGGGCATCGGCATCGTCCGGCCCAGCTTCGCCGACGACGATATCGTTATCGCCACCATTTTCGACCAGTCCGGCGGGCTCGAGGCCTATGGCTCGCCGATGACGCTTTCGACCAAGCTGGCGGTCGAGGAAATCAACGACGCGGGCGGCCTGCTGGGCCGCAAGATCAGGCTGATCCAGTACGACCCGCAGTCCAACATGCAACTCTACGCGCAGTACGCGCAGGAAGCGGCGCTCAAGGAACATGTCGCCGTGGTGCACGGCGCCATCACCAGCGCGTCGCGCGAAGTGATCCGCCCGATCCTCAGGCGCTACGAGACGCTGCTGTGGTACAGCGTGCTGTACGAGGGCGGCGTTTGCGACATCAACAATTTCATCTCCGGCACCAGCGCGGTGCAGCAGACCGAGCCGATCATGGATTACGGCCTCAGCGCCTATGGCCCGAGATGCTATTACATCGGCGCCGACTACAACGCGCCGCAGATCATCGGCGATTGGGCGATCAAGTTCGCCCGCGACCGCGGTGGCGAGGTGCTGGTCAAGGACATGTATCCCATGGACGTGACCGAGTTCGGTCCGACCATCAACAAGATCCAGAGCGCCAATCCGGACTTCATATACTCGTGTCTGGTCGGCGGCGCCCATTCCGGTTTCTATCGCCAGTGGGCGGCGGCGGGCATGCTGAACAAGATTCCGATCGTCTCGATCACCTTTGGCGTGGGCGGCGAGCAGAAGGTCATGCCGGCCAGCGACAGCGAGGGAATCGTCACCTGCCAGTCCTACTACATGGAGCGCGACACGCCCGAGAACAATGTCTTCGTCAAGGCGTTCCAGGACCGCTTCGGCGCCGACGCGCCCTACATCACGGTTCTCGCCGCGGCCGCCTATGAAGGCATCTATCTGTGGGCCAAGGGCGTAGAGGTGGCTGGCTCGATCGACCGCGAGGCGGTGATCGCGGGCCTGCGCAGCGGCATCAGTTGGCGCGGACCGTCCGGCGATCTGACCATCGATCCGATCACCAACCACGTCATCCAGGACGTCCATCTGGCGCGCGTCAAGAACCAGGCCTTCGAGGTGTTCAAGACCATCAAGCAGGTCTATCCGTCCGACGTTATCGACCGTTGCAACCTGGTCGAAAACCCGGATACCAACGAGGCGTTCACGCCGGACATCTGATCGCGGCGTCGCCTGGCCTGGGCGTAGGACATTAGGAGTACGCGTGGACCTCGCGGCGGTACTGGTTATCGAAGTGTTGAATGGCATCGCCAGCCTGGCGCTCACTTGCATCGGGCTGGCGATCATTTTCGGCATGATGCGCATCATCAACTTCGCCCATGGCGAGTTCATGATGCTGGGCGGCTACGCGGCGATCACCGCGACCAATGAGCTGGGCATCAACATCTGGATTTCCATGCTGGTGGTGGCGCCCATCGTGGTCGGCCTGATCGGCGTCGTCGCCGAGCGCCTACTGATCCGATTCCTCTACGGCCGCATGATCGACACCCTGCTGGCGACCTGGGGGTTGAGCCTGTTCTTGATCGGCCTGGTGACGGCGATCTACGGCAACACCACCACCGGGATTTCCGCGCCGATGGGAAGCTTCGAGATCGGCGCCTATTCCATTGCCCAGTACCGCATCCTGCTGATCGTGCTGACGGTCGCGATATATGTCGGCATTTTCATGCTTATGCGCCACACCAAGCTGGGCCTGATCGCGCGCGGCACCATGCAGAACCCGGATCAGGCCGCCGTGCTCGGCATCAGCCCGCCCCGGGTCTACATGGTGACCTTCGGTATCGGCGCCGCGCTGACCGGTCTGGCCGGGGCGTTGCTGGCGCCGATCAGCGGCGTGATCCCGACCATGGGACTGGCCTATGTGGCCAAGGCATTCATCACCGTGATCAGCGGCGGCGCGGCCGCCGTGGCCGGCACCGCCGCCGCGTCCGGCCTGTTCGGCGCCATCAGCCAGATGGTCACCTACCAGACCACGCCGGTCATGGGCCAGGTGGCGCTGCTGCTGGGCGCCATCATCCTGCTCCGCTTCATGCCGCTGGGCATCACCGGCAAGTATTTCCGGAGGAGCGCGTGAGCCTGTCGTGGAACGCCATCGGGCTGATCGTCACCGGGACGATCATGGCGGCGGTGCTGTTCGGCGCGCCGCATGTGCTGGAGCCGTGGGTGCTGCTCAAGGTCACGGTGTTCGTGGTCATGGCGATCCTGGCGCTCAGCATGGCGTTCATCTGGGGCTTCGGCGGCATATTGTGCTTCGGCCAGTCGGCGTTCTATGGGCTGGGCGCCTATACCTACGCCATCGCCGTGATCAACATCGGCGAAAGCACCGTGCCGCTGCTGCTCGCCATCGCGGTGCCGGCGCTGTTCGCGGCGATGCTGGGCTATTTCATTTTCTACGGCCGCCTCAGCGACGTCTATCTGGCGGTGATCACCCTGGCGGTGACGCTGATCCTGTACGCCTTCATCAACTCGACGGCCGACAAGTTCTACATCATCGGCAAGGCGCGGCTGAACGGCTTCAACGGCATCTCGTCGATCCCGCCGCTCAACTGGCCGTTCGACGCCACGGCGACGCTAATGCCCGACGACGTATTCTACGTCTCCATGGGTACCTTGATCCTGTGCTATTTCGGCTTGCGCCTGCTGCTGGCCAGCCGCTTTGGCCGCGTCATCGTGGCGGTGCGCGAAAACGAGGCGCGCGCCGAACTGCTGGGCTACGACGTACGCCTTTACAAACTGATCACCTTCGTCATCGGCGCCGCCATCGCGGGCCTCGCCGGTTGCCTGTTCACCACCTCGATCAATTTCGTCAGCCCCACCGTGTTCAGCCTCGGCATCGCGGCGCAGATTCTGATGTGGGTGATCATCGGCGGCGTCGGCACCCTGGTCGGCCCGATCATCGGCTGCCTGGCGCTGCAATACCTGACCAACGAGCTCGGCACGCAGCAGGTGTTCAACACCAGCCTGATCTTCGGCGCGATTCTGATGGTGTTCGTCCTGCTGGTGCCCCAGGGCCTGGTTCCCACGCTGCGCAACCTGGCGATCAAGTTGACGGGCCTGGGCGGCGCCCCGCCACGACAGCGGGAGACCGGCAATGGCCGATAGCCGGCCGATCCTGGAGACCCGGGGACTGACCAAGCGCTTTGGCGGCGTGGTGGCCGTGGAGAATGTCGATTTCGCCATGGCCGAGGGCGAGTTGCGATGCCTGATCGGCCCCAACGGCGCCGGCAAGAGCACCTTTTTCAAGTGCCTCACCAGCCAGCACAAGCCAAGCGAGGGGCGCGTGCTGTTTCGCGGCGCCGACATCACCGGCGAGGGCACCCATTTGATCGCGCGCCGCGGCATCGGCATCAAGACCCAGGTGCCCAGCGTGTTCGACGGCCTGAGCGTGCGCGAGAACGTCTGGGTTTCGGCGCGGCGCCATCACGACGCGCGGCGCACCGACGCCGTGGTCGACGAGGTGCTGGAGCGCATCGGCCTGGCGGATTTGGCGGCGCGCCATGTCGGCCAGCTTGCCCACGGCGAACGCCAATGGGTCGAGCTCGGCATCGTGCTGACGGCCGATCCGGCCCTGATCCTGCTCGACGAACCGACCGCCGGCATGACCGCCGATGAGGTCGACCGCACCACGGTCCTGATCGCGGAAATCAACAAGTCGGCGGCGCTGATCGTGGTCGAGCACGACATGCAGTTCATCAAGCGCATCGCCGACAAGGTCACGGTGTTCCACCAGGGCGCCATCCTGGTCGAGGATTCCATGGATAACCTGTTGAATAACCAGCAGGTTCGCGACATCTATCTCGGCAAGAAGGCGGCCTGAACATGTTAAGCGTGCGCAATCTCAGGGCCGGCTACGGGCGCATCCCGATTCTGCACGGCATCAGCTTCGACGTGGCCAAGGGCGAATATGTCGGCATCCTGGGCCATAACGGCATGGGCAAGACGACCCTGCTCAAGGCCTTGATCGGCCTGATCAAGGCGACCGACGGCACGATCACGCTGGACGGCGTGGACGTCACGCGCGAGCCCGCCAACCGGCGTAGCCGGCGCGGCATGGGCTACGTGTCGCAGAGCCGCGACATCTTTCCCAACCTCACGGTGCTCGATAATCTCAGGCTCGGCTTCGCGGTCAAGAAGGTCGACGAGGACGCCGTGCTGGAAGAAGTCCTGTCGGAGTTTCCCCGTCTCAAGCCGCTGCTGGAGCGCGCCGGCGGCGTGCTCAGCGGCGGCGAGCAGCAGTTGCTCGCCATCGCGCGCTGCCTGTGCGGCAATCCGCGCGTGATCCTGCTGGATGAGCCGACCGAGGGCATCCAGCCGTCGATCATCGAGGAAATCGCCGAGACCCTCCGGGCGCTGGGCAAGCGGCGCGAAATCACGGTCATCCTGGTGGAGCAGAACCTCGACTTCATCGCCCAGTTGTCGCAACGCGTGCTGATCATCCAGCGCGGCCAGTTCGTCAACGAAGTCGGCCCCGAGCAACTCTCCGACCCCGAAACGGTCGCCGAATTCATCGGCATCGGCGCCTGAGCCCGGCACGAGAAACCTTGCCTCCATTCCAAATTCCATGTTCATGGATGGCCGGGTCAAGCCCGGCCAGAGCAAAGACCTCGTGTTCGCGGGCTTGACCCGCGAATCCATGAACACGGAACAGGCCCGGGAACCGCCCCCATGAACACCGCGCAGTTTCTGGCCAAGGCGGCATTGACGTTCGGCGATCGGCCGGCGTTGTCGGTGGGCGGGCGGGTGTTTTGCGACTATAGGCGATACGCGCTCGATGTGGCGGCGTTGGCGGGTGGGTTGACGGATAAGCTTGGCCTCAAGCCCGGCGACCGGCTGGCGCTGGCCATGACCAATTCGCCGCAATACTGGCAGGTGCTTCTGGCGGCGTGGTGGGCGGGAATTTGCGCGGTGCCGATGAACGCCAAGCTGCACGCGCGCGAGTTCGCCTACATTCTCGACAATTCCGGCGCGCGCGCCTGTTTCGTCACGCCCGGCCTGGCCGAGACCGTGGCGCCGCTGACCGACGAGATCGCTACGCTGGAACGGGTCGTCGATGTGGCCACGCCGGAATTCGCGGCGCTTCTCAAGGCCGATCCGATCCCGGTGCGCGACGTGGCGCCCGATGCGCCGGCTTGGCTGTTCTATACCTCGGGCACCACCGGCCGGCCCAAGGGCGCGACCCTGACCCACCGCAACATGGTCATGATGACCTTGAGCTACTACGCCGATATCGACGGCGTTTCGGCGCGCGACTGCGTGATCCACGCGGCGCCGGTGTCGCACGGGTCGGGCTGTTACGGCATCCCGCATCTGGCCAAGGCGGCCAATCAGGTGATCCCGGAAAGCCACGGCTTCGACCCGGCCGAGATCGCCAGTCTGCTGGAGACCTACGACGGCGTGTCGATGTTCTTCGCGCCGACCATGATCGTCCGATTGCTGGCCAGCCCGGCGCTGGACGGCGCCCCGCTCAGCGGCCTCAAGACCATCTATTACGGCGGCGGGCCGATGTACGTGAACGACCTGCTGAGGGCGATCGAGCGTTTCGGCCCCCGGCTGATCCAGATTTATGGCCAGGGCGAGGCGCCCATGACCATCACCTATTTGTCCAAGGCAATGCACGGGGACCGCGATCACCCGCGCTATCTCGATCGCCTGGCCTCGACGGGGGTCGCGCGCACCGATGTCGAGGTCCGCGTGGTCGACGCCGACGACCGCGACCTGCCCGTGGGCGAGGCCGGCGAGGTGGTGGTGCGCGGCGACGTGGTGATGGCCGGCTATTGGCGCGACCCGGACGCCACGGAGACGGCGCTGCGCGGCGGCTGGCTGCACACCGGCGATGTCGGCGCCTTCGACGACGACGGCTTTCTGACGTTGAAGGACCGCTCCAAGGACATGATCATTTCCGGCGGCACCAACATATATCCGCGCGAGGTCGAGGAAGCGTTGTTGAAGCACCCGGCGGTGCTGGAAACCTCGGTGGTCGGCCGCCCGCACCCGGACTGGGGCGAGGAGGTCGTCGCCTTCGTCGTCGCGCGTCCCGGCGAGGTCTTGGGCGAGCCCGACCTCGACCGCGTCTGCCTCGACAACATCGCCCGCTTCAAGCGCCCCAAGGCCTACCGTTTCGTCGACGCGCTGCCCAAGAACAACTACGGCAAGGTCCTCAAGACCCAACTTCGCCAACAGCTCGAAGACGAGGACAGAACAGATTGAATTTAAACACACTTCCTCATCCTGATCCCGTCGAAGGATGAGCAGCCGCCGTCAGGCGGCGGGCCGGTGGAGCGCGGCCACGAAGGCACCGACGTGCCGCGAGCACATCCTTCGACACGCCGCCTGACGGCGGCTGCTCAGGATGAGGGTGCGAGGGGTGGCGCCTTCGGCGCTGCTCAGGATGAGGGTGCGAGGGGTGGCGCCCTCGGCGCTGCTCAGGATGAGGGAGTGAGGGGTGGAGCCCTCGGCGCCGCTCAGGATGAGGATGTGGTGGGTGGCAAACCGCTGGGGTTGGCTTTCGCCACCCGGTCGAATTCGATCAGGGTCTCCAACAGGGCGCGCATGTCCTTGAGCGGCACCATGTTGGGGCCGTCGGAGGGAGCGCTGTCCGGGTCCTGGTGGGTTTCCATGAACACCATGGCGACGCCCACGGCGACGGCGGCGCGCGCCAGCACGGGGACGAATTCGCGCTGGCCGCCGCTGCGCCCCCCCCGCCCGCCCGGCTGCTGCACGGAATGGGTGGCGTCGAACACCACCGGGCAGCCGATTTCGGCCAAAATGGGCAGCGAGCGCATGTCCGAGATCAGGGTGTTGTAGCCGAAGCTCGCGCCGCGCTCGCACACCAGGGCGTTCGGGTTGCCGGACTGGTCGATCTTGGCGATCACATGGGCCATGTCCCAGGGCGCCAGGAACTGGCCCTTCTTGACATTCACCACCTTGCCGGTCTCGGCGGCCGCGACCAGCAGGTCGGTCTGGCGGCACAGGAAGGCGGGAATTTGCAACACATCCACGGCTTGCGCCACCGGCGCGCATTGGTCCGGGGCGTGAACGTCGGTGAGCACGGGGCAGCCGAAGCTCTCGCGCAAATCGGCCAGGATCGGCAGGCCCTCGGCCATGCCGAGGCCGCGCGGGCTGTCCAGGCTGGTGCGGTTGGCCTTGTCGAACGAGGACTTGTAGACGAATCCGATGCCGAGCTCGGTCGTCATCTCGACCAGGGCGTGGCACATTTCGCGGGCATGGGCGCGGCTTTCCAGCGCGCACGGCCCGGCGATCAGGGCCAGCGGCAGATCGTTGCCCACCGTGACCGATCCGATGGCGACGTGGCGGGGGGGGCGCGCGCTGTCCACGCTAGACCAGCCGCGACTGTTCGACGGCAGCGCCGATGAAGGACGCGAACAGGGGATGCGGGTCGAACGGCTTGGACTTCAGTTCGGGATGGAACTGCACGCCGATGAACCACGGGTGGTCGGGCAGTTCGATCGCCTCGGGCAGCGTGCCGTCGGGCGACATGGCCGAAAAAACCAGCCCGGCGCGTTCCAGGGGGTCGATGTAATTGACGTTGATTTCGTAGCGGTGGCGATGGCGTTCGGACAATTCGTCGGCGCCGTAGATTTCGCGCAACCGCGTTCCGGGCCGGATCTTGGCCGGATAGGCGCCGAGCCGCATGGTGCCGCCCAGGTCGCCGCCGGCGCTGCGCGTCTCCACCGTGTCGCCGCGCACCCACTCGCTCATCAGACCGACCACCGGGTCCTGACAAGGACCGAATTCGGTCGACGAGGCGCCCGGCATGTCGGCCAGATTGCGCGCCGCCTCGATCACCGCCATCTGCATGCCCAGGCAAATGCCGAAATACGGCACGCCGCGCTCGCGCGCGAACGTCACCGCCGCCACCTTGCCCTCGGAGCCGCGTTCGCCGAAACCGCCGGGCACCAGGATGCCGTTGACGTTCTCCAGATACTGGACGTCGCTGTCGGACTCGAAGGTCTCCGAATCGATCCAGTCCATGTTGACCCGCACGTCGTTGGCGATACCGCCATGGGTCAGCGCCTCGGACAACGATTTGTAGGCGTCCTGCAAGCCCGTGTACTTGCCGACCACGGCGATCGACACCTCGCCCTCCGGGCCCGCGATGCGCGCGGCGATGTCCTCCCACCGGCTCAGGTCCGGCGGTGGGGTCTCGAGGCCGAACTTCTCCATGACCTGCGTGTCGAGCCCCGCGCGGTGGTAGCTCAACGGCACCTCGTAGATGCTTTTTACGTCGATCGCGGGGATCACCGCGTCTTCGACGACGTTGCAGAACAGCGCGATCTTGGCGCGCTCGGCCGGGGGGATCTCGCGGTCGCTACGGCACAGCAGGATATCCGGCTGGATGCCGATGCCGCGCAGTTCCTTCACCGAATGCTGGGTCGGCTTGGTCTTGAGCTCGCCGGCCGAGGCGATGTAGGGGACCAGGGTGAGGTGGATGTACAGCGTCCGCGCGCGTCCCAATTCGTTGCCAAGCTGGCGAATCGCCTCGAGAAACGGCAGGCTTTCGATATCGCCCACGGTGCCGCCGATCTCGCACAGCACGAAGTCGGCGTCACCGGCGTCGGCCATCACGAAATCCTTGATCGCGTCGGTGACGTGCGGGATCACCTGAACCGTGCCGCCGAGATACTCGCCCTTGCGTTCGCGCGCGATGACGGTGGAATAAATGCGCCCGGTGGTCACGTTGTCGCTGCGGCGCGACGGCACGCCTGTAAAGCGCTCGTAATGGCCCAGGTCCAGGTCGGTCTCGGCGCCGTCGTCGGTGACGTAGACCTCGCCGTGCTGATAGGGGTTCATGGTGCCCGGATCGACGTTGAGGTAGGGATCCAGCTTGCGCAGCCTGACCGTGAAGCCGCGCGCCTGAAGCAGGGCACCGAGCGATGCCGACGCCAGCCCCTTGCCCAGGGAGGAGACCACGCCGCCAGTGACGAATATGTACCTCGTCATGGACCGGTAAATTAACCCAAGCGACCGGCGCGCCCAAGCGAAACCAACGCTTGGGACGCAGGGGCGCCAAAAAAATTCATGGTGTCTTCGAAAGCGCCTATTGGTCGACCGGAACGCGCGGGCCGGGGTCTTCCTCGGGCGGCGGCAATTCCTCGACTTGGACCGGCGCGACATCGTCGAGGATCGAACTCGGCGCGGACCTGTTCGAGGCCATGATCGCCAATACCAGGCTGCTGGCGAAGAAGCAGGCGCCCAGGACGCCGGTTGTGCGGGTCAGCAGATTGGCCGACTGGCGTCCCGACATGAGGCCGCCGAAGCTGCCCCCCCCGAGGCCGCCCAGGGCACCGCCATCGCTTCGCTGCAACAGCACGACGATGACCATGGAGACGGCCAGAATCACGTGAATAACCAATAGAACCGCTGTCATGGACTCAACCTTTATGGGATGCGGCGGCGCCGCCCTTGGCCGCCGCGCAGGAATTACAAATGGACCAAAAATCGTCCGCGTTCAAGCTCGCGCCGCCAATCAGCCCGCCATCGACGTCCGGAATCGCCATCAAGGCGTCCGCGTTGGCGGGCTTGACCGAGCCGCCGTAAAGCAGACGAACGCCAGCGGCCGGCGCGCCCATGCGGCGGCGAAGCTGGCCGCGAATGCGCCCGTGGACTTCGGCGACCTCGGCTATCGTGGGCGTGCGGCCGGTGCCGATCGCCCACACCGGCTCATAGGCAATAACGAAATCCCCCACCGCCGGCAGCGATTGGGATAGCTGGCGCCGCACCACGGCCCAGGTCCGCCCCGCGTCGTGCTGGCGTTCCGTCTCGCCCACGCAAACGATCGGCGTCAGTCCGGCGGCCACGGCGGCCTCGGCCTTGGCGCGGACGGTGGCGCTCGATTCACCGTGGTCGCCGCGCCGTTCGGAATGGCCGACAATGACATAGCGGCATCCGGCGTCGGCCAACATCGGCGCGCCGACGTCGCCGGTATGGGCGCCGGCGGGCCGCGCCGCGCAGTCCTGGCCGCCAAGCGCGATTCGCGAACGCTTGCCGCCGAGCACCCGCGCCACCGCGAACAGCAGCGTCGCCGGCGGGCACAGCGCGATATCGCAATCCAGCTTGGTTTCCCGCGCCCGCTCGGCGAGCCCGCGCGCCAGGGCCACGCCGTCGTCGCGCAGCCCGTTCATCTTCCAGTTCCCCGCCACCAGCGGGATCGGCGTGGCCGTCATCGGATGCGTGCTCGGTTGCGTGGATCGGTTTGGGGCCGGACGCGCGGGGGTGTAGCACGGCGCCGCCCCCGCGCAAAGACCCGCCGCGGCGGGCGCCAAATTCGCTGTTGCCGCATGGCATGGCTGTTCTTATCATGCGAGCGCCCGATCTTTCGGGGACTTCTCTTGTTTTCAATGGCTTAGAAAAGAAGTTTCGATCATGGCCGGAGGCATAGGCGCGACCCTCAAGTCCTGGACCGTCAAGATATTCCTGGGAATCATCGCGCTCAGCTTCGCGGTGTGGGGCATCGGCGACATTTTCCGCGGCGGCCAAGACCCCAGCGTGGCGACCGTCGGCGGCGTGAAAATCCACGCCTCCCAACTCTCGCGCGCCTATTCGCGCGAAGTCGAACGCCTGCGTGTCGCCAGCAACGGCGCCATCGACGCGGAGCAGGCGCGCGCCATGGGCGTGGTCCAGCGGACCTTGCAAAGCATGATTTCGCGCAAGGTTTTCGATCTGGAGACGGCCGGGCTGGGCATGACCGTGGACGACGCCACCCTGCGCCGGGAAATCCGCGACAATCCCGCCTTCGTCGACGACTTCGGCGATTTCGACCGGACACGGTTCGAATACGTGTTGCGCCAGGAAGGCCGATCGGAGCCGCAATATATCGCGGAATTGCGCCTGGACATGGCCCGCGCGCACCTGATCGACAGCCTGATCGGCGGCCTTGAAGTGCCCGACGCGTTGATCGAACAAATCTACGGCTACCGCCAGGAGCGGCGCGTCGTCGAGGTGGTCTCGGTCGATGGCCGCGACATCGCGGACGTGCCGGAACCCGACCAAGCGGCGATCGAGGCCTATCACCGCGACAATACCGCCCGGTTCACGGCGCCCGAATATCGCGCGCTGACCTATGTCATGCTGCGCCCGGTCGATTTGATCGAGGAGATCGACATCGACGAGACGGTGCTGCGGACCGAATACGACCTGCGGCTGGACGAATACCAGATGCCGGACCGGCGCGATATCGACATGTTCGTGCTCGACGACAAGGCCGCCGCCGACGCC
>SMVB01347654.1_pt1 | contig 25269 bp, 16 predicted proteins | sample 2456461 | NCBI WGS metagenome assembly SMVB01 (sample SAMN11095934, study PRJNA526329) | marine sediment metagenome | biome: Marine sediment; feature: Surficial sediment; material: Deep marine sediment; isolation source: Hadal surficial sediment | place: Pacific Ocean | collected 2014-05 | depth...
CCGCAACCCGTTCCGGCTCGGTATCGACCAGTTGACGGGGGACGTCTACGTCGGCGACGTGGGCCAGAGCGGGAAGGAGGAGAGCTCGTTCCTGCCCGGCGGCGTGTCCGGCCTCAACTTGGGCTGGCCCTGCAAGGAGGGCACGAACTGCTTCGGTGGCTGCACGATGTGCAACGATCCGATGTTCACCGACCCCGTGTTCGAGTACGAGAACGGCGCGGTCGGGTGCGCGGTCATGGGCGGCACCGTCTACCGCGGCAGTGCCATCCCGAGCCTCTACGGCTACTACCTGCTCTCCGATTTCTGCACGGAGGACGTGACGACCTTCAAGGTCGTGGGCGGGGTGGCGACGGACATCACCGTGCAGGCCAACATGACGCCCGCGAGCGGGAGCTGGAACAACCTCCTCGCCTGGGGCCGCGACGCGTCGGGCGAGATCTACGTCGGCAACTACAACGCGGGGCAGGTGTTCAAGATCGTCGCGGACTGCGCCCCGGAGAACTACTGCCAGACGGCCCCGAACTCGAACGGTTCGGGAGCGATCATCGGCTACTCCGGCTCGACCAGCGTAAGCGCGGACGACTTCTTCCTGGAGGTCTGCGGCGCGGCGACGGGCCAGTTCGGAATCTTCTACTACGGCCCCGGCCAGATCGAAGTCCCGTTCGGCGACGGGTTCCGCTGCGTCTCGTCCCCGACCCACAGGATCAATCCGCCGATCCTGATGGACGGCGCGGGCAGCGGCTCGGTCCAACTCGACTACTCCTCGCCGCCGTCCCAGTCCGGACTCATCACGCCCGGCAGCACGTGGAACTTTCAGTTCTGGTTCAGGGACAACGCTGCGGGTGGGGCGGGCTTCAACCTGTCGGACGCGATGTCCGCGCCGTTCTGTCCCTAGGCAGAGACGGAGGGATTCGGGCTCGGGCGCGTAAGACGCAAGTCGGGCTGCCCACGCGCTCCCGGCACCCCTGGTAGGATGGGCACGGTGTCGTCCCCATCGTCCGGACCCACGAGGCTCTCCGTGCAACTACACACCCCTGCATCCGGCGGCGTGCTCGCCTTCGCGCTCCTCACCGTCCTCGTGGCCGAAGCGTCCGCGCAGGACAGGATGCTGACGCTGGAGCAGGCCGCCGGGCGCGGCGAGGGGCGCGTCAGCTTCCGGGGCAGGACCCCGGCGTGGCGCTGGGCGCCCGACGGCGTGCACCTCGTGAAGGGCCGGGGCGACGACGCGCAGTGGGTCGACGTCGAGACGTGGGAGGAGAGCGCTCCGCCGAAGACTTCCGCGGGCGATGGCGAGCGCGAATCGAAGCGCGCCGAGGCGAAGCGGGCCTTCGCGATGCTCACGGAGCTGGACGAGAAGGAGGCTGGGCGCCTCGTCTCGCACCGGATCGCGACCACCGAGGACGGGAGCGCCGCCGTCTACGAGCACGAAGGTGCGCTCTGGTTCCGGCGCGAGGGCTGGGCACCGATCCGGCTGACGAACGCCGCGGACGGCGAGACGGAGCTCGAGGAGCTCGCTCCGGACGGCGCGCAGCTCGCCTTCGTGCGCGGCAACGACCTGTTCGTCGTCGCGACGAAGAACGGGCGGCTCCGCGCGATCACGACGAGCGGCGACGACGAGACGTTCAACGGCAAGCTCGATTGGGTCTACCAGGAAGAGATCTACGGTCGAGGGCGATTCAAGGCGTTCTGGTGGAGCCCCGACTCCGCGCGCATCGCCTTCCTGAGTCTCGACGAGTCCGACGTTCACGAGTTCACGGTCATCGACCACATCGAAGAGGGGCACTTCCGCGTCAAGCCGGAGGTGTCGAACTATCCCAAGGCGGGGGACCCCAACCCGCGCGTGAAGCTCGGCATCGCGGAGGTCGGCACGGGAGCGATCACCTGGGCGGACCTCGCGCGGTACCGCTCCGACGAGCCCCTCGTCGTGAACGTCGTCTGGTCGCCCACCGGGGACCGGGTGGTGTTCCAGGTCCAGGATCGCATCCAGACGTGGCTCGATCTCAACTCGGCCGACCCGAATACGGGCGCGGTCACGACGATCGTGCACGAGGACTCGAAGAGCTGGGTGAACCTGCTCGGTCCGCCGCGTTGGCTCGCTGACGGGACGTTCCTGTGGCAGAGCGAGCGGACGGGCTGGAAGCACCTCTATCACTATCGCGCGGACGGCACGTTGATCCGCCCGGTGACGAGCGGCGAGTGGGCCGTCGGCCGGATCCGGCACCTCGACGAGGAGGGTGGCCGGCTGTGGTTCAGCGGTACGAAGGACGGGGCGATCAACTCGAACCTCTACCGCATCGGGCTCGACGGGACGGGGCTCGCGCGCCTCACGCGGGGCGACGGCTACCACTCGGCTGCGTTCAACACGGCGCGCACTCACTTCCTCGACACGGCGTCCAGCCGGGCGACGATGGCCGAGGTCCGGCTCTGCGATGCGGACGGAAAGGTCTTGAAGGAGCTCGGGCAGGCAGTCATCCCCGCCCTCGACGAGTATCGGACGAGCCGTTGGGAGCTGTTCGAGATCGAGGCGCGCGATGGGTTCGCGCTCGACGTCGCCGTCCTGAAGCCCGTGCCGTTCGATGCTTCGGAGAGCTACCCCGTGTGGCTGTCGACGTACTCGGGTCCCGATGCGCCGACGATCCGGAACCGTTGGAGCATGAGCACCTGGAACCAGTTCCTCGCTCAGCAGGGCCTGATCGTCTTCAACGTGAACGTCCGTACGGCGAGCGGCAAGGGCCAGTGGACGACCGCGCTGGGCTACAAGCGGTTCCTCGTGCAGGAGCTCGCCGACATCGAGGACGCCGTCGAGTGGCTCGTCGCTCACCCGTGGGCCGATGCGGCGCGCGTGGGGATCACCGGGTACAGCTATGGGGGCTCGATGACGGCCTTCGCGCTGACGCACAGCGACAAGTTCGCGCTCGGCATCGCCGGCGGAGGCGTGTACGACTGGCGCATGTACGACACGATCTACACCGAGCGCTACATGAGCACGCCCCAGAGGAACCTGGAGGGCTACGACGAGACCTCCGTACTGAAGGCGGCGAAGAACCTGAAGGGGCACCTGCTCATGCACTGCGGCGTGATGGACGACAACGTCCACATGCAGAACACGCTGCAGCTCGCGTACGCCCTCCAGAAAGCGAACAAGCCGTTCGAGTTGATGGTCTATCCCCAGAACCGCCACGGGGTTCGCGACTCCGACCAGCGCTGGTTCTCGCGCCAGATGGAGTGGAGCACCATTCGCGAGCACCTCGGCGCCGGCCGACCCATCCCGGACTACCCGAAGACGCCCGCGAGCCCGACGATCGAGGCGTCCGCGCCGAGTGGCTCTTGAGCGGCCTCCGAACGCCGAGGTGTGCGCTCTCCGCCCACGGTGTGCGGTCTGGCATGCCCCAGGGGCGTTCGGCGGCCCCGGACGGTGACTCGCACCGTTGGCAGGGTATTCGTAGCGAATCCGCTCCCATCCGAGCCCCGTTGTCCAACGCGGACCACACCCGACGACGCCATGGAAGCTCTCAACCCCGCCCGCAACGCCTCGCGCCCGTTCCTGACCGCCCTCCTCCTGGCTTGCACCGCGCTCGGCGCGCCCGCCCGAGCACAGGCGCCCGCGCCCGATCCGGCGGCCACTGAGGCCGAAGAGGACGCGCGCACCCTCGACCGGCGGCGATTGCTCACGCTCGTGGACGGCACGGTCCTGCGCGCGCGCAGCCGGTTCACCGGCGAGCGCTGGGAGCGCCGTGACGGCTCCGACTGGATCCCGATCGAGGGCAGCGTCTTGCGCTACCGGCTCGAACGCGAGGTCGTGGCGGAAGCGCGCCGGATGGCCTCGGGCGTCGGGGCGCGGGAGCACGCGCGGCGCGTCGCGCTCGCCCGCTGGATGGTCGGCCAGGGTCTCTACGACGAGGCCGTCGCCGAGCTCGACCGCGTCTTCGCCAGGTCGCCGGACGACGCGCGCGCGCTGCAGCTCGTCCTGGACGTGCGCATCCCGATCGAGCTGGCCGCCACCGACCCGGTCTCGACGGTCAAGGCGCTCGTGATCGCCGGCGCGAAGGGCACGCAGGCGCGGCGCGAGATCGCCGTGCAGCGCCTGGCCGAGCTGGTGGATCGCGCCCTTCTGCGCCAGCTCGTCGCGGCCGAGCTCGCGGGCATGCAGCAGGGCCGGCGCGCGTTCATGACGCTCGTCGCCCGCCGCCTCTTCCCCGGCGAGCTGCTGCGCGAGCTCTCGTCGCGCGCGATCCTCGACGGCGCCCGCCGGGTGCGCGAGGGCGCGGCGCTCGCGCTGCGCGACGCGGGCGACGTCGCCGTGCTGGGCCCGCCGATCAACGCGCTCGCGAGCACCTTCCCGAGTGTGCGTTCGAACGCGGCGGAGGCGCTCGGCAACATCGGGCATCCCGCCGCCGTCCAGCCGCTGATCACCCACCTCGCGAGCCTCTCGAGCTCCCGAGCGCCGGTCGGGACGCGCGCCAACGTCTACATCGGCGAGCAGACCGCCTACGTCATGGACTACGACGTCGAGATCGCCCTGGGTGCGGCGATCGCCGACCCGATCGTCGCCGTCGTGACCTCCGGCATCGTGTTCGACGTGCGCACGGTCGTCCAGATGACGAAGACCATCGAGCGGCGACGCGTCATCGGCTCGCTCGAGCAGTTGACGGGCGCGAACCCGGGCCCCGGCGCGCAGGCCTGGCTCGACTGGTGGGAGGAGCACGGGGACGACTGGCGCAGTCGCGAGCTCGCGCAGCGGCAGCCCACGACGCCCGGACGCTGAGCGAAACCGTCAGGCGCCGCGCTCCTCCTCCTCGCGGGCCGCGGCTTTGCCGGGCTCGCAGACGTCCGGGCTCGCGCAGCGGATCGTCGCGAAGATGGCGTTCTCTTCCTCGGGCTTTGACATCGCGTAGCCCACGAGGACGCGCAGCGCCTTCGAGACGTCGGGCAGGGAGTGCGCCGCCCTCATCCGCTCGAGGTAGTCGAGCTGCGACCGCGTCATCTGGAACGTACGTTCGAGCTTCTCCTGCGGCATGGGACTCACTGCTCGAGCCCGAGCTTGTCGAGCTTCGGGGTGATGATCATCCGACAGTAGCCCTGCTCGCGGTTCTGACGGTAGTAGTCCTGGTGCCCCTCATCGGCGACATAGTACGGGGCCGCGGCAGTGATCTCCGTCACGACCGGACGCAGGAAAGTTCCCGCCGCCTCGACGGCCGCTCTCGACTTCTCCGCCGCCTGGCGCTGCTCATCCGAGTGATAGAAGATCGCCGAGCGGTACTGCGAGCCGACGTCGTTCCCCTGCCGATCCTGGGTCGTCGGGTCGTGCAATCGCCAGAACCAGTCGAGCAGCACGGTGTAGGGGATCGTCGCCGGGTCGAACGTGACCTGGACCACTTCGGCGTGTCCCGTGTCGCCGCCGCAGACGGCGCGGTACGACGGGTTCTCCACGTGTCCCCCCATGTAGCCGGAGGTGACGTCCGCGACGCCGTCGAGCTGCTCCAGGACGGCTTCGACGCACCAGAAGCAGCCGGCGCCGAAGGTCGCGACTTCGGGACCGGAGGAGGTCGACTCGTTCGCGTGCGATTCGGTCATGGTGGGGGTCGCGGCCTCTCGGCCGGTGTCTGTCGCCTCGCTCGGCCCGCACGACATTGCGCACACCATCGGTACGGCGAGCAGGCGGGCGAGGGCCAGGCGCAGGGGTGTTCCGGGTTCCATCGATCGGGTGACGAGTCGGGGTGGATGCGGGGCCCATGATACGGTGTGGCGCGACGTGAACCCGGTTCGAACAGTGACGCCATGATGCACCCCGCCCTGCTGGTACTCCTCGGTGCCGTTCTCCCGCAGTCGCCGCAATCGCTCCTGCCCCCGACTCCGGATGGGTGGCGCTACGAACGACTGGATTTCCCGCTCTCGTTCGCACCAGAGCTCGCCTTCGAAGGCTTCGAGGAGCTGCGCTTCGCGCCCGGGATGTCCGACGCGGACTCGGGGTCCTATTTCTCCTACGCGCTCGCCATCCGCTTGGAGGGAGACATCGCGCTCGACATTGCTTTCTTCGAGTCGTTCCTCACCCCGTACTACCGCGGCCTGTGCGAGTCGGTCGGCGCGAGCCGCCAGCTCGACCTGGATCTCTCAGGGTTTTCCGTGACCGTGAAGGACGAGGGCCGGCGCTTCCTGGCGACCATCGAGATGGTCGACCCGTTCCTGACCGGTGAGCCGCTGACCCTGTTCCTCGAGCTGTACGTCCAGCCGGGGCCGCGCGAGACGGAGCTGCTCGGGCTCGCCTCGCCCAAGCCGCAGGATGCTCCGATCTGGGAAGAGCTCCACGCGATCGGGAGCGCGTGGCGTGCCGCCCGCGCCGCGCCCGTGTTCCTGAACCACGTCTACGTCGTCCCGGACGCCGAGACGTACGCGGCGATCGCCGCTTCCGAGTTCTTCCGCGAGACGTTCGCCGTCTCCGAGGAGCGGGAGACGGTCCGCGCGGACATGTCGTACACGGGCCTCTACTTCTACGGTGAGGAGACCTACTTCGAGTTCCTGAAACCCGACACTTCGCCTCAGTTCGGCGCAGGCCGATCGGGCCTGGCGTTCGGCTTCGAGCTCGAAGGCGGCACGGACGCGGCGGTCGCGGCGCTCCGCGCGCGCGGCGTGAACACCTTCCTCGCGCCGATCACGCGCGAAGCGCAGGGCGAGCAGGTGCCCTGGTTCCAGATCATGGGCGTGGAGAGCCCCCACGTAGAGTCGAAGCTGAGCCTCTTCTCGCTGGAGTACGACCCGCAGTTCCTCGCCGAGTGGTACACGGACCTTCCGCCGCAGCACGGGGGTTCGATCGCGCGCCGCCACGTGCTCGAGCGCTACGCCGCCAAGCTGGACCAGACGGAGCTCCGCGGAAGCTCCCTCCTCGACGACGTCACGGAGGTCCAGCTCGAGCTCGACGAAGCGGAGCGCGAGCACCTGTTCACGGTGTGCGACGCGTTCGGGTGGGAGCGCGACGAGGCCGCGGACCGCTGGACCACCCGTGGCCCGGGCGTCCGGCTCGTCGTCCGGCCGTCCCCGGGCGATGGACCGTCCCGGGGCGTGACCGGCTTCGTGATGACGCTCCGGCGACCCGTCGAACGCGACCCGATCGAGCTGGGCAAGATCCTGCTGTCGTTCGAGGGCGCGACCGCGACGGTGATCGTGCGGCCGTGACGGAGGTGCCGCTCGAGACGCGGGCGGTCGCCTTCGGAGCCGACTTCAACTTCGTTGTAGCAGTTCCTCGACGGTGATGCCGATATCCCGGGCAATCTTGCGAAGCAAGGTGGGCGAGATATCGCGGCCTGAGTGAAATGGCACCGTTGTGCCGCGCCCATCAGGATGCCGGTATTGGCGATGCGACCCGCGCTGTCGAACCTCTCGAAAGCCGCGACGCGTCAAGAGAATGGCCACTTCACGGGGCTTCAGAACCGGAACTGAGCCCAAGCCTACGCAACCCGTATTGTCTGAAGACCCACGAACTCGGACTCGAGTTTGGGATCGCCGTCCTCGAGCAGCATCGCGATGACTTCACGGATGTTTGCTTGAAGCTCGTCGAGGGTCTCCCCTTGACTGTGGGCGCCCGGCCAACCCGGAACGGAACCGACGAAGGTGCCGGTGTCGGGATCGCGTTCGACGATCACGTTGAACGTACGCATGCTACGGCCTCCTTGGCTCTTGCACTTCCTTCAGTCTACGCTGGACGCTCACCCGCGGCAACGTCCTGCCTCGTCGGCCCAACACCTTCGGGATCCGCGCATGCGCGGACGCAAGGCGATCACACGATCCTTCTGGCACCCCTCATCGCTCCCAGTAGAGCGCGGCGCGCGCGCGCACCCGATTCCCGACCTGGTTCATCGTTGCAGAGTCGTACAGACGGCCGTTCACCATCGTGAACCGGATCCTCTCGGAGCTGCGGATGTTCTCGAGCGGGTTGCCGTCGATCACGATCAGGTCGGCGAGCTTGCCCGGCTCGATCGATCCGATTTCTGCGTCGAGGCCGAGATAGCGCGCGCCGTTCAACGTGCCGCAACGCAATGCCTCGTGGGGGGTCATGCCGCCTTGCACGAGGTTCCAGAGCTCCCAGTGCGCTCCGAGTCCCTCGCGTTGGCCGTGCGCGCCCAAGTTGACGCGTACTCCGGCGTCGGCGAGCGCCTTCGCAGCGGTCGCGATGCGCACGTGGTTCCAGTCGCCGTCGAACGCGTGCAGGCTGCGGAGTGCGCGGCTATCGACGAGCGCGCGCGGGACGAACGTGAGTAGGCGCTCGTTCTCGGCCACGTTCGTGTGCTGGTACCAGTAGTTCTCGCCCCAGATGCCGCCGTAGGCGACGACGAGCGTCGGGGTATAGGCGACGTCCGTGCCGCCCCAGAGGTCGTGTACGTCGTCGTACATCACGGCGACGGGAATGGCATGTTCTATGCCCGTGTGGCCGTCGACGACCATCGTCATGTTGTGCTGGAACAGGGAACCGCCCTCCGGCACGACGAGCATTTCCAGCTCGCGCGCGGCGGCGAGCACCTGCTGGCGTTGCTCGCGGCGCGGTTGGTTGTAGCTCTTCACGCTGAAGGCGCCGTAGGCCTGCATGCGGTCGAGGTGGAAGCGCGCGTCCTCGACGCTCTTCACTTCTGAACGCAGCGTGCCGCTCGCGCCGTACAGGATCGCGCCCGTCGAGAAGATGCGCGGAGCCGTGACGAGGCCCGCGCGCGCGAGCTCGGCTGTGCCGAACACGTCGTGCGTGTCGTTCGAGGGGTCGTGCACCGTCGTCACGCCGAAGGCCAGGCTCGCGAGGTTCAGCCAGCTCTGCTGCGGTTGGATGCCGTTCGCGCCCTGGGGGCCGTGGGCGTGGACGTCCACGAGGCCGGGCAGGATCGTGCACCCCGATGCGTCGACGACGAATGCGCCGTCCGGAACTTGCACTTCGGCGCGCGGACCGACGGCGACGATGCGGTTTTCCTCGACGACGACCGTGCCGTCCTCGAGCACCTCGTCGCCGCGCATGGTGACGACCCGGGCGCCGACGAAAGCGACCGCGCCATCGGGGACGTCGCTCGGCGCTTGAAAGCCGATCCGCAGGCCCGCGCGCGGCGCCTCGGGCAGCGGTGTCCGCGCGCCTTCCAGGAACTCGAAGGCTTCGGTGAGCTCGCGTCGGAACAACTCCGGCCCGAGGGTCCAGGAGAGGCCCGCACCGCCGGCCGTCCAACGCAGGAACTCGGCGGAGCGCGCCGATACGCGGGCCTTGGGCAGCGCCTCGTTCTCAGGCCCGATCGCGACCTCGCGGCCAGTGGCGGGGAAGGGCACGACGTAGGCGGAAAAACGCTCGGCGAACGCGATCCAGCGGTCGTCCGGCGAGACGCGAAACTCGGTCGCCGCCTCGGAGCGCAGGAGCACGCGCACCTCGCGGTCCTCGAGCCGCAGACTCTTCAGCACGCGCTCGTCCTCGTCCTCGAAGTCCTGGAAGAAGACCCGGGTCCCGCGCGCGCCGAAGTGCGGCCGCACGCCCGAGCGCGAGATCAGCCGCGGCTCGCCGCCGGCGACGGGCAAGAGGTAGATGCCGACGTCGCGTGACCAATGCGGGCTCACGAGACCGCCGCCCGCGACCTTCACGGCGACGACGGACGCGCCGTCCGGGCTGAAGCTCGGCTGCACCCAGTGCCCGGGCTCGCCCGTGAGCGCGCGGCCCGTGCCGCCGGTCCGCGGGACGACGCGCACCGCCCCGAGCTCCTCGTCGTGCCACGACACGTACGCGACGAGCTCCCCGTCGCGCGACCAGGACGGGTAGTACTCGAAGCGCCGCTCGTCGTCCGTCAAGCGCCGCGGGGTCCCATCGGGCAGGTCCTTGATCCAGATGTGGCCGAGCGCGCCGTACACCACCGCGGAGCCGTCGGGCGAGATCTCGGCCCACCGCAGCACGCGCACGTCGAACGACTCGGGCGCGACATCGTGCGGAAAGCGGAGCGGTTCCGAGACGGTGCGCTCGTCCTGAACGTGGAACGGGATCGCGCTCGCGGCCCCGGTCTCCACGTCGACGCGCCACAAGCCGCCCTGCGCCCACAGGACGATCGCGCTCGAGTCCGGCAGCCAGCCCATGGCGGGATAGACGCCGTGGATCGCCCACGTCTCCTGCATGTCGCGGTCGAGCCCGTCGAAGAGCGGGCGCTCGGCGCCGGACGCGATCGTGGCGAGGAACAGGACCGTCTTCGCGCGCACGCGTCGCACGAAAGCGAGCGACTTGCCGTCCGGGGACGGCGTCGGCCGCACGGCGCCGCCGGCGCCCTCGACGAACGTCTCGATGCGTCCGGTCTCGCGGTCGAGGCGGGAGATCGCGTAGATCGACTCGTACGGATTCTTGTTGTATTCGAACTCGTCGCCCGGCGTCTGGTCGTGGCTGGTGTAGAGGTACCGCCCGTCGGGTGAGAACGCGGGCTCGCCGACGTCCTTCTGCTCGTTCGGCTTCTCGGTCATCTGCAGGCCCTCGCCGCCGGCGACGTGGTAGAGCCAGATCTCGCCGGCGCCCAGGCTGCGGTGCGAGGTGAAGTGCTTGCGCGCGGCGATGAACCGGCCGTCCGGCGTCCAGGCCGGGCTGTTCACGAGGCGGTAATCCTCCTTCGTCACCTGCCGCGCGTGCCTGCCGTCCCGGTCGATCACCCACACGTTGTCGCCGCCGCCGCGGTCGCTCGTGAACGCGATCGTCTCACCGTCGGGGCTGTAGCGCGGCTGCATGTCCCAGGCCATACCGTGCGTGAGTGCGAGCGCATCGCCACCCGTGATCGGCAGCACGTACAGGTCCCCGAGCAGATCGAACACGAGCTCGCGCCCGTCCGGAGACACGTCGACGCTCATCCACGTGCCCTCGCGCGTGTCGATCGCGACCTCGGACGTGGGACCCGGCGGCTCGTCGACGTTCCACTTCGGTGTCTCGTCGTCCTGCACATTCGATTGCGGCGGAGCGATGCAGGCGAGCAGACCGAGGGCGAGGAGAGCGGTGTGGGATCGTCGTGCGTTCATTCGGAAGCTTTCCGCGGATCAGAACTGTCGGTTCCCGTCGAGCGCCGCAACGGTGATCGCACCGTGGCTGTCGTGCCAGACGAGCTCGCCGTGTGCGAACCAGAGCGCCTGCGGGGATTGGTGCTCGATCCCGAGCTCCCGCGTGAGGCCACGCGCCAGTGCGCGCTCCGCGATCACGTCGATGCGCGCGATGGCGATGTCGTCGGCCTCGCCGAGCGACTCGAGCCACCGCTCGAGCTGTCCCTCGGCGCGGGTGCTCACGGGGCAGATCGGGCTCTGCTTGAAGACGAGCACCGATCGCTCGCGCGAGGCCGCGCGGATCGCGTCGAGGGCGGAGACGGGGTCTGGATCGAGGCGGAGGATTCGGTGCGGCATCACTGGTCCGAGCGAGTGGTGTGAGTCAGAAGTTCGGTGCACTTGTCGGGTCGAATGGGCGTTTCTGGCAAGGCGCGCCGCCGACGCGTATGCGCTGGATACTCGGAGTAGGTGCAACGCAGCCAGGGGCGGTCAGGCGGCTCGACAAGTGCACTGAACTCTTGACTCACACCACTAGATCCGGACGTGCTTGAACGCGAGGAGGCTCCTGCCCCGCGTGTACGCCACACCCGTCAAGTTCGACACGTACGGTTCTTCGTTCGAGCCGTGGCCGGGGTAGGCGAACTCGGCCACCACGCCCTCCGCGAACTCGATCGTGAAGAAGTAGCAGGTGCTTCCGCCCAGTCCCTTGAGCACCGTCTCGCTGCGGCGGTCGGTGATGACGGCCGTCCGCTTGAGGAGCGGCAGCGACGTGGCTTCCTTGCGCATCGCCGCGCCCTTGAAGCTGATGAAGAAGGCGCGCGCGGCAACGGCGATCCCGAGGCCGAGCGCGAGCACGTTGAACTGCGCCAGCACGCCGGAGGCCGCTTCGCTCCCGCCGACCAGCCTCGACACGAGGATGAGCACCGCCGCGACCACGAAGAGCGACTTGCCTCGGTGCCCCATCCGCCAGCCCTGCTGGAAGGCCATGCTCTCCGGCGGAACCCACGCCATGGCCGCGGCGAGCTTGTCGCTCTGCTCGACCTGCCGGAGGCGCTCGGCGTTCGGGCTCGCCTTCGTCGGCGCCCCCGCGGGCTCGGGGGCGAGATCCACGGGCATGGCGCAGTAGGCGCAGAGGGAGAGCGGCTGCTCGGGCAGTTTCGCCCCGCAATTGGGGCAGTGCGTCCGGGTGGTCGTCGTCGTCATGAGCGCTGGGGGCGGGGCGTATCGGGGCGACATGCTACCAGGGGCTTCGACGCTCATCGACCGGTGGGGGGCGCGATCTCCAGCGCGAGGCGAATGCCCGGAAGCGCTCGGAAGGGGCGTGCAATCGCGCACACGACCGGCGTCGCGCGGGCCCTCCGCCCGATGGCGAGCCCCGGCACGGTCCTTGCCTGTGCACATGGGCGCCTCGTCACCCACGCCCATGGCGCCCGGTCCCTGGAGCCGTGCGCGTAGGCTGGGGCCGATGTTCAGGCCCGGAAAGCAAGGAATGGCATGCGCAACCTCGACCCGATAGCCCCGACCCTGACGCTGATCGTCGCCTGCCTCGCCGCTGCGCCCGCCCGCGCCGCGCAGTGCTCGAGTGCCCCCGCTTCGAGGGGCGCGGTGCCGGCGCCCGCCGCCGGCGCGCCGGCCGCGGGCGTCCCGGCGCCCACCCGCCCCGCCCCGGGTCCGAGCTCGCCGGCCGCCCGCGCGGGTGTGCCCGCGAGCGCGGCGGCGACGCCGATCACACTCGCCGTCGGGGCGTCCCCCGACTTCTCGTCCTGGTCCGTCTGGTGGGAGCACAACAGGGACCAGTACCTCGATCTCCGCGGCAAGTTGGCGCTCGCCCACTCGCGGACCGCGCACGACGAAGGTGTGCTCGCCGGCTTCGCCGAGCGACGTCCCGGGCTCACGCGCGAGCTCGTGTACGGCGAGATCGTCCCCGAGTTGCTCCATGTACTGAGGCAGGGGAAGGACGACTACCTCGTCCGCACCGCGCTGATCGCGCTCGCGCGGATCGGTGACGGGGAAGTCGGCGCGGAGACCTTGACTCCGATCTTCACGAGCTTCCTCAAGGGCGAGCCGCGTGCCGTCGCGGAGACAGCGGTGATCGCGCTCGGCGCGCTGGGCAGCCCGGCAGCCGCCCGCGTGCTCGCCGAGCTCGCGCGTGACGGGGACGCCGGTCGGAAAGCGTGCGGCGAGCGCCGCGTGCCCGTGCGCACGCGCGCGCTCGCGGCCTACGGCCTCGGTCTGACGGGCAGTCTGCGCGAGCGCCCCGAGCTCGCGCGCTTCGCCGTCCACCACCTCGCCGCGGTACTGAGTGCGGACGCGCGGGCGTACCCCGACCTGCAGGCGGCGTGCGTGATCGCGTTGGGCACGATCGAACTCGAGGACAGGGGTGAGGCGGATGCCGCGAGCGAGGGTGCGAGCGTCCCGCCCAGTGCGACGCGCGCGGGACAGGTTGCGCACCTGCTCGCGATCTTCCGCGATCAGAGCAGCCCGTTGATGGCGCGTATCCACGCGCCGGCCGCCATGGCGCGGCTCGCGGCCGGCGCCGCGCCGGAGCTCAAGGAAGAGGTCGCGAAGGCGATGATTCAGGCCGCGGACCCCCGCAAGGGCGAGAAGACGGTCGTGCGCCGGAGCTGCATCGCCGCGCTCGGGCTCCTCGGCGACTCCGACCTGGACGGCGTGGACGCCGCGATCCGCTCGACGTTGATCGGGACGGTCAAGCACGGCGACCAGATCGGGAGAGCCTTCGCCATGGTGGCCCTCGCGCAGGTCGCCGCGCGCCCGGGCGAGACGGAGGAGGACCGGTTCGCGGGCGCGGATGAGGTCGCGCGGTTCTTCGCGAAGCAGCTCGCCCGGGGCAAGAGCCGGGTGAAGCCGTGGGTCGGGCTGGCGATCGGCGTGCTCGGCCACGGGCTCGCCGACGAGCACCAACGGCTCTCGCGCTCGACGGCCGACGCCCTCATGTCCAAGCTGGGGGACACGCGGGCAGCCAGGGATGCGAGCGCCTTCGCGCTCGGCTTGGGGCTGCTCCATGACGGGCGCGCGCGGGAGTACGTCGAGGATCGCTTCGACGCGGTGAACGACGATTACTTCCGTGGCCAGTTGGCGATCGCGCTGGGCTTCATGGGCGACACCGGCTCGCTGGCGAAGCTGACCGAGGCCATGGACGAGGCGGAGCACCGGCCCCTGCTCATGGAGCAGGCGGCGCTCGGTCGCGCGTTGATCGGGGACGCCACGCTCGTGCCGGACCTGCTCGAGCGCATGCAGGCCTGCGACTGCTGGGGCTCGACCGCCGGCGTGACGCGCGCCCTCGCGTGGACGGGCGATCATCGCGCGGTGCGGCCGCTGCTCGGCATGCTGCGCGACGAGCGGCGTTCCGACCGCGAACGCAGCCTCGTGATCGAGGCGCTCGGTCGCATCGCCGACAAGGAATCGGTGCCGTTCGATGCCCGGATCTCCGCCGGCCTCAACTACACGGAAGCGCCGCCGACCCTGACCCACCCGGGGGGGTACGGCATCCTGGACTCTCTCTCGCTGTAGAGCGTACGGCCGCCGTCAGGGACAGAACGTAGCCTCGAGCGCGTCCGACAGGTTGAACCCCGCGCCGCCCGCCGCGGGATCGCGGTACCAGAACTGGAAGTTCCAGCTCGAGCGCGCCGTGATCTCGCCCGCGGGCTCCGGCGGGTTCGTGTAGTCGATCGCATAGGACGCCGTGCCCGCGCCATCCGTGCTGACGATGGGGAGTCGGATCGTCTGTCCACCGACACACCGGAAGCCGTCGCCGAAGGGGAGCTGCAGCGCGTCGGGACCGTAGTAGAAGATGCCGAACTGGCTCGGGGTCGCCTGGTCGACCCGGAGCTCGAAGTCGTTGGCGGCGATGCTGAGCGAGCCGGCCCAGCCCATGCGTGCGCCCGGTCCGGTGGAATTCGGCGCCGTGGCGCAGTACGCGGTCGGATCGCCGCAGGCCGCCGGGCGCTCGTACTCGATGAAGATCGTCTCGACCGCGGAGGAACCCGACGGCGTGTCGACCCGGAACGTGAGCGCGTCGCCGCCCGCCGCCCCGGGGAGCGGGGTGAGCAGCCGGTAGGCGTCCGGCGCGCCGCCGCCGGTGATCGTTGCCTGGGTGGGCGGCTGGAGGATCGTGTACGTCGCCGACGCGAGGTCGTCGTCGAACGCAGCCGGCAACTCCAGGAGGAACGACGGCTCGTCGAGCACGGTCTTCGTGAAGCCACCGAACGCGACCGGCGGTGCGCCGGAGGGCGCGCCGGCCGTGAACACGATGTCGAGGGTCACGGGTTGGCTGCGCGCGCGCTCGCCCGTGAGGAAGATCACCTCGGCGAACACCGTGACGGGACCCGCGCCGAGGTTCTGGCCGTGGATCCCCAGCGTGTCCACCGCGCTCGTCGTGGCCGCGACGACGCGACCGTTCTGGACGAGGCGGACCTCGCTGACGGCGCCACCGGTGGCGGTGACGGTGAAGTCGTACCGCTGCGTGAGGTCGCCGGCCGTGGGCGTCACCTGGAGCGCGACGCCGTGCGGGGAGTTGTCGACCTCGAGGGCGCCGAGCCAACGACCCGTGAACTCGGCCAAGGTGTCGTCGATCGCCAGGACGCGGAGGTCGTGCCAACCCTCGGCGAGCTCGGTCGTGTCGAGCGCGAAGGCGAGGCCCGGGCCCTGGCTGGCGTGGAGCACGCCGTCGACGTAGAGCTCGACGGTTTCGATCGCCGCTCCTGACGCGGTCGGCGTGGTCGTGGGCGTGAGCGGGATCACGCCTGAGACCGGTCCGACCGGAGCGTCGGGAACGTCGACGATGGGGTCTTCGCCGAAGGGGCGCGTCAACGGATCCCCGTACAGCAGGTTCTGGAAGGGCGCGAAGCCCATGCTGCGGAACCAGGCCTCGCCCAGGGAGAGACCCTTGTAGTAGACGACGTGCATGCGCGCGTGGGGGAACTTGCCCGGGTAGTTGCACGGCTCCTCGACCGTACCGGCCGACCCGCTCGCGCCCTTGGCGATCCAGCGCGACATCTTCGTCTGCGAGGAGGTGTCGAACCGACCGGCGAAGCTCGTCAGGTGGTCGGCGAACGACCCCGGCAGCAGCGTGAGGTCCGCGTTGTCGATGTCGGGTGACGCGAGCCCCGTCATGATGCCGAGGCAGTCGTGGTTGCCGGTCGGCAGGTCGGCGAGCAGGTGCTCGGCGCTCCCGCCCGCGAGCTCGAGCTTCTCGACGGCCGTGGGATAGGCGCCGTGCCGCGGGCTGCTGCGCACGAAGTCGCTCGTCTCCATGTAGTAGAACGTCCCCGTGGGGTGAGTGCCGTCGACGGCGACGCTGCGGTCGATGAGCTGGAGGATCTCGGGCAGCGTGTTCCCGCGCTCACCCGTGTAACCGAGCATCGCGCCGATGAAGTAGCGTTGCGCCCCGGGAGCGGTGCTGGGCAATCCGTCCAGCCACGCGACGGAGCTGTCGAATGCGCGGGCGCCCCAGGTGAACCCGGCGTACTCGTTGCCGGTCGAGGAAGGCAGGCCACCCAGGATGTCGACCGCCTGGTGCGCGAGCGTGTACCCCGAGGCGATCGCGAAGCGGTGCACCGCGACGCAGCCGTCGCTGATGAGCCCGGGCGCCGAGACGAAGAAGCTCCCGCCCGGCGGGATGACGACGAAGTCGATGTGGTCCTCGATCCCCCTGTTCGCCAGCGAGCCGAGAAAGCCCGGCAGGTTCTCGGCGACGAACTGGGTGTAGGAAGCCGCCCCCGGTCGCATGTACAGGACGTTCGCGTCGGGGATCCCGCGCATCGCCTTGTAGTAGTTGGCGACGTACATCGACTCGGCGTTCGACGGATCGACGATGAGCACCGCGCTCTCCCCCGACCCGCCGGCGAATCCGGCCGGCGTGAGCGCGAGGGCGAGGGCGAGCGAGCAGAAGGATAGAGTGCGCGATGCCATGACAGTCTCCGTGCGGGGGTACGAGCGGACCATCGTAGACGGGTCGTGGGGAACCGGGTTCATCCACAAGGGAATCCCTCCCGTTCGTCGTCGTCTGATTCGGCCCTTGCCTGATCGGAACCAGAATTAGCAGGAAGACCAGGAAGAACAGGAAGGGAACGGAACGGAAGGGAGCGGAACGGAACGGAACGGAACGGAACGGAACGGAGCGGAAGGGAGAGGCTACGGAAAGGCTCCCTTCCGCTCCGCTCCGTCCCCTCCAATTCCGTTCCATTCCGTTCCCTTCCTGCTCTTCCTGCCCTTCCTGCTAAATCTGGTTCCGGTCAGGCATTGCCAACCCCCACGGCAACGGACTGGAGGGACGACCGCGGAGATGAACCAGATTCCTTGCTAGCGGTCAGCGCGACGGGCGCGCCGTGAGCGGGAACGCCATCTGGCGCGGCATGTCGCGCGGCATGTCGTCGTCCTTCGGGTAGCCGAGGCGCAGAGGGGCCCTGTCCCTCGGCCAGTACGCGGTTCCGAACAGGAAGTCCCAGAGGCTGAGCACGATGCCGTAGTTCTTCGCCGTCCCGCCCTCGTCGGAGGCGTCGTGGTGCCAGAGGTGCATCCGTGGGCTGTTGAACACGTAGCCGAGGGGGCCGATGCCGACGTCGACGTTGGCGTGGTTGAAGTGCCCCCAGAACGTGGCGAACACGGCGACGGCGAACAGCGACTCGGGTGCGCCACCCAACCACAAGAGCGGCACGTAGAGCAGCGACCGGTAGACCACGATCTCGACCCAGTGGAAACGAAAGTTGCCCGCCCAGTCCATCTGGTGGATCGAATGGTGCACTTTGTGGAACTGCCACAGGAACGGTACGCGGTGGAGCAGGTTGTGGACGCACCACTGGAGGAAGTCGCTGAGGATGAGGTAGACCGCGGCTTGCACCGCGAACGACCGGCCGTCGAGCAGACCGTGCTCGGGGAGCAGGGCTGCCCGCGCCAGTCCCTCGCGCGTCGTCAGGGCCACCGCCCCGACCCAGGCCCCGGCGACCACCGCGTAGAAGTGGCCGTTGAAGAGGAGGTACGCGAGGTCGTTCCAGAGCTGTGGCCGGAGGGGGGGCTGCGCGGCTCGGGCGGGGCGCAAGCGCTCCGCCGCGGCGAAGAGGGCGGAGACGAGGAGCAGCCATTGGAGGTAGGAGAGATGGCTCATCGGCGCGGAACGGCGACATTGTAGGGCGGCCTGCGCGCGGTCTCCCGCGCGATCTTCGCCGATGGGTCCGACGCCGAATCCGAGCGCGCGAGGGGACGGGTGGAAACACTTTCTGCCGCGCGTGTCCGGGCTCTATCCCAGGTGGCCTACGGATTGGATCTGGCGCTGGCCGATGGGATGACCACCCTCCCGCCAATGTCCTCCCGAGGCCGTTCCGCATGCTGTTCGCCCAATACCTCGTCGTCTTCTCCGGTCTCTCGTGTATCTCGGGGCTGCTCCTCGCGTGGTGGATCCAGAGCCGCGCGAATCAGCGCGAGCGCGCGCTCCTCGCCGCCTCGATGTCGGCCCAGATCCAAGAGCGCTACGACGCCTACGTCGTGCTCGAGAGTCAGATCACCCGCGCCATCCAGCAGTTCGAGGTGCGCGAACGTGAGTTCGGGAAGACGCTCGGGACCCAGAGCGCCCAGATCGCGACGCTCCGGGGAGCGCTCGACGACTTCGAAGGGGTCGCGCCCAGCGGGGGCGACAGCGCCTTCCTCGGAGCGGCGGCACCCACCCTTCAAGAGACGAATTTCCTGCAGTTCGGACTCGACGGTCTCGACGAGAAACTGAGGACCGCCCAAGCCGACAAGCAGGCCGAGATCGAGCGCCAGAACGAGGTGATCCGGGAGCTGACGGAGCGCGTCCTCCACCTCGAGCCCGCCTCGACGAAGCTCGACCAGCGGGAGCACGAGGTCACGTCGTTGCGAGCGCAGTGTGACACCTTGCGCAGCGAAGCCGACGAACGCGCCAGGTCGCTCGAAGCACGCATCGATGAGCTCGAGCCGGCGGAGCTCATGCTCGCCGCGCGCGAGGCCGAGCTCCGAGCCACGGACGAGGAGGTCGAAGATCTTCGAGCACGTGTGCGCGCGCTCGAGGAATTCGAGGGGAAGGCGTCGGACTTCGAGCAGCGCGCCCAGGTCCTTCGGGCGGAGAACAAGACCCTGGACGAGCGCGTGAACCATCTCGCGACGGTCGCCGACAAGCTCGAGCAGGCCGAGACGCGACTCGCGTACCAGGAATCCCGGCACGCCCAGGTGGCCGGCGAGAAGGACGCGATCATCGCCGAGATGACACCGCGCCTGGAGCTGCTCGAGCCGCTGCAGGCCCGTTTCGAGGAGCAGGCGAAGGAGCTGGGGCACCTGGAGCAGGCCCAGACAGATGCGGCCGATTCGGTCGCGGTCCAGGTCGAGCTCCTGAAGGAGCGCGTGCACACGCTCGAGCCGATCGCTGAGAAATGTCCGCTCGTCGAGCAGCAGCTCGAGTCGTCGCAGCGCGAGCTCGCCGAGCTGCGCGAATCGGGCGCGGCCGAGATCCAGCGCCTGCGCGCCGTCGCCGAGGAGCTGGCGCCGATGGTGCCCCGGTTGGAAGGGGAGCTCCGTTCGGCGGAAGCGCAGGCCTCCGAGGCTGGGGATCGAGCTCGGGAGCTGGAGCTCGAGCGCACCGGGACCGCGGCACAGGTCGAGACGCGCGTCGCGAAGCTCGTCGAGCGGATCGAGTACCTCGAGCACGTCGAGCGCGACGCGGAGGAGCAGTGCGTCTTGCTGCACGAGGCGGGCCGGAGCTACTCCGAGCTCGAAGAGCGGAAGGCCGCGGAAGTCGAGCGGTTGTTGGATCACATCCGAGAGCTCGAGCCGCTGCGCGAGGAGCTCGGCGGGCTGCAGTATCGGCTCGCCGAATCCGAGAGCCGGATCGCTGCCGGCGTCGAGGCCCTCCGTTGCGCCGAGGAGGAGAACCTTGCGATGGGGCACTCCATCCAGGCCGAGCGGACCGCCGTGGAAGGCATGCGAGCGGAGCTCGCCCGGAACGTCGAGGCGAAGCACAGCGAAGTGGCCGCTCTCCAAGAACAGATCGCCAACCTCAGGGCCCAGGTCTCGGAGGACAAGGAACACCTGCGCGTGACCCAGGAGGAGACCCAGGCGCTCGACGCGATCCACACGCAGCAACTCTCCGCGATCACCCAGGAGCGGGAGCGCGAGGAGGCCGCCATGCGCGGACGCCTCGAGGCACTCGAAGGGCGTCTGGCGAGCTCGGAGGAGAGCCTCGAGCGCACGGCTTCGGAGCACCGGGAGCTCACGCACCGGCTCGAAGCGCAGACGGCCGAGAGCGAGAGCCGTTCGAAGCGCATCGAGGAGCTCGCGCTTGATGTGGCCGAGCTCGAGACGAGCCTCGTCACGGCGCGTGCGTCGATCGATGACCAGTCCACGCAGGCCAGCGAGCTGATGCGGATGCTCGAGATGACCAAGGAAGAAGCGGACACGCACCGCGAGGCCACCCGCAGGAAGGCCTCCTCGGTACAGGCCGCCAAGTCGGTCCTCGCGGAGCTCATGCCCATGATCGAGACCCTGGAGCTCGAGCTCCAGAAGGGGCAGGACGACATCCCATCCGAGACCGAGTGACCGGTGGGGGCTCAGCGGCGCGCAAGTCGAAGCAGGCGATCGGCGGGCTCGCCGTTCGCGAGGCGCAGCTCGAACTCGAGCGGCTCGTAGCGATCGTCCCGAACCTCGACGGACAGCGGCACGTGGCGCCAGGCCTCCGGCTCCGACGATCCTGAAACGAGCTCCGCCGCGGCGTGCAGGTCGACGGCCAGATCCGAGCCCTCGCAGGTCGTCCCGTCCGGCCTGACGAGGTGGCGCAACACCCAATCGCGGTCGACGCTGACCGACACGTACACGCGTTCGCCCTCGATGTCGCCGCGGACGTCGAACTCGACCCGCGAGCGGCCCGCGACCTCCACGCGCACGCCCGAGCGCTGCTGCTTGTCGCGCGTATCGACGGGGAACTTCCCGAGCTCGAAGCCGAGCGGGGTGGCCGCGAGGTCCACCCAACGGTTGTGCGTGAAGTAGTGCCCGCCGCCGTCACCCTGCTCGCCTGTGTCGGGAGTGTCGACCTTGCACACCCGGCCGAGGATCCAGTCGGCCTCCATCACGGATCGCAACGTGAAGGACGTGCCGACCCGCTGCATCTTGACCTGCTCGATGGGAGTGCCCACTTCGTCGAACAGGATGAGGAACGCGGGGCGCTCGTGCGCGACGTCCACTCGGATCTGCACGAGAGTGTGCTCGCCGCGCACCAGGAACGGCAGTGGATCCGGGGCGACGAAGCGCTCTTCGACGCAGACGACGCGGTACAGGCCCTCCGGCAGCCGCTCGAAGACGGCGCCGTTCTTCGGAACCGTACGCCGCGCGTGCAGTCGATCGCCCCTCGACCAGTACTCGGTGGGCGGCGCGTCGAGGCGCCACAGGAAGATCTTGCTCGTCACGGGCGCGCCGGACTCGTGCTCGATGAGGGCGAGCTCGAGCGCACAGTCGCCGACGCCAAGGGGGTCCGGTGGGGGACCCGAGAATTCGGGCGGCGTCTCCTCGGCGGGAACGGACCGGGCCGCGACCTCGAGCGCGGGGCTCGTGGCCCTCCGCGTGACGGGCCCGACGAGCTCCGGCGGTGAAGGCGCTTGGCGCACCGGAGGCGCTTCCGGAGGGGCGGCCAGGACGGTCGCGTCGCCCGGATCCGCGCGCTGGAACAGGAGCACGAGGAGCAGCGCGGCCGCCGCAGCGAGGAATCCGAGGGCGAGGCGAAGCATGATGTGGCGGGTGGGGAGGCGCGCGATCGTACCCGATGGATCGCCGCTCCAGAGCGGTGCGTCCGGGGGCGGACCGTGGGAGCGTTTACAACGCGCGGAGCAGAGCACAAGGTACGCAGACCGATGAAGCACTTCCTCCTGCTCGCACCGCTCTTGATCGGCGCCGCCTGCCGCAGCGCCCCGCAATCGAACGCGCCCTCCACCCGCATGGATCCCCACAGCTACGCCGAACCCGATCGCGTCCGCGTGACGCACCTCGACCTGGAGCTCACGCTCGACTTCGAGTCGCAGACGGCCGCGGGCCAGGCCGCTCTCGCGCTCGATCGCAGGGACCCCGATGCGCCGGTCATCCTCGACACGCTCGGCCTCGTGATCGAATCGGTCACGGGTCAAGACGGCGGCGCCCGCACGTTCGAGCTCGGCCCGGGTGACGAGGGCTTCGGGCAGCCGCTGACCGTCGAGCTCGAGCCCGGGGACAGCGTGATCCGGATCCGGTATCGGACGACGGCGAACTCAGCGGCGCTCCAATGGCTCGCTCCCGAGCAGACAGCCGGCAAGGAGCACCCGTTCCTGTTCACGCAGGGGCAGGCGATCCTGACGCGGTCCTGGATCCCACTGCAGGACTCGCCGGGCGTGCGGATCTCGTACGCAGCGCGGATTCACGCGCCCGAGGCGCTCACGGTCGTCATGAGCGCCGAGCAACTCGGACGGGATGGCGACGGCGCCTTCCGTTTCGTGTTGCAGCAGCCGATCCCGCCCTACCTCATCGCGCTCGCGTGCGGCGACATCGAGACGCGCGCGATCTCGGAGCGCTGCGCCGTCTGGGCCGAGCCGTCCGTCACAGGGTCGGCGCACTCGGAGTTCGCGGACACGGAAGCGATGATCCAGAGCGCTGAAAAGCTCTTCGGCCCGTACCGGTGGGGGCGCTACGACCTGATCATCCTGCCCCCGGCGTTCCCTTACGGCGGGATGGAGAACCCACTCCTCACCTTCGTGACGCCGACCGTGCTCGCCGGCGACCGCTCGCTGGTCTCGCTCGTGGCGCACGAGCTCGCCCATTCCTGGTCCGGGAACCTCGTGACGAACGCCACGTGGCGCGACTTCTGGTTGAACGAGGGCTTCACCGTCTACTTCGAGCAGCGGATCATGGAGGAGGTCTACGGCAAGGACCGCTCGGACCTGGAGAAGCTGCTCGCGTTCGAGGGGCTCGAGCGCGAGATCGCAGCCGCCGAGCCCTGGGCGACCGTGCTGCACCTCGACCTGGCGGGGAGACACCCCGACGAAGGCTTCTCGGGCATCCCCTACGAGAAAGGCGCGCTCTTCCTGCGACGCCTGGAGGAAATCTTCGGGCGCGAGACCTTCGACGAGTTCCTGCGGAGCTGGTTCGACGAGCACGCCTTCCAGAGCGTGACGACCGCCACGTTCGAGGAGTTCCTCGCCGAACGACTGCTCGCCCGCGCTCCAGAGCTCGCGGCCAAGATCGACGTGCACGAGTGGATCCACGAGCCCGGCCTGCCCGCGGACGCGCCGCGCCCCACTTCGGGTGCGATCGCCGCGGTCGACGCGGAAGTCGCGCGTTGGCAGGCGGGCACGTCGCCCGCAGAGCTCGCGACCTCGAGCTGGGTGACGCAACAGTGGCTGCACTTCCTCGAGCATCTGCCCGAGGACATGAGCGCGGAGCGCATGGCCGCGCTCGACACGGAGTTCGCGTTCACGGAATCGAGCAACAGCGAGATCCTCTGCGTCTGGCTCGAGCTCGGCATTCGCCACGGCTACACTGCCTCCGACGCGCGCCTCGAGCGCTTCCTCATGACCGTGGGCCGGCGCAAGTTCCTGCAGCCGCTCTACAAGGAGCTCGTCCAGACCGAGGCGGGAACCGCCCGGGCGCGCGCGATCTACGCGCGCGCTCGCCCCCGCTACCACGCGGTCTCGACCGGCACCCTCGACGGCATCGTGCTCGGAAAGTAGGCGCGCCTTGGCGACTGCGATCACGCGCAGCCCGGGCAACCTCGCGGGCTGCGAGCTCACCTTCAAGGATCGCGCGCCCGTCGACGAGCGCCGTGCCCGGCTCCAGCACGAGGCCTACCGGCGAGCCCTCGCCGACCTCGCCTTCGACGTCGTGCTCCTGCCCGAGCTGTCCGGTTACGCCGACGCGGTCTTCGTCGAGGACGTCGCCATCGTGCTCGACCGGGTGGCCGTGCTCACGCGCCCGGGCGCCCCGTCGCGGCACGGCGAAGTGGACGCGATCGCGGAGGTGCTGGCGGAACACCGACCACTCGAGCGCCTCTCCGCCCCGTCCGTGCTCGACGGAGGCGACGTCCTGCTCGCCGGCGACGTGCTGTACGTGGGCCAATCCGGGCGCACGAATCACGCGGGCCTGAAGGAGCTCGCCCACACGCTCCTACCGCACGGCTACCGGATCAAGGCGGTGACGGTCGCGGGCTGCCTGCACCTCAAGACGGGCTGCGTCGCGCTCGACGAAGGCACGCTGCTCGCCAACCCGGACTGGGTGGACACGTCGCGGTTTCCGGGCTTCGAGATCCTCGCCGTCGACCCGAGCGAGCCGTTCGGCGCGAACGCGGTCGTCGTCGGGAAGAGCGTGCTGCTCTCGAGCGCCCACCCTCGCACGGCGGAGCGGGTCGCGGAACGCGGGTTCGAGGTCCACCTGCTCGAGCTCTCCGAGTTCGAGCAGGTGGAGGCGGGGCCGACGTGTCTGTCGCTGCTCGTCGGATAGACGATCGCTGCCTGGATGAGGTGGCTGGACGAAGCGTGCGAGGCGGGGCTCGTGCGCTTGGAGGAGCCAGCAAACAATTCTCTCTACTGCGTGCTGACATCCGCTTCATCCAGCGCGGACAGCTCGCCACTGCCCAAGAGTCGCTGCGCAACTACAAGGCCATGCGAGAGCTCGTCGACCAGTGGATCGATGCCTCATCTGAGCTGACCAGGCTCCGGCTTGACGATGAACGAGAAGCGAAAAGCTCCAACCCGTGACCTCGAGAACGTGGCCGTCTTATCCATAATCTCGGCCGTGACCGATCGCCAGTGATTCCGCGCCTTTTCCCGCCGCTACGATGCACGAATGTTGGCCGAGATCTACCCGCTCCAAGTGCTGCTCCTCACCGTTTCTGGCATCGTCAACCGCCATCAAGCAAACGTCATCGCGTACCTCGTCGAAGAGAACCGCGTACTGAAGGAACAGTTCGGCGGGAAAGTTCCGCGCCTGAACGACGGCCAGCGCCGGCGATTGGCGGCGAAGGCAAAACTCTTGGGGCGGCGAGCGCTCGACTCGGTGGCGACGATCGTTACGCCCGACTCATTGATGCGCTGGCATCGGAAGCTGATCGCGCTGAAGTGGACCCACGAGGCGAAGCGAGTCGGCCGGCCGGGGCTGATGAAGGCAATCAAGGCCCTCATTGTTCGGTTCGCACTCGAGAACTCCTCGTGGGGCTATTGCCGCATCCAAGGCGAGCTCAAGGGAGTCGGGCACCGCGTGGCGACCACGACGATCGCG
>SMVB01098700.1_pt1 | contig 25262 bp, 16 predicted proteins | sample 2456461 | NCBI WGS metagenome assembly SMVB01 (sample SAMN11095934, study PRJNA526329) | marine sediment metagenome | biome: Marine sediment; feature: Surficial sediment; material: Deep marine sediment; isolation source: Hadal surficial sediment | place: Pacific Ocean | collected 2014-05 | depth...
CGGTTTGGAAAGAGACGCGGGTTCCGCGACCAGAGACACGGCCTCATCGGCGTGCGCCGTCGCTTCCCGCAACAATCCCTGCTTCGTCTCGAGATCGGCGAGACGCAGCAACTGGAAAAACCTTTGCGGATCCTCGAGGCTTTCTTCAGCCAACTCTGCTCGCAGTTTTTCGAGCGGACGCCGTCCAAAATACTGGTTGTCTCCAGAACGGAGTCGCTCGGCAATCTCGAGGAACTCGTGCCTGACGTCTTTATCCGTGGAGCCCGGAGCGGGAGCAACCTTCTCGCCACCCGAGCAACCGACGGCGAGCGCGGCACAGAGCAGGAAGACGATTCTCATGCGGGTCAGGTCTCACATTTCAACATCTACACCACCATGCTCGGGTGTCAGATCTTACAAGTCAACATTCGCAGGGACACGCAGTGCGTAGGCAAGAGGCTGCTGTTCCCGCATGAGTCGAGTTCATAGGCTCGATGTTGAAATGTGAGACCTGACCCCGGTTAGGCGATCCCGGGTGGGACGATGTCGGGTAAGCTCTCGCCGTGGCACGGATCGAGGTGATCTCCAACGGCGCCTTTCGGCGGTGGCTCCTGTCGCTCAACGGGTTGGCCCCGTCGAACCCTGCGGACGGTCTACCCGATGCGGCGGGCCTTCGCGGCGCCGACTGGGCACGGGCGGCGGTGCAGCGGTTGGGTTTCGTCCAGGTGGATCCGATCGCGGTGGTCGCGCGGGCGCACGACCAGATCCTTTTTGCGCGCAGTCCATCGTACCGTCCGGCGCACTTGAAGGAAGCACTGGAAGAACATCGGACGTTGTTCGAGAACTGGACCCACGACGCAGCAATTCTACCGGTCGAGCACTTCCCGCACTGGCGGCATTACATGGGCCGTTTCAAGCGTTGGGAGATTCACGCCGGCTACCGGCGCTACTTCGCCGCGGTGACCGCCAAGACCATCGCACTCGTGCGACGCCACGTGAAGAAGCACGGTGTCACGCGACCTCGCGAAATCAAAAGCGAGAAGGCTGATTGGGGCAACGTGGGCTTCGCGGTGCCGACCACGGCCAAGATCTCGATCGAGTACCTATGGCGTGTCGGGGGACTGGCGGTCGCGCGGCGCGTGGGCCAGGAGAAGGCGTACGACCTGGCCTCGCGGGTGATCCCTGGCGAGTGGTACCGCGCCCGTGTGGGCAAGCAAGCGTACGTGGACTGGGCTTGCCGGGAATCGCTTCGACGCCTGGGCGCCGCGACAGCTGCGCAGATCGCGCACTTCTTCGACGCGGTGTCGACGAAGGAAGCACAAGCCTGGTGCGAGAAAAGTATCGGGAAGGAACTGACGACCGTCGTCGTCGAACTGGCGAACCGATCGAACTCGCGCCCCGTGTTCGCGCCGGCCGATTGGGTCACGCGCCTCAAAGGAGTCCCACGAGCGCCGGACAAGCTGCGCTTGCTCAGCCCGTTCGACCCGCTGATTCACGACCGGAAACGCGCAAACAAGATCTTCGGATTCGACTACGCGGTGGAGATTTTCGTGCCGCCGGCCAGGCGGAGGTACGGCTATTACGTGCTACCGATCCTCGAGGGCGAGCGCTTCGTCGGCCGGATCGATCTCAAACTTGATCGCAAGAAAAGCAGGCTCGACGTGCTCGGCCTGTGGTGGGAACGCGGTGTCGAGGCCACGGCCCCGCGTCGCGCACGCCTGAAGCGTCAACTCGAACGTCAGGCCCAATTCGCCGGGATGGACGAGGTTGGGCGGTTCTAGACAGGATTACCACGAGCCGCCGGTGGGCGATCGTTTTCCTCAGCGTGCCCGGGAGGTCGTTCCGAAGAAGCTGAGAACTAAAACTCTTCAAGGACCGTTCAGTCCGGAACGGGGAACCCGCGATCACGCATCAGCGCACCGATCCCGGCGTCACGACCACGGAACGCCCGATAGGCCTCGGCCGGATCCACGGCGTTGCGTACCGCGAACAGGTTGTCGACCAGTTTCTTGGCCAGCTCTTCATCGTAGAAACCGCCCGGAGCATCCGCAAAGGCTTCGGCGGCATCGGAGGTCAGCACGTCGGCCCACAGGTAACCGTAGTAGCCTGCCGAGTATCCCTCGCCCGAAAAGATATGGCTGAAGTGCGTGCTGCGGTGACGCATCACGATCTCGTCGGGCATGTTCAGCGCGGCCAGGGTCTCGCGTTCAAACTCGTCGGGATCGAGCCCCGCTGGATCGAACGTGTGGTAGCGCATGTCGACCAGCGCCGAGGCTAGGTACTCGACGGTAGCGAAGCCCTGGTTGAACGTCGCCGCTTTCTTGATTTTTTCCACCAACTCGGCAGGGATCGGTTCGCCGGTTTTGTGGTGCACCAGGTAATTGTCGATCACCTCGTCGGTCGCCAGCCAACGCTCGAGGAGTTGGGACTGGAACTCGGTGTAGTCACGAACGCCGCCGTTCAGCGTCGGGTAGGCCACGTTGGACGAGAGCGCGTGCAACGCGTGACCGAACTCGTGGAAGAACGTCCGGGCGTCGTCCCAGGAAATCAGGACGGGTTCGCCCTCGGCGCCTTTGATGAAGTTCGAGTTGTTCGAACTCAGGACCGTCTTCTTGCCGTTGAACGTCTCGTAGCTCCGAAATGAATTAGCCCACGCGCCGGAGCGTTTTCCGCGACGAGCGTACGGGTCGAGGTACCACAACCCGATGTGGGCCCCGGTGCTCTTGTCGGTAACCTCCCAGACCTTAACGGTTTCGTGGAACACGGGGACGGAACCGGCCTCGATGGGTTCGAAATCGAAGTGGAACAATTTACCGGCGACGAAGAACATCGCGTCACGCAACTTGTCGAGCTGCAAGTACTGCTTGACCTCGTCCGAATCGAGATCGTACCTGGCCTGGCGAACCTTCTCGGCGTAGTACCGATAGTCCCAGGGGGCGATCTTGATCCCCGCGCCTTCCGCGTCGGCGATCTTCTGCATATCGGCGACTTCTTCGCGCACACGGGCCAGCGCGGCCGGCCAGACCGCCTCCATCAACCTGAGCGCACGTTCGGGCGTCTTGGCCATGCGATTCTCGAGCCGCCACTGAGCGTAATTGTCATAGCCGAGTAGCTGAACGCGTTCGTGGCGGAGCCTCAGGATTTCCTTGATAATTTCGTTGTTGTCGTGCTCGTCGCCGTTGTCGCCGCGCGAGTAGTACGTGCGCCACACCTTTTCGCGCAGGTCGCGTTCGTTCGAAAAAGTCAGGAACGGGTCCATCGAGGAACGCGTGTTGGTGATCGCATACTCCCCTTCCCGGTCGCGCTCGGACGCTGCGGCCGCCGCAGCCTGCACGAACGATTCCGAAAGGCCGCCCAACCGGTCTTTTGCAAGGTAGAGGACGTAGCCCTCTTCATCGGCCAGCACGTTGTTCCCATATTTCGTGTTGAGTTCGGCAAGGCGCTTGTTGATTTCGGCGTAACGGCCTGCGGCCTCACCGTCGAGGGTCGCCCCGTTGCGGGCGAATTGCTCGTAGGCCAGGAGGGTCAGTCGCTGCCGGTCGGGCCGTAGCGAATCCATCTCGCTTTCATAAACCGAACTGATACGCGCGAACAACGCCTGGTTCTGCGTGATCTTCGTCCGAAACTCGGAAAGCTTGGTTACCATCTCGGTTTGGATGGCGCGAAACTCCGGTGTCGAGAGGTTCGCGCTCCAGATGCCCCAGTAGGTCATCACACGGTCGAATTCGTCGCCGCTGCGCTCCATGGCCTCGATCGTGTTTTCGAACGTCGCCGGGTCGGGATTGCTCGCGATGGATTCGATTTCTTCGAGCTGGCTCGCCATGCCCTGTTCGAGCGCCGGTTTGAGCGCATCGAGGGTCATCTTGTCGAACGCGGGCACGCCGCCATAGGGGCCGCTCCACTTTGCCAATAAGGTATTGCTTCCGTCCACGGCTCCGCTCGCCTCCTCATTGTCCTGGTTGGACCCGGCGCAGGCCACGGCAAACGCCATCGCAGCCATGCAAGCAATTTTCAAAACGCTGGCTCGCATCATCTTGACCTCGTTGTTGGATTCGGCCCGCGATTCTAGCAGCCCGCTCGGGCCCCGGTCACCCCGTATTCGCGGGGTCGTGCTTCGCTGACCAGTTCGCCCAGCATCTCGGCAAAGCCGATCCCCGGCAAGCGCTTTCGCCGCGGGACTGGCAGATCGGACAGGGCTCCTTTAGATTGTCGGTTCGGCATGGATTCAGCCACGGAGAGAGCATGAGTACGACGACCAAGACTTCACCCGACGCGCTTGATTTTTACGACATTCGCGGGCTGCTCAGCGAGGAAGAGCGTCAGATCCAGGACGTCACGGCGCGCTTCGTCGACGAGCGCGTACTGCCGATCATCGCCGACGCCTTCGATGAACACCGTTTCCCGGCGGAATTGATCCCCGAGATAGCCGAACTCGGCCTGCTCGGGTGCAACCTCGAAGGCTACGATTGTGCCGGATTGAACGACGTCAGCTACGGGTTGGTCTGTCAAGAGTTGGAGCGCGGTGACAGCGGCCTACGCAGCTTCGTGTCGGTCCAGGGAAGCCTGTGCATGTGGCCGATCCACGCCTACGGGAGCGAGGAACAGAAACAACGCTGGCTGCCGGCGATGGCTCGCGGAGAGGCGATCGGTTGCTTCGGCCTGACCGAACCCGATGGCGGTTCCGATCCGGGAGCGATGCGTACCCGCGCGGTGCGCGACGGCGACGATTGGATCCTGAACGGCGCCAAGATGTGGATCACCAACGGAACGATCGCCGACGTTGCGGTGATCTGGGCCGAAACCGAAGAGGGCGTCCGCGGCTTCCTCGTCGAAAAAGGCATGGCGGGTTACACGTCGCGCGACATCCTGAAGAAGTACTCGTTGCGGGCGTCGGTGACGTCTGAACTGTTCTTCGATGGCGTTCGTGTGCCGGACGCGAACCGGTTGCACGGGGCCAAGGGGCTCGGTGGGCCGTTGAGCTGTCTGACGCAGGCGCGCTACGGCATCACGTGGGGCGCCATCGGCGCGGCGATCGCCTGTTTCCAGGAAGCGCTCGACTTCGCCGGTAAGCGGCATGTGTTCGGCAAGAAGTTGACCCAGACACAGACAATCCAGCGGCGCCTGGCGGACATGGCGCGGCGGATCACGACGGCCCGCCTGCTCTCGCTGCAACTCGGCCGCCTTAAAGATGCGGGCAAGATGCATCACTCGCAGGTCTCGATGGCCAAGTGGAACAACGTCCGCGCTGCGCTCGATATCGCACGCGACGCGCGCGACATCCTCGGCGCGGGCGGAATCAGCGTCGAGTTCGCATCGATTCGGCACATGCTCAACCTGGAAAGCGTGATCACGTACGAAGGGACCGAGACGATCCATGAGCTTTCCGTGGGCCGCGAATTGACCGGTCACTCGGCGTTCTAATGAGCCGCCCCCGAGGCGACGCCGGGGCCGAAGCGGCGGTCAACATCTTCGACCGTGTGGCGATTGTCGATGCCAACTTCCGCAGGCTCCTGAACGAGTGGGACGGACCGGCGACAACGCGCCCGGACCCTGCCGAACCGGTGCGCGAAGGCTCCCCGTTGACAGGCGAAGCGCTGCTCGAGCTGTTCGAATCACAGATGACGTCGCGCCATCTCGATTTCGTGTCGCGCGTGTTGCGTGAACGGAATCAGAGTTTCTACACGATCGGCAGCGCCGGCCATGAGGGCAACGCCGTGCTCGGGCGTTTGACGCGGCCGACGGATCCGGCGTTCCTGCACTACCGTAGCGGCGCCTTGATGGCCGAACGGTCCCGGCACATGCCCGGGATCGACTTCATTTACGACACGTTACTGTCGCAAACGGCCAGTGTCGACGATCCCGTTTCCAACGGCCGGCACAAGGTGTGGGGAAGCGCTCCGATGTGGGTGCTGCCGCAGACCAGCACGATCGCCAGCCACTTGCCCAAGGCCGTCGGAATGGCGATTGGCATTCGCCGTGCGCTCAAGATGGGGATCGAAACGCCGGTACCGGCGGACAGTATCGTCGTGTGTTCGTTCGGTGACGCCAGTATCAACCACTCGACCGCGTTGGGCGCCTTTTCGGCCGCGGCCCGGGCCGTCTACCAGCAGATCAGCGCACCGGTGCTGCTCGTATGCGAGGACAACGGACTCGGGATCTCCGCACGAACGCCCAAGGGCTGGGTGGAGGATCGTTTCAGACAGTACCCGGGTCTGCGCTATTACCCCGCCAATGGGCTCGATCTGGTCGAAGCCGACCGCGTGGTGCGCCAGGCCGTGGAGACATGCCGTGTGCAACGCCGCCCCGTATTCCTGCACCTGAAGGTCGTCCGCCTGCTCGGTCACGCGGGCAGCGACGTCGAACTGACCTATCGAAGTCAGAAGGAAGTCGAGCGAACCGAGGCCGATGATCCGCTGCTCCATTCCGCCCGCATCGTTCTCGAGTCGGGTTTACTGAGCGCGGAGGAGATCCTCAAGCGTTACAACGACGTGCGCCGCCGTGTCGACGAGGCCGCCGCGCGGGCCGTCAAGAGACCGAAGCTCACATCGGCCGAGGAGATCGTGGCGCCGCTCGCTCCTCATTCCGCCGACAGGGTCACCGTCGAGGCCGCGCGACTAACCGATGCTACGGAGCGTGAAACGTTCTGGGGCGGCCCCGACAAGCTGCCCGAGGCCGGTCCCCCGAGACACCTGTCCGCGATGATCAACCTCGGGCTTCACGATCTGATGGCAAAGTACCCGAATAGCCTGTTGTTCGGCGAGGACGTCGCGGTGAAAGGCGGCGTCTATCACGTGACGCACGATCTGTGGAAGAGGTTCGGGCTCGCGCGCGTGTTCAACACGGTGCTGGACGAGCAGATGATCCTCGGACTCGCTCAGGGACTCGGTTACTGCGGCCTCTTGCCGTTCCCGGAAATCCAGTACCTGGCTTACTTCCACAACGCCTGCGACCAGATTCGCGGCGAGGCCTGTTCGACTCAGTTTTTCTCTGCGGGCCAGTTCCGCAATCCGATGATCTTGCGGATCGCCGCGCTAGGGTATCAAAAGGGCTTCGGCGGGCACTTCCACAACGACAACAGCATCGCCGCGCTGCGCGATATTCCGGGTCTGGCCATCGCCTGCCCGTCCCGGGGCGATGACGCCGTCGGCATGTTGCGCACCGCGACGGCAATGGCCCACATCGACGGCCGCGTGGTGGTTTACCTCGAGCCGATCGCGCTGTACGGCACGAAGGATCTCTACGAAGAAGCAGACAACCGCTGGTGCTTCCCGTACCCCCCACCCGGCGAGGCCGTGCCGTTCGGTGAGGGACGTGCTTACGACGAGAGTGCCACGGATCTGGCAATCCTGACCTACGGCAACGGCGTCCTGCTTTCGCTGCGGGCGGCCAGAACGCTCCAAGACAAACACCGGATTCGTGCGCGTGTGCTGGATCTACGTTGGCTCAACCCGCTCCCTGTTGCGTGGATCGGGCGACAGGCCGACGCGTGCGACCGCGTGCTGGTCGTCGACGAGGGCCGGCGAACCGGCGGGATCGCCGAAGCGTTGATGACCGCAATTATCGAACACACCGGATCTTCGAAACCGCTGCGCCGCCTGACCGGCGTCGACACCTACATCCCGCTGGGGCCGGCGGCCGACCACGTGCTCCCGTCGGAGGAAGGGATCGTCGACAACGCCGTTGAACTCTGCCGGGCCTGAAGGGGGGCTGGGATAGTCATGCGCGTTGCACGCGGCGGGCGTGACGGCGCAGGGCGGCCTCCACGAGTTGTCGCGTGAACCCTTCGTGGCCCGCGGGGTCGCAGGCGAGGCACAGATCGGCGCTTCCCGGATCGGTCGGCGGGTAGTACAGGCCGCAATTCGGGTTGATCTCGAGCATGTACGGCGTGCCCGCGGAATCGATTCGCAGATCGCAGCGGCCGAAACTGGCGCCGTTGAGTGCGACGAAGAACCTTGCGGACACGTCCCGCAACCGGACGTCGAGATCGGGATCTTCCAGCGGGAACGACGACAGTGCGTCGTAATCGACCCACTTCATGTCGGCGTGCTTGAACGATTCCCCAGCGGGGAAACGGTACTGCATCGGCATGTACGTCGTGGGCCGCATCGGATCGTCCGGATTCTCGGCGACGAGCACGGTACATTCGATGCCCTCGATGTACTCCTCGATCAGGGCCGCGGTGTAGCGGGAGATGATCTTGCGAGCCTGTCGTCGCAAACCAGCCGGCGTCCTGACGCGCGAACGACGGCTCAACGCCACACTCGCGTAACTGCTGAAGTGCTTCACGAAGAGCGGGAAACGCAACGTCTCCGCCGCCCGCTCGACGTCTTCATCGGTTGACGCGATGACGTAGGCCGGCGTGGCGATGCCCTCGTCGCGGCAGGCCTGCTTCATCCGTTCGCGCGAGGGTTCGTAGAACTCCGAAGTTGCGCCCGTGAACGGCACGCCGAGTTTTTCCAGGGTTTGGACGACCTCGATTCCGGGTGTCCTCTCGTCCGCGGCGCCGTCGCACAGGTTGAAGAACAGGTCATAGCCTTTTTTTGCCAAGCGCATCACGTCTCGGGCCACCGTCCGCTTCTTCAAAGTGGCGACGTCCCAGTCCGCCTCGGGATAGAACGGGCGCGGATCGCAGGGCCAATCGTCTTCGGGGAAAGGATCGGCGTCGAGGTCCTGGGAGGTCAGGAGACAGATGCGCATCACGTCGTACAGATATTGCGCCGGGCCGTGATCTCGCAGCCTGCGATCCAAGCGATACCGCCGATCGCAAGGAGCACCGCGATGTCACCGACGGGGAGCGATCCGGTCTTCAGGATGTTCGCGGGTCGGTAGTACTCAATGACGCTGAGAAACGCGAACGGCTCTGCGGGGCTCCAGAACTGGGCCAGGAAGTTCACCAGGAACGAGGCCAGAACGATCCCGAAAACGGTGAACACGGCGCGACCCCTGCGCTCGCTGAGCGATGAAACGAGGAACACGACTCCACCGACCGCGATATACAGACAGAACATGTTGAACATGATGAGCCGCACGAGCGCCCATTCCGGCCGGCCCTCGAGCGGCATCGCCTGCGACCCGATGGCGTAGCCGATCGCGCCCGCGCCGATCATCAGCGCTCCGCCGGCCACCCAGCCGATCGTCTCGCAGAAGTAGATCACGCGCCTCGAGACCGGAAGTCCGAGCAGCACGTCGATCGTGCCGCGGTCGATCTCCCCCGCCGGGAAGCGCGTGCAGAACATGGTCTCGTTGGCCCACAGCAGGGCCAGGACGGTTGGATGAACCCACACGAATACTTGCATCAGTTGCGCTGTGATCTCGCCTTCGATATCGATCCCGAGCAGCGCGGCGACGAAGTCTTTCATGAACGGCATCCGCGCCATCATCTCGTCCATCTGATCGAGGATCTGAGGCAGGATGAGGGTGAGCAGGAGTTCGACCAGCAGCAACGCCACGCTGAACAATACCGTCCCGAGCCATGTCTCGCGCAGGATCTTGATCAGAACGCCTCGCATCAGGACGACTCCTGCTCGGGCCGGTAGAACGCACGAAAGATCGTCTCCAGATCGGGTGGACCGATCGTGAAGTCGCGGATGGATTGTGCGCCGAGCCACCGGGTTAGTGAGCCTGCCTCGCCGTCGAACTCGGCATGCCAGCGATCCTTGTCGCGGTGGACGATTTCGAGGTGCTCCGGCGGGACGGCCGCGGCGGCATCCGCCTCCGTCTCGAACCGGACCTCGACGCGGCGCCGCGCACGGCGCCGCATCTCATCAAGCGGTTCGTCGGTCACGATACGGCCCTCGCGGACGATCGCCACCCGGTCGCACAGTTGCTCGACCTCGCTCAACGTGTGACTCGAAAAGAAAATAGTGCAGCCGTCTGCAGCGCGCTCGCGCAGCAGATCGGCCAGATTGAGTTGCATCAAAGGATCGAGGCCGCTGGTCGGTTCATCCAGCACGATCAGCTTCGATTCGTGCGCCAGTGCCAGGATCAATCCGAGTTTCTGGCGCATCCCGCGGGACATCTTTCGGACCGGCTTGTCCGGGTCGAGAGCAAAGCGCTCCGCCAGGGCCAAGCCCGCAGCGTCCAGGTTCCGCTTGCGCGCGCCTGCGAGGATCGGCAACGCGTTGCGAACGGTGAGCCACGGGTACAGGCGCACGTCGCCCGCGAGGTAACCGACATCGTGTTTAATGAGATGGCTCTGACGCCAGCAATCCAGTCCCAAGATCCGCGCCTCGCCCGAGGTAGGTTTCAAGAATCCGAGTAGCAGTCGGATCGCGGTCGTCTTGCCGGCGCCGTTGGGACCGAGAAAACCGAAGATCGCGCCAGACTGGACTTCCAGATTGACGTCTTCCACGCCGACATTGGTTCCGTAACGCTTCCCGAGTGCCCGGGTCGTCAGGATCGCCATCACGACCCGACAGTACCTCAAGAGTCTCGATCCCGACAGAAGAGTTTGATTCGTTTGACCTGACCGACGGGGCACCTCATGATTCGCCCGGGAGATTGCGATGGGCCGCCGGGTTGCCGTTTATATCTTGTTGCTCTGCAGCGTCGTACCTATCGTGGCGGCGCTTCGTCTGGATCATTCTCTGATCGGCGACGATCCCTTGATCACCCTGACCTACGCGAAGAACATCGCCACCGGCAACGGTTTCGTGTTCAATCTTGGCGATCCCGTGCTGGGAACCACGACGCCGTTGTTCGCCCTCGTCGTCGGCGGTTTGATGGCGTTGTTGCCGGGGGTTCCCGGCACCGCGATCGCCGTCTGGACGACCGCGATTTGCTGGCTCGGCCTGATCTGGAGTTTCTATTACTTCCGCGATGCGTTCGGCATCACGGTCGCAACGGCCGGTTGGATCGGTGCGGCGATTGCCGCCGGTGGATGGGTTCCGCACCTCGGGATGGAAGCGTATCCGTTCGCGTTGTTGCTGGTCGCCACCCTGGGCGCGGCCTATGGCCGCCGTCCGCTGCTGGCCGGCATCCTGGGAGGATTGCTGTTCCTCACGCGAGGGGAAGGGATCCTCTTCCTTGGCCTGGCGGCACTCGCCGCATGGTGGGTTCAAGCACGCACCGAGCGAGGACGACCCGTCTCCTTGTTAAGGTCTACGCCGTTCCTGATGGCCGTGGGCTTCCTGGTCCCGCTGGGGCTGTGGTCGCTCTACGCCATGCCCACCTTCGGCAACATCTTCCCCAACACGTTGGCGGCGAAGATCGCGCAAGTCGACTCGGGTCTGTGGCCCGCGTTCCAAACGAGGTTGGTCGGGGATTGGATTCCCGGCTGGAAGATCGGGCCGTCGCTGGGATTCGCGCTGCTGAACCTGTTCTTCGTATTCGTCGTCGCCGGATGGGTGCGGGTCGCGCGAACCTACCCGCGGTTGCTGGTCCTTCCGGTCTGGGCGCTGGTCTACGGATCGGGCTACGCGCTGTTGGGCGTACCGGGCTACCCGTGGTATCGGCTGCCGATCGAGTTCGTTTTGATCGTTCTGGTCGCGTCGGGACTCGAAGGCCTCACATCCCTCTGCGGCTCCGGGCACGCGCAAGCGTGGCGACGGCTGGCGGCTCATGTTCCCGGCGCCGTCATGATCGGTTTGCTCTTCGGTTCGACGCTGACTGCGATTCGCACGCCACCCGTGCGCGAGAAGGACCGCGCGTACTTCAAGATGGCCGCCTGGTTCAACGAAAACGGGAGCGCGGGTGAGAGGATCGCCTACATGGAAGTCGGCTACCTCGGTTACTACACCGATCTTGGTATCGTCGATCTCGTCGGCCTGGTGACGCCCGAGATCACCCACCGGGTTGCCGCCAGGGACTTCACGTCCGGTTTCTGGGAGTTGGAACCCGAGTATCTGGTTTCGTTGGAGGGAAGCCGGTTCATCCTTCCGATCCTGAACAACCCGGATTTTGCGCCACAGTACGAACGTGTCGCCGAACTCGACGGGTTCGAGGGGCTCGGCCTGAGCGTTTTCCGGCGCCGCACGCCCTGACCGCGCGTTCCGAACAGCTTGCCGATGTACTGGTGTAGGCTGGCCATGGAGGGCCATCATGCTCAGGAAATTCGGGTTCTTCTTGTTCTTGGTGGGTCTGTTCTCCGTCGGCGCGGTGGCTTTTTATGGATCGGCTCTCGCCGATCCGGCGGCCGATCGACGTTGGGAGACTCTGGCCAACCGTTACGTGGATGAGATGCCGGCCTTTTCTCCGGTCGGCGCGACGGCGATGGGCGACCATCGATTCGACGGGGAACTCGACGAGATCGGCCCGGAGGCCCGCGCTAGCTGGGCCGCGTTTCTAAGAGCCGTGCAGCGCGAACTCGAGACCATCGACCGGACGAGGCTCACGCGCGCGCACCAGGTGGATTACGCCCTTCTTGCCCACTCGGTCGAGTCGAGCCTGTGGAGCCTCGAGGAACTTCAGTCCTGGGCCTGGAATCCTCTCAACTACAGCGGGACTGCCGGGGGAGCAATCTACTCCCTGATGGCGCGGGAATTCGCTCCGTTGTCCGAACGCCTGGCCAGGGTGGCCGATCGACTCGAGAAACTTCCCCGCTATCTGAAAGACGTGCGGCGAACTTTGGTGCCCGAGAGGGTGCCGAAGGTTCACGCCGAGACAGCCGCCCGGCAGAACAGAGGCGTCCTGTCGATCCTCGAGAACATGGTAAAGCCGTCCCTGGAAAGCCTCGCGGAGGGCGAGCGGAACCGTCTGGTCGTCGCGATGGCAACGGCGACGGATGCGGTCGAAGAGCATCAGAAGTGGTTCGAGGAGACGTTGATTCCCCAGGCCAAGGGAGACTTTCGGGTCGGCGAGGAGATCTACGAAAAACGTCTCGCCTTCTCCCTACACACCCCGCTGAGCCGGGAAGACTTGCGCGAACGCTCCGAAGCCGAGTTCAAGCGGGTCCGTCGCGAGATGTACGACGTAGCCACGACCATCTATCGAGAGCAATACCCTCTTGCCGAGCTCCGGGCCGATCCCGACGACGCCTATCGGCAGGTGATCATTCGGGCGGCCCTCGAGGTAGCCTACCAAGACCTTCCCGGGCGGGACGACATCGTCGATACTGCCAAGGCGCAACTTGAACAGGCCACGAAGTTCGTGCGCGAAAAAGACCTGGTGGCCATGCCGGACGACCCGGTGGAGGTCATCATCATGCCGGAGTTCGCGCGCGGGATCTCGATCGCTTATTGCGATTCGCCCGGCGCCCTCGACGTTGGAGAAAAAACTTTCTACGCGATCTCACCGATCCCCGAGGACTGGACCGAGAAACAGGTGCAGTCGTTTCTCAGGGAGTACAACGTCTACTCCATGCAAGACCTGACGGTGCACGAAGCCGTGCCGGGTCACTACGTGCAACTCGCCCATTCCGGCCGCTACCCGTCAACCCTGCGCGCCGTGCTCCAATCGGGCACCTTCATCGAAGGCTGGGCGGTCTACGCCGAGCAGTTCATGGTCGAGGCGGGGTACAACGGCAACGACGCACGTCAGAAACTCATCACCCTCAAATGGCTCCTCCGAGGGGTGACCAACGCCCTGATGGATCAGGCAATCCACGTCGACGGCATGACCCGCGAAGAGGCCATGCACCTCATGGTGGAGGGAGGCTTCCAGGAAGAGCGCGAGGCGGCCTTGAAGTGGACGCGAGCCCAACTCAGCTTCGCGCAGCTCTCGACCTACCTGGTCGGTTACCTCGAACACGTCGATTTGCGAGCCGAGGCGGAGAAAACCTGGGGTGAAGAATTCAAGTTGCGCGAGTACCACGATCAACTGCTTTCGTTTGGATCCCCGCCCGTGCAGTTCGTTCGTGCTCTCCTATTCGATCTTCCGATCCCGGAATAGGGAGCGAAACCCATTTGGGACTCGCTGTGCGTCGCACTTCCTACATCGGTCCGGTCGTCTTGTGCGCCCTCATGGTGGCGGCCTGTACGGGTGAGCCCGGCGACCCGCCGTCCGCCGCATCGCCCACCGACCCGGTGCATGACGATTGGCGCGCCGAACTTTTCGAGCCGCCGGCCCGGCGACAACTGCAACGGCTCGGAGCATGGGCCGAAACGGCCGCCGCGAGCGGTGCGCCCGGTCCGTTGCCCTCGATCTTCACACCGGATGCCCGTTCGAGTTCGCTGGTGATCGAAGGGGATACCTTCTTACACGGCTCGACCCGGGTACTCTTCGATCCAAAACCGGCCGAGCAGTGCACGTTAGAACCACTGGATGCCCTGACGCCGTGGGTGACAACCTTTCGTGGTGACCGGGTCCGCGTCGGTTTCAAGATCGTCTCGTTTGCGGCCGCCGCTGCCGATCGCGTGATGACGACCGTACGTGTGGAAGCATCCGCTCGGCGAGGTCGTGGAGTTCGGTCCCATGTCGCCCAGTGGGACGTCGAGTGGCTTACCGATACGGGCGATTCGCCTCCTCGTATCGATCGAATTCGCCGCCTGCATGCGGAAAGCCTGGCGGTCGACGGGACGTTCTTCGCCGATCGTAGCGCAGCGGTGCTGGGCGAGCTTGCGGAGGATCCTACGCTGTGTTGGGGAGCAGAGTACTGGAACGGTAGGATCGATGCGCTGGGCGAGCCGAACCTGATGGGACATCAAGGGATCGCAGTCGGTGATCTGAACGGAGACGGCCTCGACGACCTGTACGTGGCGATGGGAACCGGGCTCCCGAACAAGTTGCTCATCCGGCAACCCGACGGAACGGTGCGTGATACGGCGAACGCCGCGGGCGTTGCCTGGCTCGATGACACCAAAGGCGTGCTGATCATCGATACGGATAACGACGGGGACAAGGACTTACTGGCCGCGATCGGCAACACGATCGTGCTGGCAAAGAACGACGGGACAGGAAGGTTCGAACGGATCGTGCAGATGAAAGCCCCCACCTCCGCACCGTTTTACTCGTTGTCCGCCGTTGATTTCGACCTCGACGGTGACCTCGACATCTACGGAGTCCGGTACGTCGAGCAGAGCTACGGCGTTAGCGTGCCGCTGCCGTTCCACGACGCTAACAACGGACCCAGCAATCACCTGATGCGCAACGACGGAGACGACCGCTTTGTCGATGTGACCGCCGCGGTGGGACTCGACCAGAACAACCGACGCTTCAGCCTGATCGGCGCCTGGGCCGACTACGATCGAGATGGCGATCCCGATCTCTACGTCGCGAACGACTTCGGCCGCAACAACCTTTACCGCAACGACGGTGGCACATTCACCGATGTCGCCGCTGAAACGGGCACGGAGGATCAGGCGGCGGGGATGGGCGTTGCATGGGCCGACTACGACGCCGACGGCGATTTCGACCTGTATGTCACCAACATGTATTCGGCGGCGGGAAAGCGCGTCGCATACCAACCCCGCTTCCAGCAGGGACTCGCGCCGGACGAACGCTCGGCGATTCAGCGGCACGCCCTGGGCAACACCCTGTTCGTCAACGACGACGGCCACTTCCGTGATCGCTCCGACCACGCCGGTGTGCGTATGGGCCGCTGGGGTTGGGGCTCGATCTTCCTCGACTGGGACAACGACGCGCAGGAGGACCTGCTCGTGCCCAACGGTTTCCTCACGGGTGCGCTGGAGGACGATTTGTGAAGTTTCTTCTGGCGGCGGGTCGCGTCGCAGACGCCGGTAATAAACGCCCCGTTCACGACGGACAGCGCATACCTGCGGGGCTGGGCGACCTTGACGCAGTCCATCCGGGACGGATCCTCCTGGAGCGGCCGCGAGGCCAACGGGGCGTTCCTGAACCTCGGCGACGGCCGCTTCCTCGATGCCGCCCGGATCAGCGGGTTCGATTTCACAGATGACGCTCGCGCGATAGCCGCGGTCGACTGGGATCTCGATGGCCGGCTCGACGTGTTCGTCAAGAACCGAACCGGACCTCAACTGCGTTTCATGCATAACGAAGTGGCGAGCACGAACGGATTCGTGGCGTTTCGGCTGACGGGTCAAAACTCGAACCGGGATGCGATCGGCGCGGTGGTCGAGCTAACGGCAGGCGGAAGACGGCGCATTCAACAAGTCGCCGCGGGAAGCGGTTACCTGGCGCAATCGACCTCGATGGTGCACTTCGGTCTGGGGCATGCGACGCACATCGAAGAGTTGACGATCCATTGGCCCGGCGGCGACTCCGAGTCGATCCGGCCTCCGGCCGTCAATGCGTTCTACCGCGTCGTCGAAGGTTCGGGTCGCGCGCAACCGCTCGCCGCCGCACCTAACATTTCAATCGAAACCTCCGGCGCCGCGAGCGAACCCCCGACACCGCAGACCCGCTTGTTGCTCAAGACCCCGCTGTCGCTACCGCCAGTACTGTTGGAGGATCTCGGGATCCGGCTGGACCGAAGCCATGCGACGCTCGTCAACCTGTGGGCGCACTGGTGCAAACCTTGTGCGGAAGAGATCCGGTCGTACGCCGGGCAGATCGAACGTCTTCGTGCGTCTTCGATCGACTGGCACCCGATCTCACTGGACAAACCAACCGACAGGGATGCCGCGACAGACTGGTTGCATGAACAATTCCGAATCGCCGGCGTAGACGAGTCCCCGTCGCCGGTCTTCCTCGACGACGACGCCTTGCGCACGCTCGAGGTGTTGGTCGAGCACGTCACGGGACGGACGACGGAGTTACCGATCCCCACGAATCTCCTGATCGACGCGCAGGGGAACCTCCAGATGCTCTACCTCGGGCCCGTTTTTCCCGACAGATTTCTGTCTGATGCGGAGGCCGCACTCGACCCTTCGGTGAACGCCGCGCGACGCAGTCTCTACCCCGGCCGTTGGTACTACCGAATTCCCCGAGACTACGATGGGTTGAGTCGACGACTCGAGGGCCTCGGGCTACCCGACGCGGCGAGGTTCTACGACGTTCTCGCGTCCCAGGACTGATGCTGCGCCCCCCGCTTCGCGCGGTTTCGCGAACAAATTGGTTGTGCAGGACGAATTGATTCAGTACAAAGAGGTTATCGGAAGGGGGCAACGTGAAACGTCCGTGTCGATTCTCTCTTGTCCTGACGGTCATGATCATTCTCTCGTGCGGCCTGGTATCCACACCCGCCGTGGCGCAGTGGGCCGAGTGGGTCAACGAAACATCGACCCGTCTTGCCGGCGACAGTGCGACGCTCCTGAACGACGTCGAAGAAAAGGACTATGCCTGGGGTGACATCGACAAGGACGGTGATATCGACCTGATCATCGTGCGCAAGGAACCGTTCACCTCGTCGGGAAAAAAGACGAACGTCCTGCTGCTGAATAAAAATGGGGTGCTCGTCGATATGACCAGCACGTTCGCGGTGTCCTCCAGTGTCCCGGGCGATATGGGATTCCTGACACCGACCAACGATCGGGACGTCCAACTCGTCGACGTCGACGGCGATACCTGGCTCGACATCGTCACCGCGGTGACGATTAGCGATGGGGATGCCAAGCACATCGGCCACCCGAGAATCTATATCAACCAGGCGGAAGACGGGGACGGCAACTGGCTCGGTTTCCGTTACGAGGATAGTTGGATCCCGACGATGCTCAGTTACAACGGCACGGCGGGTTTCAACCCGCGGTTTTGCTCCATCGGCGTCGGAGATTTGACTGGAGACAACCGGCCCGATCTGTGGTTCGGCGACTACGATTCGAGCGGCGCGGGCGGAAACAACCAACCGGCCGACGCCGATTTCAACGATCGCTTGCTGATCAACAACAACGGACTCAACTACGTCGACGAGACGCAGGCCCGTCTGTCGGGGTTGATTCAGATCCCGGACAGCGCCGATACGGGGTTCGAGGTGTCGGCATTCGGCGCAGCCGCCGTGATCGCCGATATCAACGGCGACGGGTTCAACGACATCGTGAAACAGACGGCGCTCAACCCTCCACAGTACGTGGGCGTCTCCTACAATGACCCGGCCAACGAGGGTTTCTTCGACGATCACAAGATAGTCAACCAGAACGCCCCGTACTTTGTCTCCGTCGGTGATCTGAACCAGGACAACAGGTTGGATCTGGTGATCACGGACGATGGCGCCGATCGTTTCATGATCAACACCGGCAACGACGCCGGTGGACACGCGCAGTTCATAAGCAACACGTTCCAGTTCCAGAACACGGGCGACGACGGGTTCGGCAGTAACAGCTTGATCGTCGATCTGGATCAGGATGGTTGGAATGACGTTTTGATCGCCGACGTCGACGTCGATATAGGCGATTGTGGCCGCCGCATGCACATTTACCACAATCAGGGCATCACACCCGGCGCCGTACCGGTCTTGGTGGAGGAAACCACCGGGACGGGTTGCGCCAACGGTTCCAACCCGGCCACGTGCCTCGTCGCCGGCATCCCGGCCCAGGACCTGACCGGCGTGCACGACGTCGCGGTCTTCGATATCGACGGCGACGGCTGGGTCGACATGATCCTTGGCCGGTGCACCGGCACGGACGTCTGGATGGGTGTGCCCGTGACCTCGATAATGTTCAATTTGCCTGCGCCACTCCCGGAGCTGGTGAACCCGCAAGCGACCACGACGATCGAGGTCGAATTGACCCCGGTGGGCGACACGATCGTCCCGGGCAGTGAAACGCTCTTCGTATCGATCAACGGCGGTGCCTACGCGGAGTCCCCTCTCACGAATGTGGGAGGCGATCTGTACGAGGGCACGTTACCCGCGGCTCCCGTATGTTTGGACATCTTGACCTACTACTTTTCTGCGCAATTGACGGGAGGTGTCACGTTCACGTTCCCGGATGATGCGCCCACGACGACCTTCGAATCCTCCGCCGCGTTCGGGACGCAGGTCGTGTTCTCCGAAAACGTCGAGGGCGACGTTTCGGCATGGACCGTCCAGAACAACTTCGTTTTTGTCGGCAAGTGGGAACAAGCCGTGCCGAACTCAACGATCGCGGGGAGCGGTGCGCAAGCGGCACCCAATGAGGATTCGGAGATCTCCGGGACGCAGGCCTTCGTCACAAAAAACGGGGTCTTCGGCGGTCCCGCGGAATTGACCGACCTCGACGGTGGACCCACCGACCTGATCAGTCCGGTGTTCGACCTTGTCGGACGCGACGCGTTCATCTCGTATGACACATGGGCGTTCAGCGAAGGAGGCGCGCCGGACCTTTTGGAAGTCGCGGTGTCGAACGACGGTTTCAACTGGCAAACGGTGGAGATCGTCGGTCCCGGTCAGAACCAGTGGCTGCGCTCGAAGTTCCGTGTGAGCGACTTCGTGGCACCGAGCACGACCATGCAAGTGCGCTTCCGCATAGCCGATGTTCCCAACAACTCGATCACCGAGGCAGGCATGGACGCTTTCCTCGTAGAAGCCTTCGTGTGCACCAATTGTGTGATCTCGGCGGATTGTGACGACGGCAACTTCTGCAACGGAATCGAGACCTGCAATGGCGGCATTTGCGATCCAGGGATCTACGCTTGCCCCGGCCAAGTGTGTAATGAGGTCAACGATGTTTGCCTCGACTGCTTTGTCGATGCCGATTGCGGTGACGGTGTCTTCTGCAACGGCGCTGAAGTGTGCTCGATGAACGTCTGTCTCCCGGGAGGCGACCCGTGTCCCGGCAGCCCGTGCGACGATACACTCGACACCTGCGTCGCGTGCATCATGGATATGGATTGCGATAACGGGTTGTTCTGCGATGGCGCCGAGACGTGTAACAGTGGTGTTTGCAGCCCACCCGTCGACGCTTGCCCGGGTCAGACCTGTGACGAAGCCGATGACACGTGCGTGGGGAGCATTACGCTTCAAGCACTCAACGGCCAACCGCTGCCCGGCCTGACTCCCGCGCAGTTGTTGCGCTTTACGGCCGGTAAGACGCTGTTCAATACGGGACTCAGCGCGGCCGGCGGCCTCGGTCCGATCTTCAACCAGGACAGTTGCGCGAGTTGCCATAGCAACCCGATCGGCGGCTCCGGTTCGATCGTCGTTACGCGCTTCGGCTTCAGCGACCTCAAGAACGGCGGGTTCGACCCGCTGGCCGACCTCGGCGGATCGTTGCTGCAACACAGCACGATCTCGACGCCTTGCGCCGAAACGATCCCCGCCGAGGCGAACGTGACCGCCAATCGCCTGACCCCGACGCTCCTCGGTTCTGGACTGGTCGAATCGGTCGACGATGCGGACATCCAGGCCGGCGAAACGTTCCCGCCGCCCGGTGTCAGCGGCCGCGCCCATATCGTCGAAGCGCTCGAGAATCCGGGTGTCCCGCGGGTCGGCCGGTTCGGGTGGAAGGCGCAGGTGCCCACCCTGCTGACCTTCTCGGGCGACGCGGCGCTCAACGAGATGGGATTGACCAACCGGCTCGTGGGCACGGAAAACGCGCCCAACGGAGACCTGGTCCTTCTTGCGAGTTGCGATACGGTGCCCGACCCCGAAGACGGCCCGGACGGGGAAGGTTTCGATTTCATCGATCGCGTGACCGACTTCCAACGCTTCCTTGCGCCGCCGCCGCAAACACCGCGATTGGGGATGAGCGGCGAGACGGTCTTCAACTCGATTGCCTGCAGCTCCTGCCATACACCGGCGTTTATCACGCGAGACGACGTGGCCCTCGAGGACGCGCTGCGCAACAAGGTGCTCCGTCCGTACTCCGACTTCCTGCTGCACGACATGGGGCAAAACGCCGATTTCATCGAGCAGGGTGACGCGGGCGTGAGGGAACTTCGCACTCCGCCGCTGTGGGGCATTCGTACGCGCGATCCGATCTGGCACGACGGTCGTGTCGCGGGTGGGACACTCGACAGCCGCGTACGTTCGGCGATCGCGCTGCACGATTCCCTCAGCTCCGAGGGTCAAGTCGCAAAACGTGCGTTCGACGCGTTGAGTACGGCGGATCAGGATGCGTTGATCGCGTTCTTCGACTCGCTCGGACGCGCCGAATTCGATCATGACGGCGACGGCGATATCGATCTCGACGATCACGCGATGTTCCAGGCCTGTTTCACGGGGCCGGGTTCGTTCTACACCGCCGACGATCCGTGCGCGATCTCCGACGTGGATCGTGACGGCGACGTGGACGACGACGATTTCCTGCTCTTCGATACAGCGGTCGACGCCGATTCCGGCCGCATCTCGAGTCTCACGATGGGCAAGTCGGGTGGCCTGCTACAACTCGATTGGGCTGCTTCGTGCAACTCCAGCGACGACGACTACGCGATCTACGAAGGGACGCTCGGTGGCGCGTTCGATGATCACGCATCGAAGTTGTGCAGCACGGGGGGCATTACCAGCGAGAGTTTCTCGATCCCCAGCGGGAACACGTACTACCTGGTCGTCCCGACAAACGCGCTGCGCGAGGGTTCGTACGGTCAGGACGGCAATGGTGCGGAACGGGGCCCGGGTGCGGGCGCCTGTGCGGTGCAAGCCATCGGGGTCTGTCAGTAGAGTTCGTTCACTACTACTTGATATCGAGGTGGAACTGAGTCCGGGATCCATCAACGCAATTTTGATAGCGGCCGGGATGGCTACGGGGATTGCGTCCGGCACCTCCGCGGCGTTATTCCAGGACCAGGATCCAGCTCGTCCGGTCGAAACCGATGTCGTGGAGAAGGCGGTCGTCGCTCTGCACGAGTTCGACTTGCTCGTCACGGACAAGCGCGGGCGCGCGATCACCGATCTCCGGGCCGAGGAAGTTCGTGTTTTCGAAGGCCGCACCGAGCAGCGCGTCGCATTCCTCGAGACCGTGTTCGGGGAACGAACAATCGCCGTTGGCGCCCCGCAAGATATTCCGGAATTGGGTTCCCTCCACGGCCCGGTTTCGCGGGTGCGCCGGATCGTCCTGGTTTTCGACGTGTTCAACAGCACGCTTCGCGTGAAGCAACGCTGGCTCGGGGCCGCTCGCGCCTGGGTGAACAACGGGTTGCGATCCGGGGAACATCCGCTCGTATTGCCAGCGAGGGAACGAGGGATTCCGCTGCGCCTACGTGCTCGGTGAGGAATACGTCCAGCGTTGGAACCGGGCGTCGGAGCAGGTGATCGCCCATCTCGCCACGATCATCAAACACCTCGCGAACGTCCCCGGGCGCAAGGCTGTGCTGCTTTTTTCGGAGGGCATCATCGGGGACGCGTCGGCCATGGTCGTCAACGCGTTATTGATGAATTTCGGGACGTCGATCGTCAATATCGAATCGCTTCGTTGGAACTACAACACCGATGCTTACGACGAACTCAGGGTCATGCAAGCCAACGCGCGTGACGCCAAGATTTCCTTTTTTACCTTGTACACGGCGAGGTCGACAGCCCGCGGTTTTGCGGGCGATCTAGAACAGGGGGAGGCCCTCACCGCCATCGATCTCGGCGTCAACGCCTGGAGCCGGCTGGAGTCGTCGGTCCGGGAAACACTGAGCGTGTTGGCCACTGAAACCGGCGGCCGGTCGTACGAGAACTTGAGGGACTTGAACGACGACGTTCGGCACGCGGCCGACGCGTTTCTCGGAATCTACTCCGTAGGCTACTACCGGAAGGACCCGGACGCGGACCCGGGCCGCCTGCGGGTCAAGGTGAGCCGGCGAAACGTGGACCTCGACTACGATCGGCGAAAATAGGCCGTCCCCCCTTTACAACTCTTTGCTTTTTCTTCACAGCACGTGGCTTTCAAGCTCGGATCTTCATCTTGAGGATCAACAAGTTGAACGCGGCGGAGAGCTTCTCCGCAAGCAGTCGGTAGTGATCCGTTTCTTCGTCGATGGGCTTCTCGCCGTTATCGCCATAAATCACCGCCACGAGCCGGTCGTTGACATAGACCGGAAGTAACAACAACTCGGCGGGCGGATCGACCTTGAGCATGCGGTAGAAGCGGCGGTAGACGTCGTTGTCCTCCAACGGACCGCGGTAGAACGAACGACCGAGGAGTAATCCGAAGATCGAGCCGCCGCCGACCGGGACCCTCAGTTTCTCGACATCTTTGCGGGCGAGTTTGTCGCTGCGCCAATCCCAGACGTGAGCGAGCTGGGAACGCACGCCGAAGAGAATGCACGTCTCGAGTTTTTGCGACACGTATCCGAGGGCCGCTTCGAACAGTTCTTCCTTGAAATTGGCGTCGCAGAAATGCTCGAAGACGTTCTCGATGCGGCGGAACTTGGTGCGCGACACGGGCTTTCGCTTGGCCGCGCATCGTTCGTCGCGATCGATGTCGAACGCATCGTTCTCGTCAAGCTCCGCGGCGACTACCCTCCAGTCGCGACCGTAGCCGAAGTCCTCGGGGAGGTCGTTCGTCGTTTCCTCCACGCTTGGCTCGGGGATGGCCTTGGTCGAGACCGACGCGGCGACCACCTCTTGAAGTTGTCGAGCTTGACTCTCGCGGCGGGCGTCGAGGTCCCTGACGAGCCGCACGTATCTCGGGCGCATGGCAACGCCGTAGTAGTTCTCCAGAGCCTCGTAGATGCGGATTTCTGGAGCCAACCACGTGACGATCTTGTAGCCGCTATTCCGGGAGAGCGAAACCACCGATTTTGGATTCGCCGCGGCAACGTGCAGTGTCTGCTCCTTGAAGGCGATCGGGACGGTGTGGTGTTTTTCTGCCAGAAATCTCGGTAACTTCGCGATCACGCGATCGGGAATGTCCTTCAACCGTTCCCGACTGACGTGCCCGACCCTGAGGATACCGGCGAGCATCTCACCAAGCACATCCTCGTCGAGGAAGCCCAGATCGAGCAGGCTGGTGCCGATCGTGCCGCCGGACAGCAACTGGTTTTGCAGGGCCTCATCGACCTGGACCTGCGTGAGCAGACCGTCGGCGACTAACCGCTCTCCGAGTCGTAGGGGCATGACTTCGAATATATGTCCGGGGTTGGTAGGGGCAAACCCGAGGTCCAGGCGCGCCCCAGTAGGCTTACCGGTCCGGATTCTGGCGCAAGACTCGCCGCCGGAACTCCCGGATGATCGGCAACTTGTTCAGCCAGGCGGAGGCGTCGGCCCGGGTCGAATCGAAATCTGCTTGGGTCCCGGCAAACCCCTCGGGAATCTGGCTGAACAGCTCGGGCGGTTCCAGCTCGTCGTCGATGTAGTGGTATTCGTAGCCCGGCACGAAGAGATCCTCGTCGGCCTTCACATCGATGACGCGCACACCGTAGCTCGACAACTCGGTCGTGGTGGCCTGCGGCGGAATGATCCAGACGTGTCGAGGTGCGGCGAGGAACAGATACTGGATGCGCCGGTTCTCGGACAGGATGCGGAAGCGCCGAAGCGGCCCTCCGTAGAGACGGCTGCTCGAACGAGAGGTCTCCACGATCCCCCGCCTGAAGTCCGGTGCAAAGCCGTTGACGAACTTCAACGATGCCGGATCGTTCTTGCGTGAGAAGAACGCCACGCGGCGGCCGGCGTGGATCCGAGCCCGCGGTCGAGCCGCCGCGATCTCCCGCGGAGCGATGAAGTCCCGGTAGGGCTCGATGCGCCCGTGAGGCGCGTTCTTCAAAATCAGGTGGAGCGCACGCTCGTCGGTCAGGACACGCCGCTGACTGTGGTTGAGGGTTTCGAGAGCCGTCTGCATCTCGAGCGGCAGATCGGTGGTCGATTCCACGGATCTCGCGTGTTCGTAGCCGTTCTCACTCCAGCGCTCCACGGCGCCTTTTCCGATCCAGAACTCGTCATCCGTGGCAACCAGATGGGAGGCGACGCGCCAAACCAGCGAAAGGTCCTTGTAGAAGATGCGCGGGTAGATCCTCCTGCGGCGTGCCGGTTCCTGCGGGGGCAGGACATACGCGACAAAGAAACGGACCGCCGGGTTCTTGCGGGCGCGCGTCAGGTAGAACCGCGTGCCGAACAGTTCGAGCTTTTGTCTCGGGATATAGCCCGCCTCGAGGAGTTCGGACGGATCGCTGCGCGCTTCGCCGGCGGGTTTGATCTTCACCCCCGCGTCGAGCAACGAAAGAAACTCCCGTGCAACGGTCCTGGGCGCCAACGGCTGTGGAGTGATGCTTGAAGAGATCGTCGGAGCGATGCGGTTCACTCGAACAACATAGCAGGAAAGAACTGCACGCCGGCGATGGCAAGTCGACGTCGCAGTGTACTATCGTTGGCTCCATGGTCTTTCACTTCAATACCGAGGTACGCGTCCGGCTGCCCGAGACGGACGCGATGGGAATCGTCTTTCACGGGAACTACTTCACCTACCTAGAAGTCGGGCGGGTCGACTATCTGCGGAACCTCAAGTTGTCGGAAGGGGTCCGTCCGATCAAGGGCTTCGAGAACGTCGTCGTAGCCGCGCAGCTGGATTTCAAGTCCCCTGCGCGACTGGACGACTGCATTACGATCGATGTGAGCACACGCGAGATCAAGAAGAGTAGCTTCACGTTCGAGTTCC
>SMVB01007325.1_pt1 | contig 25247 bp, 20 predicted proteins | sample 2456461 | NCBI WGS metagenome assembly SMVB01 (sample SAMN11095934, study PRJNA526329) | marine sediment metagenome | biome: Marine sediment; feature: Surficial sediment; material: Deep marine sediment; isolation source: Hadal surficial sediment | place: Pacific Ocean | collected 2014-05 | depth...
GCTCTAGATTCCCAGTTTGGTCGCGTTTCCGGACGGAAAACCGGGTCCACTTTTCCTGGAAACGCTCTAGTCGCTTGAGGCGGCATTTTGTGAGGACGAAAATGAACGATGTTAAATCAAACAGCGACGTCACGGCGGAGATCCAACAGGTCATTAAGCAAACTGAAGCCAATTGGAATACACAGGATTTTTCTACGGTTCTAGACCTATGGGACCGCGACGAACCCGAGCCTTATTATTTGGCCGAGGAAAGGGACGAATGGCTGATAGGTTGGGATCAATTAAATGGCTACCTCAACCCGCCCGTGCGCAATCCCGCAGTCGAGGCCTTGCGTCTGGACATTTCGAATATACGCGTTAAGCAAATCGCATCGGATCTTGCCTTTGCCGTTTGGGATTTGCATTTTGAAATGAAAATCAGAGGCCGGCCACCTTTGGGTGAGGACATCCGTGTTACCGGAATTTTTCGCAAAAAACCGGAAGGTTGGCGGTACATTCATTACGCTGAAGCTCCAATGGCATCCATGGTTTACATTCAAAAACTATTTGAAAGGGATGTGCGGCCAGAATTCGATGACATTTACCAGAAGGCTCTCAAGAAACGGACGTAAGCTATAAATGCTGCGGGGAAATCTACAGCTCTTCCCCGTTGTAACTTTTTCTTCATTTGCCGACCTGTTGACGGGATAAATAAATGCCGCCGATTTCACGCATAAAAAATTACTTAAGACGATTGCGGCCGGAGGATTCTGGACAATTCCAAGGAAGTCGGGACTCAAAGTCCGCCAAGCCGACAGCTTTCATTCATTTACCCAAAACAGGCGCCGCCGCGCTGTCATCTTATCTACGCAAGAAGTTGAACGTCACTAATGCTCTTATTATAAGCAGCCGACGAGAACTGGCTTTTATGCGTGATGATGAGCTGGCTCAACATGATTTCTTTGTCGTCCATACGAATGCGATGATCCTGAGACGGCTGCCCGAATGCCATAAAATCACCCTTCTTCGCGATCCGCTCGCCAGAGTTTTGGCATGCTATATCACATCCCGCAACGACCCCCGCGATACCGTAATGGCACGTCAGGCACGCCAGCTAAGTCTTTTCGAGTTCGTCTCGTCCGATCACCCCACTATTTCTGCAGCGATCGAAAATGTTCAGGTAAAGCGGCTCATTCTCGATCTTAGTCACGCCGAGCAGGCCCAGTCGCAGTTGTTATCTCGACTGAGCTCGGAGGAACTTATAGATAGAGCACGTGACTCGCTCGATCAATTAGATGCCGTGGGACGGTTAGAGAATATGAAGATCATGCTGAAACAACTACGTGATCTATACGCACTGGATACGACTGAGGATTTTCAATTCCCTAATGCCAACGTTCAAGACGTTGATACGGATAGTGTGGACAAGCGTGTCAAAAGAGTCATTCGACAGCGCACCAAGTTGGATCAACTGCTCTATGAAGAAGTGCGCGCGCGTTTTGGCTGATCTTGGTAAACCGGCGCAATACCCTGTTTAGTGGGAATTATGGGTTCTGGTAAGCCGGCGCCGATATCGATGAATTGATGAAATTTCCACTCTTGCCGAGTTGTCCGTTCTTGGGACATGAGAAGACTTTTATTTCGGCGGTTGAATGATCTGGAACTTTCAATCGCAAGGGAGACGATGAATCGCGGGACACCTTCACTATCGGCAAAGGGAAAACCGGACAGCTCGATAAAGCTTTGAGTTCCTTTTGTATATGTTTCTATGGAAATGGTCAGAAAGCCACAGGGGCAATCGAGAACCGACATCAGGTTCTTCCAGAACGGGCTTTCCTCACCGGCATTTAAGTAAGCTTCCAGCTTATGACCGGTGATGTCCGCGCCGCGCCGCCGGACGATTTCAGTCCCCACCAAACGAATGAGAAAAGACGTGTCTGAAATCTTCTCGAATATCATGATATAAGGCAAAAGATGTTTGAGTTGGCTAGGATCAAGCCGCGATTTCGCGGGCACCAATTCGTCTTTTCGCAGGCTTTGCCAATATTCTGCGAAGCTCGCGCTTTCTTTACGATCGAAGTTGATTCCGTCCATAGCCGACATGTCGCTCAGTCATTGTACCGATTATAGCGGGCGGTTACGGTATTTAACGGCTAAAGAGTTGCCAAGTGCTTAAGCCCGCTCGATCCGGCGAAAAGCCGAGAATACTGCCGATTTTGCCCATAACTCAGCCAGTGATCCGCAGAGCTTTGGGATTTTACTCTAAACTGTCTCAAATATGCCGGGCGATCAGATTGTAAACCGGCGCTCTAGCCTTGATGGCGTCCGTTGCCTTAATCGAAATCGCCGACGTGTTTGGAACATTACCGGCAATGATCGATCGAGTTGCCGATCGCGATGTCGCGCTGAGTAAATTGGTCAGTGCCTATGGGGTTCGGTTTGCAAGGACCGGCGATGCCAACGGCGGCGGCCGACCGGCAGGGCCTGTTCGCCGGTCAATCGTCGGACTACCTAATGGGCGAGAATCACGTCCCCGATTGTCGGTTCCTCAGGAAAATGCCAGTCTTTCTGTGCCGGTTCTTACCCTCCCTTTGAAGCAATGATAAGCGGGCAAGCACAGGCACCTATCTCGTTCTCAGGAACGCAAGTACAAATGGAGTTATGCCAAGATGTCCATTACGGCGGCCGATAGGCCCAACGTACAATTAAGGGGCCCTTACGATTCCCTCAGAGATTATGTTGCGGCCTTAGAGGCAATGGGCAGACTCGTCCGAATTGAAGAGATGGACCAAGATCGCTTTGAGGCGACCGCATTTGCCTATCGCCTCATTGAAAAACACGGCTTCTACGGCGCGCCGGCTTTTCTGATTGAAAGAATAAAAGTCGACGGCGAATGGTTGGATGGTCCCGTTATTTCAAACCTATATGGAGGATGGGATACCGAAGCCATGTCCTTTGGTGTGGAAGAGGTTACGACCGACCAAAACCAAATGTACCAGGCCACATTAAGCAAGCTTGCAAGTCAGACAGATGACAACGGCCAATTTAACAAAATAAAGCCCGTCACTATCAAGCACGAACATTCTCCGTGTAAGGAGGTGATTGTCACGGGTGATGACGTGAATATTCTCCAATATCCTTGGCTACAGAGCAATCCGGGAGATGCCGGACGCTACATCAATGCGGCCTCCATTATAATGGAGGATCCTGACCTTGGACGGAACGTTAGCACCCAACGATTTCAAGTGAAGTCTAGGAATAAGGTGGGCGTCAATCTTGAAGGTTTCCAACATGGCGGGTTTCTTTTGATGGCGGCCAAGAGAAGAGGTGAAAAAACAGCCAAGGCGGCGATCGTCATGGGGGTCGACCCGATCATCTTTTCCTTAAGCAGTTCGAAAATAGCCAAGCTCGGCGAAGACGAGTTGGAGTTGGCAGGAGGACTCAAGGGCAAACCAGTTGAGCTCGTGAAATGCGAAACCAATGACATTATGGTACCGGCCCATGCGGAAATGATCCTGGAAGGTGAAATTCCTCTAGATGATAAAGAGGAGGAGGGACCGTTCGCGGAGATTTATGGCTATATGGGGATGAAGGTTCCAAACAATTATTATATGAATATCGTGGCGGTCACCCATCGCCGGAATCCGTGGTTTATCAATTCGTTTGCTGGTGTGACCAAGCTTCATCATGCCATGCCCTCGGCAACAAGCGATTATCTCAAGCACAAAAGAATGATCCCCAGTTTGGTCGCGTATTATACGCCGCGAGAGGCCACCGGGATCGCAATCTTGAGCGTAAAGAAGCGGATTTCCGGGGTCGGGATGACCGCGGGTCTCCAGGCGGCGGCCAGCGGTTTTCTTGCCAAAGTGATCATTGTTGTTGATGAGGATGTCGACATATTCGACCTGCACAAAGTGCTCCATGCAGTGGGATCCAGGTGGCAACCTAACGATGCCAGTTTAATCATCCCCAAAATGGCTGCCATGCCTCTCGATCCGAGTTCGCCCATACGGGGCTTGACCAGTAAAATTATTATTGATGCGACAAAGCAATTCCCGGAGGAAGGCGGACCCCCGTCTTGGCCGGCCGTGTCGCGTCAATTGTTGGAGGAAGCCTGTCCCCAATTATTCGATCTAATCGATAGCAAGTGGGACGAATACTGGAAAGATTTCGAACAGTGAGCGATAAAACAAAGACTTAGAGTACGTTCCCTGATTCAATGAATTGTGAACGTGGTTTAGGAAAATTAGCTAAGGAGACATTCTGCCATGACGGCCATTACGTCCGATAGACAAAATGTGCAACCGACCGGCCCCTATGACTCACTGAGGGATTTCATTGCGGCTTTAGAGGCTGACGGCAAGTTGCTTCGCATTCCTGAGATGGATCAAGACGAATACGAAGCGACCGCCTTTGCCTATCAAATGATCGATAAAATGGGCGATGTCGATTCACCGGGTTTTCTTATAGAGCGCATAAAAATCGACGGAAAATGGTTCGACGGTCCCGTCATCGGGAATCTTTATGGTAGTTGGGCCGTGGAAGGCATGGTCTACGGCGTTGAAAATATCGTCGATGACCAAAAACTCATGTACCGCGCCGTTCTCGATAAAATTCTCGGAAATTTGGATGACGGCGGAAGCTGGAAAAAAATCAAGCCCACAGTGATTGATTACGCGAAAGCACCATGTAAGGAAATTGTCATTACGGGTGATGACGTGGACATTTTACAATTTCCGTTCATTCAAAATAATCCGGCGGACGCTGGGCGCTATATCAATACGGGTTCCATTATAATCGAAGACCCGAAGCTGGGACGCAATGTGGGCACCTATCGGTGCCAGATCAAAGGCAAGACCAAGATCGGCTTCAATCCAAGGCCGGGCCAAGATGGCGGCAGAATGATCAGAGCCATGAGGCGGCAAGGCCAAGAAAAAGTGCAGGTGGCCATCGCTCTTGGGGTCGATCCGATCGTGTGGTGCTTGAGCACCATGAAGATGACCCGTTTTGGCGAGGACGAGTTGGAAGTTGCCGGTGGCCTAAGGGGAAAACCCATCGAACTCGTTAAATGCGAAACAAGCGACATTTTGGTGCCGGCCAATGCCGAGATGATAATTGAAGGCGAAGTGCCGTTGCAGGAAAGTGAGGACGAGGGACCGTATGGTGAAATGTACGGCTATTTGGGTTTTATCAAACGCAACAACTTTTTCATGAACATCAAGGCAATTACTCATAGACGCGCGCCATATTTCGTAAATTCGTATACCGGAATCACCAACGATGCCCTGCATGCGCCGACTCTTGCGGGGTATCATCGAAAGTTTAAACCGCAAATTCCCAATTTGGTGGATGTCTATTCATATAGCAGCTCTCCGGGCATAATAATCCTCAGCATAGACAAAAGATTTCCAGGAGAAGGGATGGCTGCGGGACAGGTTGCCGCCGCGGGTCCCACCGCAAAAGTCGTTATTGTTGTGGATGACGACATCAATATCATGGATCCGCACGATGTGTTTCACGCCATGGCGGCGCGATGGCAACCGAAGGCGAGCATCATGATTCCGCAAACCAATATGTCGATGCCCGACCCCAGCGTCTTCTTGCGAGGCCTGAGCAGCAAGATGATCATCGATGCGACGCAGCAGTTTCCGGAAGAGGGAGGACCAGAGCACCAGGCAATCTTGTCACGAGATCTGTTCGAGGAGGGAGCCCCCAATGCCATTCCACAGGTCGTTGAAAAGTGGCAGAGCTATTGGGACGGCTTTGGCAAATGATCGTGTGCCGGAATCTCGATGAGCTGCTACCATGCCGCGCGCTCGCCCGTGTATCGATAGATTAATCCGCTGGTATCCGCATCGAAATTCTCTATTACCGTTATCATGGCCGCTATAGCTTGTTCAGGCGACATTTTCGGCACGTTCATGCCGGCTGCTTGATCGGTATCCACAATACCGGGCTCTAAAGTTCCGACAACGATTCCACGTCCCTTGACCGCCCGTGAAATCACCAGCATCGCCATATTCACCCCTGCTTTGCTGATGCGGTACGGCACAAGAATTCCGGGAAGTCTTTCGGCGGCGTTCAATGAACCCAAACCGCTGGTCAGAGTCATTATTTTCTTGTGCTCGCTTGCGGCCACGTGGCCGACGAATGCTTCGGCCATTTTCAAAGGGCCGGTGGTGTTTGTCGCAATTATGCGATGGTATACATCATAGTCGATGGCACCGAATGTTTGAGGTTGTTGCCCGGGATTGATGCCGGCATTGTTGAGCAACACGTCAATTGGGGTATCTTGATATTTCTTCGCTAAGGCATCGATCATTCCGTGATCGGTAACGTCCAGTTGTTCAATGATGATGTTTGGCTGCTCGGCCGCCAGCGCATTAAGGGCATGGGCGCCCGCGGGGTTGCGGCATGTTGCGATCACGGTCCATCCCTTGTCCGCATATTGGCGGGCAAACTCAAAACCGATGCCCCGGCTAGAGCCGGTAATGAGCACGGTGGATGCAAGGCTGGGTTCGATTGAACCGAAGGTTGCCATCAATCCTATCGCTATGATAGCGCCAAGAAGACTTAAGCCGTTTACCAAAGAAGTCTTGCTTTTGATCACGCGACTATTGCTAACTTGTTGAAATAATAGCACTTTCTTCTCCCTTCGCGGTCGCTCTTCGGGCCGCCGCCGGCCGCTAAATGCAAGATTATGACAAACGGAACGGTTTAAACCCGTTGTCTTGTCGGCGTGCCCGCGCTCCGGCAAACACGGCATTCCGCCTCAAATGGACATTTCGGACAGCTCTCTCATAGACTTATGTCGTGCTAAAGATCTGAGGTAAACTAGAACGACGACGGCATCGGGGTCATCGCCCCTATCCCTCAGTTTATCGAACCATTGTCACTAGGAATGTACGAGAGGCGCAAACAATGAAATCCAATTCGTCCGGTAGAGAGAATATCCAATTAACGGGTCCCTACGATTCCATGCGGGATTATGTGATCGCCTTAGAGGCGACCGGCAGATTGATCCGCATAAAGGAAATGGATCAGGATCAATATGAGGCCACCGGCTTTGCCTACCGTTTGGTTGAGAAGTATGGCTTTAACGAGGCTCCGGCCTTTCTTATTGAACGCGTCAAAGTGGATGGTGAGTGGATGGAAGGGCCGGTACTGGCCAACATTTACGGTCCTTGGGATTCAGAAGCCATGAGCTGCGGCGTCGAGAACGTCACCGAAGACAAACGTGAAATGTATCGCGCCGCTGTCCATAAATTTATTGGATTGGCAAATAAGAACGGTCAGTGGGAACCGGTTAAGCCTATCATGTTTGAAAATAGCAACCCTCCGTGTAAGGAGGTTATCATCAAGGGCGGTGATGTCGACATCCGAAAATTTCCTTATTTGAAATGTAACCCGGCCGACGGCGGCCGCTATGTCAATAGCGGTTCGGTGATTTTTGAAGATCCGGAATTGGGTCGGAACATGGGCACTTACCGGAGTCAGATTTTCAGTGCAACGCGGATCGGCATGAATCCCGAAGTTGGCCAGCATGGCTGGAGCTTCCTGATGGCGGCGAAAAAGCGCGGGCAAACGACGATGAAAGCGGCGATCATCGTTGGCAACGATCCCATCATGTGGGCCATGAGCTGTTCCAAGATCTCCCATCTCGGACAAGATGAATATGAAATGGCCGGCGTTTTCAAAGGCAAGCCGGTCGAATTGGTAAAATGTGAGACAAACGACATTTTAGTGCCGGCCAACGCCGAAATGATTATCGAGGGTGAAATTCCGCTAGACGAGCGGACAGAAGAAGGGCCTCACGCCGAAATGTACGGCTATCTCGGACGGAAACGAGACGCCAATTTCTTTATGAACATTGAGGCTATTACCCATCGGCACGATCCGTGGATTTTCAACAATCATACAGGCGTCATGCGCGGGTTTCACACGGCGGCCATGGATGCCTATAGTCACCTTGCTTACAAGAAAACAATCAGAAATTTGGTCGCCATCCATAGCATTAGCAATTCACCCGGCATTGTAGCTGCGAGCATCGATAAAGGCTTTGCCGGGGATGGCTTGGCCGCAGGGCAACAGATCGCTGCGACCCACTTTGTCTCGAAGGTGATCGTCATCGTCGATAAGGATGTCGATGTGTTCAACACCGAGGAAGTCCTGACCGCCATTGCCACGCGCTGGCAGCCGGATCCGGCAACCTTGATTATTCCCCATGCGCGCACCACGTTTTTGGAGCCTAGCGCCGTCACGCCCCGCGTCACAAGCAAGATCATCATCGATGCAACCAAGCAATTACCGGAAGAAGGCGGGCCCGCCCATTGGCCTGCCGTGTCTAGAGAACTCTTGACGGATAGTTGCCCGGAAGTGTTCGATCTAGTCGACGGTAAGTGGGACGAGTTTATGGGCGACTTCGAGAATTAGAGCATTTTCGAGCGAAGTGGACACCGGTTCGCGTTAAGAAAATGCGACCAAACAAGGACTCAGAGCATTTTCGAGCGAAGTGGACACCGGTTCGCGTTAAGAAAATGCGACCAAACAAGGATTTAAAGCGTTTTCACGAGTCTGTTAAGTTCGGAAACGCTTTAAGGCTTGAACGGTTCGCTTGCGTCCGCCTATGAAAGATTAGGTGTAAGGACGTAATAGCCATGCGAAGCTTCTTTTTGCCCGGCCGGTCAACCGTTCACGGTGTCAACGGTGTTTGCGCCACATCCCATCCTTTGGCGTCTTTGGCGGCCATAGATATTCTGCGCGAAGGCGGCAATGCCGTGGACGCGGCTATTGCTGCCAGTGCCGTATTGTGCGTTGTCGAGCCCATGTCGACCGGCATTGGGGGCGATTGCTTCGTGCTTTATGCACCAAGGGGTGGCCCCGATATTATTGGTCTCAATGGCTCGGGCCGGGCGCCAATGACCCTCAGCGCGGATCAATTGCGGGCACAAGGGATCGCTGCCATAGACCCTCTTTCGGTTCATGGGGTGACCGTGCCGGGCGCCGTGGATGCTTGGCATCGCTTGATGGAACAGCACGGGCGGCTTGGTTTGGAACGTGTGCTTCAGCCCGCTATTGGACACGCGGAACAGGGCTTTGTCGTGACGCCTGTGGTCGCCGGCTATTGGGACTATCTGGTACCGGTCATCGAAACCACGCAAGCCGGCCGGGCCCATTGGCTTTTGCATGACCGCGCACCGCGAGCGGGCGAACTTTTCCGCGCCCCAGGATTGGCAAAGGCGCTGCGCGCAATCGCAAAAGATGGCCGATCTGCGTTCTATGAAGGCGAACTGGCGGAAGAATGCGTGACTTGTTTGCAAGCCGCCGGCGGCCACCATAGTCACGCGGATTTTGCCGCCACCGAAGCAAGCGACGTCGTCCCGCTGACCTCCGATTACCGAGGCCATGGCGTTGTCGAATTGCCCCCCAATGGCCAAGGTCTTACAGCGCTTTTGCTTTTGAATATTCTGGAGACCTTTGATTTGGAAGAGTTGGCGCCATTCGGACCGGAGCGAATCCATCTTCAAATCGAGGCACAAAGACTTGCCTATCATCTCAGAGACCAATTTATTGCCGACCCGGATGTGAGCGACGTGCCGGTCGAGCGGTTGATCGACAAAGAGACGGCCAGACATTTGGCCAGGCAAATCAAGCCGGACATTGCCATGGTCCATGTGCCCGATGGGGCGCCGTTTGGGTCGGATACGGTATATTTGACGGTGGTCGACCGCGATCTCAATGCTGTCTCGTTCATCAATTCGCTTTATATGGGCTTCGGCTCGGGCCTCGTCACACCGAACACGGGAATCGTTTTCCAAAACCGCGGCGCGTGTTTCGTGCTCGACGAGGGGCATCCCAATCGGTTAGAGGGCGGCAAACGGCCGTTCCACACGATCATACCGGGGCTGGTCTGTCATACACAGGGCCCTTATGAAAATAAGGTGTCCATGTCTTTTGGAGTGATGGGCGGTGACTATCAGCCCATGGGTCATAGCCACGTGCTCAGCAATATGATTGATTTCGGCATGGATGCCCAAGAGGCGCTCGATGGCCCCCGCGTCCTACACACCGGCGGACTGATCGGTTATGAACCCGGCTTGCCGGCCCAGACCGTCGAACAATTGCGAGCATGGGGCCACCAATTAGAGCCGGTGACGGCGCCTTGGGGCGGTGGGCAGACCGTCCAAATCGATTGGCGGCAAGGCACGCTTATCGGCGCGTCGGACCCGCGCAAGGACGGCTGTGCCCTGGCCTACTGATGGCCTGCCACAGCCTCGGATAAGCTTAGAGCGCATTCACAAAAAGTGTACGCGGTTTTTGGGTTCGAATGCGCGACCAATAACGAATCTAGACCACGTTCCCTGATTCAATGAATTGTGAACGGGGTCTAGCTGTTGCGAAGATAATGATGCCGCGTCGGAAAAGTCTGCTTGAGGGCCATATAAGAGGCGTCCGGCTCCGCTTGACCGTTCGACGCAGGGAGATTTGCACTGGCCTCGAGCAATGCATCCAGTCGTTTTTGCGTATCCGGATGCCCGGCAAACAAGGAGGTGGTGCCTTTGGCCTTTTTGGGCACCGTATCAAGAAGTGTCTGATAAATACCGCAGCCTTTTCGTACGTCATGCCCCGTCTTAGCGAAAACGGACAAAATATGCTGATCGGCTTCCAATTCGTTCTTGCGCGAGTAAGAGGATGTCACCAGGCGCAACATCGGCCCCGCGGCCACGCCAACGCCGGCAGCAGAAAGAGCGCCGGCGGTGCCGCCCAACTCGCTGACCAAAGCTCTTTGAACGGTTCCTGACAGGCCATCGGCAAACGAACTTTTCTTCATTTCAGACAGCGCATGACTGTACTCTGCGTGGCCCATTTCATGGGCGATGACAGCCGCAAGCTCGTGTTCGTTGTCGACATAGCGCAGAAGACCCTTGTTTACGCCGACTTTTCCGCCGGGTAACACCCAAGCGTTGATTTGATCGTTATCGATCACTGTAATTTCCCAGGCGAAGTTTTCCCGTGTCCCGGTGTCGAATAGCGGCACGCTGAATCGGTCCAAATCCGCCTGGATCGAACGATTGGCATAGGCCCCACCTGACACGTCAACAAGAGCGCCATAATAAGTGTTACCGATTCGAATTTCATCTTCCTCACCCAAAGTGAGGCCCTTCAGCATTTTGCCGATATTCTTGATATCGTCGGTGCTGAACCCGCCGATCGAAATCTGCGCGCGGACAGCTTTGGCACCCAACAATCCCAAGCCAATCACAGCGCCCGTTACAAAGCGACGTGACAGAAAAGCCTTCGAATCAGTCATCTCATTGGTCCTCGCTAGAGCGCATTCAGGAAAAGTGGGTACCGATTTTCCGTCCGAATGCGCGACAAAACAAAGACTTAGAGCACGTTAGGGATGCCATCTTTTGTCAATGCGCTCTAGCCATCACTTCGTCGTAAGGATGACGGTGCCATCCCAATCTGAATCCGGCGGCGTCTCGGCGAAGGCTTGCGCGCGCTCGCGATAGACCCGGGCCACAGGATCGTCATGTGCAATCTTATCAAATTCAATTCGCGCTGTCTCGAATTCTCGTGACAGGTATAAATTCAGCGCCCCTTCAAAGATGCTCAGCCGATCGAAAATTTCAGCCGGTATTTCGTCTCGAAAACCGACAATTTCAAAGATGCGCACCGCCTGGCTTCGGCCGGCGACAATGACCTTGTCGATCATCCGTGTCACGAGGCTATCGCCGATTTCATCGACCAGATCCTCCGATGCCAGGATGGCAGTGCCGTAATTTTTGTTGGCACTTTCAAGGCGAGCCGCGAGATTGACGGAATCGCCAATGACCGTGTAATTGAAGCGTTCCTCCGATCCCACATTGCCCGCCACGGCATCGCCCGCGTGAAGACCAATTCTGAGTTGTTCAATGGTTGACGATGAGGTGCGTCCATCAACTTTCCATTGTTTGAGAGCGGCACAACACCTAACTGCCGCCGACGCGGCCGCCAACTCAAGGCGTTCGCCACTTATGGGGGCTCCCCAGACCGCCATGATGGCATCACCGATATATTTGTCCACGTAACCGCCTTCCGCTTCGATGAGTTCGGAAAACTTCGTCAAATAATCATTCAGCAAGCGGACTAAAGATTCCGGTTCATCGGACATCGCCTCGCTGAGACTTGTGAATCCGGCCAGATCGAGAAACAGAACCACGACCTGACGCCGCTCTCCGCCAAGCTTGAGAAGTTCGGGGTTTTCCGCAAGTTGATCGACAAGATGAGGGCTGAGATAGTGGCGAAACGCATGGCGTATCCAGCGCCTTTGCTGATCCTCAAAAAACACCCGATATGAATAGAGAATCAGATAACTCGAAAGCGCTAGACCGAACCACAAGAGATAAGGCAATACGAGGCCATTCAATAGAGCAAGAACGGAAATGATCCCTATGGCGATCACCGATCCAAAAAGAAGCCCGAGACCTTTGAGGGGTTTGAGTTCCAAGAATCCCCAAGCCAACATAGCCAGACCTACAATCGCGATTATTGTATTTAAGGTCGAGGAAAGTAACTTTGGCGCTGTTCCGCTCAGGATGGTTTGAACGGCGAGTGCGTGCAAAAAAACGCCCGGCACACTTTGCCGATGAATTTGTGGTGCCGGGATAGTGCTTTGATTGGCACAGGATAAATTTATTATGTTCGGTTGATTAGGCCGGGAAAAGCGATTTGCCGCCATATGCCGATCTTCCACATCAAGCCAAGTACCGAACAGAACAATCCGATCACCGAATAACGCCTCCATTTGCTCTGTAGGGGCGTCGCCGCATTCATAGAGATCGGCAATGCGATAAACCGGAATGGTTGCCGGCGACATGAAATCGATCAAAAAGTCTTCTTCTTTAATTGTTCGATTGGTGCGCCGAACAAGTTCGTTGGCAAAGGAAAGCACGCTATCGCCGTTCTCGAGACGAAATCGACCGGGATAGTCCCGGATCACCCCATCGATGTCGGGCGTGAATTGCAGCGGGCTCACATTGTTGGCTCCACCCACAGCCAGAATTTGCCCTTCATAAGGGGCAATCACTTGATCCGAGAGCCGCACTTCGCCCAAAACCAATCGCCCGTTACGTCCCAATTCAAAAATCGATCGCAAAAAAGGGCGATCGAAGCCAGGCACAAGGTCGGGTATGGCCAGGGTTTTGGGAAATATAATGTCGAAACCGACAATTGCCGCGCCGCTTGCCGACACGATATCGAGCACCTGTGCGAGATAGGGTGTCCAGGCGACTTCGGGTATTTCGCTAAACGGCGGTCGGTTGTGGGTGGCCTCGTCGATGACCACCAAGGCAATGTCCGTATCTATCGCCTCAGGTTCGGATTGCCGTAGCCACCTTGCCGCAGGCAAAAGAAAATCGATACCTAACCCGGCCGAATAATTAAATGCCGGCCAACTTGCCAGTATGGTTCCGAAACCGACAACTCCAACTGCCAGAATATAACGCCAGCGTCGTGCGGATTGCCATTGGTCAATCAAGGGCAACCAGCCTGTTCATCAAATCGTCGGGAATTTCCAAATTGGGATCGATGGAAAAAACGCCGCTCACCGTGTCGCCATTGACCAGCTCGGCAACAGCGCGATAAGGCATTCCGGTGTCGAAAGCGGGTGCATCGTCCGGATAGGCAAGATAGGAGCCTTGCGTTGTTCCTTGCCATAAGAATCGGCTCGGGTTTGCATCCATGTAGAATATCTTTATGGTGGTGACATCCGTATCCTTCGCGTTCTTCGGCGGCTGCCATTTGAAAATCGGATGTGGACTAGGCAGCGCGTATTCCTGCCATTCATCGGCGGGAAAAGGCGAGACGCGTTTAACCGAGACACCCGCCTCTTTGGCATCGTCGTCTAGCGCGACATTTGCCGATCGACATATGCGTTGGTGTATATTCGATGTGCCGCCTTTTGTTACTTTGGCGCCGTCTTGCTTAATTTTCACCTGCCCACACGTTACCGTTTCGACCATACAGCTATCAAAATAGGACAGGACGATCTGACCGATCGGACGCAGGTCGATTTTGTCTCCTTCAAATGCGTAATCGAAGTCTTGAAGGTCGGATTTCGGAGCGTTGGTAATTTTCTCGATTAAGGCAACCGGCCGGTCAGACTTAGCAAGCGCAATCGATATCCACGTAACACAAATCAAAACGCAAAAGAGCCAGGCTACATACCTTTTGGATTGCGTCGTCATGTCGGTCATGGCCTTGACTCCCTGTGGCGGGCAATTCGTGGCTCATGCTAGCCCGTTCCACTCAAATCCACAAAGCCGCGAACACGATGCGGCTTGCCCTGAAGCCTACCTTGGCCCATTATCTCTGCGCAATAGAGCGCATTCAGGAAAAGTGGACACCGGTTTTCCGTCCGAATGCGCGACAAAACAAAGACTTAGAGTACGTTAACGATTCCATCTTTTGTGAACGTGCTCTAGAGGGCTGTCGGTAGGCCCCAGAGGGCGGCCTAGTGTAAACGGATATGACAGATCAATCGGCTCAGCGGCTTCAGCATCTTGAATTATTCGAAGGTCTTCCTTTGGCCACGCTTGAAGATTTCGAAAAGCGCTGTGTTTGGCATACCTGCCAGGCGGGCGAGGAGATCTTGGCGCGCAATAGCGACAGTATGGACGTTTATTGTGTCGTCGAAGGGTCCGTAAGGGTGGCCAATTTTTCTCTCACGGGACGGGAAATTGCCTATGCAACTCTGTCCGCAGGCGAGTTCTTTGGAGAACTTGCAGCGATAGATCACAAAACAAGATCTTCGAGTGTCATTGCCGCCGAGAAAAGTTTGCTCATGTCCATTGACCCTCGTCAATTCGAGCACTTGATCTTGTCGCATCCGGAAATCGGATTGCGCGTTCTAAAGAAGTTGGCATCGGTGATTCGAAACACGGACGAACGCATCATGGATTTAAGTACCATGAGTGCGCATCAACGACTTTTTTCTGAGATTTTACGCCTTTGCGAGCCGGATCCAATCACAAAGAATCGATGGCAGATTTATCCCATGCCGACACAGCAAGCAACGGCCAATCAGATTGGAACGACGCGAGAGACGGTAGCGCGTGCTTTAGGTGAGCTGGCGTCCAGTGGGATTGCGCATCGCAAGGGGCGGACTTTATACATAGACGATAAAGAGCGCTTGACGGAGCTCGCTCAGGCGTTGTCCCAATAATAAACTCAAGATACTTTGATGGACTTGATTAAATGAGAATCGCGCAACTAACAGATCCCCATATTGTGCGTGATGGTGAGCTGTTACATGGTTATATCGACTCGGGCAAAAGATTGCGTAACGCCTTTTCCGTTATTGACAATATGAAGCCACGAGTCGACGTCATTTTGCTTACGGGCGATCTGGTGGAGCAGCCGGACGATGCAGCCTATATGGCTCTTCAAGACATACTCAATGAGCGCCAGTCACCGGTATTCTTAATTCCCGGCAATCACGACGACCGCTCGTTGATGCACGCAAAATTTAGCAGCACCGGCATGTATCCGTGTACCAAGGACCGTGCCCAGTATGATCTTGACGATTATGCCGTGCGATTGATTGCGCTCGATAGTGTTTGGCAAGGCAATGAGCTACCGGAGTTCGATGAGGACCGCGCTGACTGGTTGGCCAACACCCTAAGTAAGCAGCCGAATAAACCCACTCTCCTGTTTATCCATCATCCGCCGTTCCATACGGGCATTGCCTTCGTCGATCTCGCGCCGTCTGATTGGTATCGCCATCTGTCTCGTGTCATAAGCCAACACGATCAGGTTAAGCTCGTTTTGTGCGGACACGCTCATACAACGATGTCCGGTCAGATTGCGGGCGTCCCGGTTTATGTGGCGCCCAGTTCGGCCTTTCAGTTGTCCGGCTTTTTAGGTGTTGATGAAGCCCCGACCCTGATAGACGAGGCAGGTCCCGTGACCATTCATTATTGGACCGGTAATCAGTTCGTCACATCGCCGTATCTACCGGTACAGGGTGCCGGGCAAACCCGCCTCGATCGAATTGCGGGCGTGAGTTGGGATGAATTAAAACAAGCCATGAAGGGGGACCTGGCTTGATCCCCGCCATGGCTCTTAATCTCTAGACCTTCTTGGTCCGAGTCTCGGCGATGGAAATTTCCGGATGCCATTCCAATCCGGCGCCTTGGCCCTTTTGAGACATATAAGCGTCGATGACATAAGGCCTACCGTCTCGATTGACCGCGGCCGCTCGTTTGAAAGCATCCCGCACTTCGTTGGGACTTGAAATCTTCTCCGCGTCGATATTGAAACTGTTGGCCAATCCTACGTAATCGACAACCGGATCGCCCAAATAACACGCCATGTCTTTCCACATGTCCCGGTTGGTGCGAGCAAGATGGGATGACATGACAATGCGATTACGTTCACCATCATAGGCGCGATTATTATACACCACGATGGTAATCGGCACGTCATAGCGTGAGGCGGTCCAAAAGCTTTCTATTTGGCCGAACAAGAAGGCGCCGTCGCCGACCAGCGATATGACTTGGCGGTTAGGCTGAGCTATTTTCGCGCCGATGGCGGCGCCGACGCCCCAGCCCAGGGCATAGCCGGTGGTTTGCCCGATCAGTGTTCGGCCGCCTTTTGAATAGTCTATCCAGTTGTTAGGTGCGCGGTCGCCGGTTTCCGCAATAACAATGGCATCTTCTTCGAGCCCTTGGCCCAGCTCGTAGGATAAGCGCTCTGCATGGATTGGGCTGGTATCCCAGTTTGGTTTCACCCGTTCTTTTTTCTTTTCCAAAGCGGCGGCATAGTCCTTTTCCGCTATAGCCAATCGTTCCGATCTTATCTTTTCTATCCGCTCTTCCGTGAGCATGGCCTTAACGTTGTCAATCAGGGCACGGATAGTTTCTTTCATACCTGCGGCAATGGGTATGTCCGTCGGATACATATTGCCGATATTGTTGTAATCGGTCCGCGCATGGATCACCTTGGCTCCTTTGGGTACCGGCGCGGTGAAAATTGTCGGATCGGGCATCATGCCGCCGAGATTAAGAAACACATCGGTTTGTCTCAGGCCTCTCGGAAAGCCCATGGAATAATTACCCTTATAAAGCGGGTGATTGGAGGGAAAATCCCCATAGACGCTATAGCCCTGGGCGACCGAGATCGACAGGAGCTCGGCAAGCTCGATGAGATCGTCTGTAGCGCCGGCACGGGTTACTTCTGCGGCGACGCTAATCAATGGATTTTTCGCTTCCACCAACAACCGGGCGGCCGCCTCGATGAGATCCGACTTGGGTTCCATCTGCACCGGCACATCAAAGGCCGATTGGGGATAAATGGTCTGAGTTATGTCTCGGGCGTTAAGCATGTTGGCCGGGAGTCGCAAATAGACGGGACCACCGGGTACGGTGCCGGCAAGTTTGATCACGCGCCTGACCATTTCTCCGATCCGATCAGGATTTTTCAATTGCCAGCGCCATTTGGTGAATTGTTCGGTCGGTTCGAGCCAGTCGTCCACTTGTTGAAATCCATCGCGCCCTTCGGTCAAATTCGAGGAACCATCGGAAAACACAGCGATCGCCGAACGATCCTTCCACGCGTTGTAAAGATTGCTCAACGCATTAGGTATGCCGATGCTGGGGATAAACAAAGCGGCGGTTTTTCCACTGGCAAGCTCATAACCTTGAGCCATGGCCGTCGCCTGTCCCTCTTGCAGTGCTATGATCATCTTGAGTTCAGGACGGGTTGACAATGCGTCGTAAAACGAGGCCTGGCCGGTGGAATTGACGTCGAAGATATATTCAATTCCCGCCGCCTTGAAGCATTCCGCCAGAATTTCGCCGCCCGAGCCGGTAAATTCAAAACCTTCAATTGGCGGTGTCGGGGCGGCATAGGCCACGGAACTCAATACCGAGTCGATTGCGGCACTGCTAAAACCCATAGCGACCATGGCTTTGCCGAAGTCCCGGCGGGACAGATCTTGGTCTAAGAATTTCTTGACGAGTGTTCTCACAGCGTCCTCCTCAGCCAAAGGGCTGCACTTGAGCCGCGTTTCGTGCGGCCATCCATATGAGCATCTTAGGGTCCTATTTTGATAGAATCAAAACCTGACCCTAAGGTGTTGTTTTGTCGTGTTTCCGGACGGAAAACCGGTATCCACTTTTCCTGGAAACACTCTAGCTTAATGGGTTTGAGCGCTCCGCTCCAGAGATTCGCGTCGTGACAAAGCAAATCCGGCCTGATCTTGTGGATTTAGACCACGCTGTGGCGATTTGCCGGTCGGATCCTTGTTGTCTCAACTATCGAATGAAAGTCACCTACCAGGGTATTTCGGTGCCATCATACTGAATGAATGGTGATCAAACTTGCCGAAATTTTGGGTGTTACTCGGGTCGCCATTAATTCCAGCATTATTGACCAAGATGTCGACGGGCGATATGGCAGCAAAATTGGCACAGGCAGGCGAAGGGATTCCTTGAATTTTGAGCTTGATCGTGGCCGGTCTTAAGGTTGATTTAAACCACGCATGGTGGGCTAGAATCAGAGAAACCGAGGCCGAATGGCGACGACGAGAGGAATGGGGCGATGTACATCAATTTTTGGTATCCCATGGCGCGCAGCGACGAGGCCAAGGCGGACGAGCCGTTTCGCACGGAGGTTATGGGTCTAAAATTCGTTGTTTTCCGCGATAAGGAAGGCCAGGCCCATGTTTTGAGCGATACCTGTGTCCATCGTGGCGGCTCGCTGAGCAAGGGTTGGGTTAAGGACGGCTGCGTTATCTGTCCCTATCACGGTTGGCGTTTTAATGGCGATGGCAAGTGCGCGACGATCCCGTCGATCGGCTATGACGGCAAGCCTCCGGCTCGAGCTAAGGTTGATAGTTACCCGGTACAGGAAAAGTACGGCATCGTTTTTGCCTTTTTAGGTGACCTGCCCGAACAAGAGCGACCGCCCCTTTTTGAAATTGAGGAATATGACCAAGAGGGATGGCGTGCAAATAAATTGCTGGTCTTTGATGTGGATTACCACTACGAGCGATCGATCGAGAACGGGCTTGACCCCGCTCATAACGAATTCGTGCATCCGACCCATGGCTTTAGCGGACAGAAACCTAATTACCAGGTGAGAGACTTCGACGTCGAAGATTTGTCTCATGGATGCTGGTTTTCTGTCGTGATGGATTCATCGGGTTATAAAGACGACACCATGAGCAAAGTCCGCAAATCGGACGGTCAGACGACGGCGGGATCGGGAACGCACGGTCCCAATATCATGATGACACTCATCGATATAACGGAATCGAGTTCCCTACATCAATATGTTTACGAAGCACCGATTGATGACAATCGCACCAAAATTTATTTCATCAATATGCGGAACTTCTTGCTGGATCCGGAAATGGATGACCGCATCAATGAACGCAACATGCTGGTCGCTCATCAGGATATTGACCTTCTGACATATCTTAATCCCGTACGCACACCATCCAGCAACACCAAAGAGATTTTAATGCCGTCGGATCGGTGCGTTCTGCGATATCGAGAGTGGTTGAAATTGTGGGAAAACAAAGGCTGGCGCATTGATATGAATGAGTTGAAGGCGAAACAGGGAGATGTAGCGTTTGCCATTCCCAGCCCGCAGCGTCGCCTGTCGGGTAATTGGGTATTGGACCCGGTTCCGCTTATGCCGTTTGCGCATGAAGATCGAAAAGCTGCAGAATAAATATTGCTTTCAACCCGGTTTGGAGGATTTTAGCTATGTCCGACTTGATCGATTCCGATGGGACGCGGTTACCAATAAAAATTGATTCGACCTCTAACGGCGAATTTATTCCCCGCCCGCTGGACCACCACAGCCAAGTCGCCAATTCGCTTGCCCATGACTGGGCGAGCGACAATGCCAAAAGACGCGGCCAATCGAGACGGGCCTTTCTCATGTCCACCTGCGGTGTTGCCAGCACGTTGACTGCGTTCAATCATGCCCATGCGGCTTTGGACAAAACCGGTGGCTTTTATGACGTACCCAAAGAAGCGGCCTTGGATGCTGAGTTGGCGCAGGCAACGCTCGAGTCCGATGACTTTATTTTTGACATTCAAAGCCATCATCTGGGTCCCTTGGAGGCATGGACGGAGGATAGCGCCCGCTACGCATCGCGCAGAGGCTTCAGATTCATGCCACACGGGAAGTGTGATTATGCGCTGCCCGACGCTCAAATAGGGCATCTCAATTGCTATACCAGTGAAGCGTTCATCAAAGAAATCTTCATGGATAGCGATACGGATATTGCGGTCCTCACCTTTACGCCAACCACCGAAGAAAAAATGCCCTTGACTCATTCGGAAGCCGCGGCGACCCGAGAGACCCTTAATGCCTTGAATGACGGCGGGCGCCGGCTGTTGCTTCACGGCCGCATCATTCCCAATTTACCGGGCGATCTGGATCGGATGTCGGAGGTTCACGAGCAATGGGGCATTGCCGCTTGGAAAACCTACACTCAATTTAGCCCCAACAATGATACGGGTTGGTGGCTTGACGAGGAATACGGCAATAAATTGGCCGAAAACGCGCGGCAGATTGGCGTCAACGTGATCTGCGTTCATAAGGGATTGCCTCTACCGTCTATGGGTAAGGAAAATCTCGAATATGGGCTTTGTCGGGATGTCGGCCCCGCTGCCCGCCAGAATCCGGACATGAGCTATATCGTTTATCACTCGGGTTTCGATCCGGATAAGAAGGAAGGCGCTTTCGAGCGCGGCAATCCTATAAGCGGTATCGACTCTCTCATCGAGTCGGTTCTCGACAGTGAGATTGGTCTCCAAGGCAATGTCTACGCCGAATTGGGCTCGACATGGCGCTACCTATTGCGCGATCCTGATGAAGCGGCGCACGCGATCGGCAAGCTGCTCAAATATGTCGGCGAGGATCGTGTCGTATGGGGTACCGATTCCATTTGGTACGGGTCGCCGCAAGATCAGATTCAAGCGTTTCGCACGTTCCAGATCTCGCAAGCGTTTCAAGAGGAATACGGTTATCCCGAGATCACGCCCGCGATTCGGGCCAAGGTCTTCGGCCTCAATGCGGCCGTCCCCTATGGGCTCGATAGTGACGAGATCAAAAGCCGGGCAAAAGTGGATTCCATCGGACAGCTCAAGCAGGCGTATCTGGAGCAACCGGATCCAAGCTTTATGACCTACGGACCCAAAACCCGCCGCGAATTCTTTGACCTGATGAAGTTGACGGGCGGGCTCTAGAGCGCATCCAGGAAAACCGGGTCCGTTCATCCCTTCAATCGATCCACCGGATCGATTGACCTTGGCAAGGACGGTCTTCACTCCTGGAAACACTCTACTCGCAAAGCCGGCAGGGTCAGGTGGATTCTATCACGGGATGTGACGCGCGTTTATTGAGCTGGTTCATGACAATGATACAAATAGATGCGATGGCGCATAAGGCAATCATCAAATTGAAACCGGGAATATAACTTCCGAAGGCGACGCGCATTTCGCCAAGAATTCTTGTTCCGAGGGCACCGGCGACCGTGTCGATAAATATAAAGACCCCTAATATTTTTCCGTAGGCATGTCCGGCGAAAAATTCGGCTATCATGAGTTGGATCATCGTAAAGGCACCGCTATATCCGGCGCCATAAACGGCGGCATAGGCGTATATCGTTATGATTCCGCCGGACTCCGCCATCCTCACTATGATCAGGCCAATTCCCAAATTGATCACGGCGAGCAGCATGATATGCCCCCTGTTGAAATGATCGCTGAGAAAGCCAAAAATGAATTTGCCGAACATGGCACACCAAAAAAACACACTGAAGACTAAAGGCAGCGTTTCCATGTCGATGGCCAAGTCTTGGCCCAGATAGATCGATTGGTGTTGAAGCATGCCGATAATGCAAAACCACAAGGTTGCCGTGGCGAAAGCCAACAAATAAAACACCGGCAATTTGACGGCTTCTTTCAAAGTGAGACCGGTATTTGTCGGTAATGCTCCCTCTTTGGCTTCGTTGGAATCCGATGATCCGTCGCCGCCATCAGCATGAAGGTTTGCATCACGCGGGTGGCTGCGCACCCAAAGCAGAAGCGGCAGAATCATCATGACGCCCCCGGCGATGGCAAGAATGAGGAGAGCTGCGCGCCAACCTTCGTCAACCAGCGTATCCCGTATGATCAAGGGAAAAATCGCGCCGCCGAAACTGGACGCCATTAGGAGGATGCCGACGCTAATTCCGCGATATCGCACAAACCATCGCGTCAGAATGAGCATGCTGGGCAATAGGCCACCCAAAGCGAGGCCGAAAGCGAAGCCAATGTGCAGGACATTCAGCTGTGCCAAGCTTGAGATAAAAGGATAAAAGCCCAAAGCCACAGTAATTATGACGACGCCGACGATCATGACGATCTTGGCCGACCAGCGATCGACCAGAATACCCGCTACGGGCGCCATAAACGCGGTTCCGAGAAAGAACAGCGTGGCCGGCAAGGTAACTTGTGCTTCGTTCCAGCCGAATTCCTTGATCAATTCGGGATAAAACAGGGGGAGGGTGCTAATCAGAATGCCGTTGGATGCCGTATAGGTAATAAACAATCCAAACAAAACCCACCAACCGAGAAAGATACGGCTCATTTACAATCTCCTTCAAGTGCCGGCCAGAGCGCATTCAGGAAAACCGGGGCCTACCCCGGCCTTCGCCGGGACATGCTTTTCCTGAATGATGTTCGGTCTACTTCGCTTGTTCTATCGTCAATTTTCCGGAAGCGCATAAGCAACAAGATAATCGGCGATTTTTTGCGGGTATGACCACATGTGACCACCCGAGGCGATGACGACGAATTGACGGCCGTCCACTTCGTAAGTCATGGGCGTCGCCATGGAGGCGGTGGGCGTCGATATTTTCCACAATTCTTTACCTGTCTCCAAATCAAAGGCGCGAAACTTTTCATCCGCCGTGGCGCCGATGAAAATCAAACCACTGCCGGTGATGATAGGACCCCCGGCAAGTGCTGTTCCCCAGTTCAACGGCATGCCGAAGGGCGCCACTTTGTCCAACGTGCCCAACGGCACCCGCCATTTGATCGTGGCGTCGCCCAGATCGACGGCAACCAACTCACCCCATGGCGGTGCCGTGCACGGAACCCCAAATGAAGACAGCAAGGGGCCGAATTCCGCCGCGTATTCGGTTCCTTCGATGCGGCCCGGGGGTCCCGATGGCAGGCCGGCCGTGCGGCCTTTAAGGAGATCCGGATCGACTTCCGATAGCGGGATTAAACGGATATAGCCGGGCACTCTGCTGAGCGGGGCAACCAATATATTCGACGCTGGATCGAACGCCGCGCCGCCCCAATTGAGCTGCGATATGCCGGGCGTAATCGTGCCTTGTAAAGTGGGCGGCGTGTAAAGATCGCCGGATCGCCAATCGGCGATTTTTTGTCGGCATTCGGCCTTGTCCCACAAGGTCAAACCCCAGGCATCATCGGGAGATATGCTGGTCGATCCTAAAGCAGGGGGTGCCGTGGGAAAAGGCTGGGTCGGCGAGAGCACTTCACCGGGAATGCCGTCGGTCGGAACAGGCCGTTCTTCAACCGGATAAATCGGTTCTCCGGTCTCGCGGTGAAGAACAAATATCAAGCTTTGTTTTGTCAGTTGGATAACCACCGGGATTTTTTGACCGTCCTTCTCAAGGTCCACCAATATTGGTTGCGCCGGAAGGTCGTCGTCCCATACGTCATGGTGCAGAGTTTGAAAATGCCACACCATTTCACCGGTCGACCCTTTTAGGGCAACCACCGAGTTGGCGTAACGATTGTCTCCCGGGCGGTGAACGCCGTAAAAATTCGCGCCGGCGGTTGCCGTCGGCAGGAACACCAAATCCCGTTCCGCATCGACCGACATCATGCTCCATACATTGGCGCTACCTATGGGGGCTGGCGCGTCCTCCGTCTGTTTTTCCGTTTCCGGATCGCTTGAGCTACGCAGGATCGGATCAAAGCGCCACCTAAGCGCTCCGGTTCGAGCGTCAAACGCGCGTACATAACCGATCGGATTGATGGCGCTTTTGAATTTCGTATTATCCGATGAACCCAGAATGACCACATCACCGACTATTGCTGGGGGTGACGAAAAGTGAACCTGTCCGCGCTTGAACTGTGGGTATGACTCGACCACCATGGGCAAAATGTTGACTTCGCCGTTGTCGCCAAAACTGTGACATCGCTCGCCGTTGCGCGCATCGACTGCCACGAGCCGTAAATCGCGCGTACCCATGAACAGTCTGTGCTGGCAGGCAGCGCCGTCACTCGCTTCTCCGTCCTTCCAATAGGCGATGCCACGACAATTAAAGCGCAAGCCAATAGGCCCGAGCTCCATTTCCGGGTCAAAGCTCCATCGCTCCTCACCAGTTGTTGGGTCCAGCGCGATGATCCGGTTGTAAGCCGTACAAAGAACCAGGGATCGTCCGGCCTGTTCCGGAAGCAATAAAGGTGTGACGTGAAATCCGGCGAAGAAACTTGGGCGTTTAGGGTATCTGGCGATATGACCGGTCTGATAGGACCAAGCCAGCTCCAGGTCCGCCACATTGTCGCGATTGATCTGCGTCAGTGAAGAGTAATGAGATCCGCCGTCATCGCCGCCATAAACCGACCAGCTCTGCGCCCAGGCCGTTCCCGACGCGACCCATCCAAATAGCATAAAGATAATGATGATGAATTTTGTCATTGCCCCCCGCTTCTCGTTGTTGTGGCGACGCTCGGGATTCCTAACACACTTCACCAAACAGGGGTAGTAGAGCTGCCCCAAGGATCGCAGTGCGGCCCCCTTGTGTTTCACATGTTGTCTATTCCTCTAGAGCGCATTCAGGAAAAGTGTGTGCGGTTTTGCGTGTAAACGGCGCGACCAAACAATAACTTAGGGTCCGGTTTTGATAGAATTAAAACCAGACCCTAAGTCCTTGTTTGGTCGCGCCGTTTACGCGCAAAACCGCACACACTTTTGCGCACGGCGCTCTAGAGGAATAGACAGCATGTGAAACACAAGGGGGGCCGCACTGCGATCCTTGGGGCGCCTCTGCTACCCCTGTTTGGTGAAGTGTGCTAAGAATTCCGAACGCCATCACAATAATGAGGAGCGGGGGCAATGACAAAATTTATCATCATCATCATGCTATTTGGATGGGTCGCGTCAGGAACCGCCGGGGCGCAGAACTGGCCGGTTTATGGCGGCGATGACGGCGGATCTCATTACTCCTCACTGACCCAGATCAA
>SMVB01295574.1_pt1 | contig 25244 bp, 26 predicted proteins | sample 2456461 | NCBI WGS metagenome assembly SMVB01 (sample SAMN11095934, study PRJNA526329) | marine sediment metagenome | biome: Marine sediment; feature: Surficial sediment; material: Deep marine sediment; isolation source: Hadal surficial sediment | place: Pacific Ocean | collected 2014-05 | depth...
CGAGGTTCGTGCGCGTTTGACGTGCGCAACCGATGCTTGTTCATCGATCGAGCCGTCGATGAATGTCATTTACCGCGATGTATGGAGCGCGGATCCGGCTATCGCGGCGCAGAATGTAGACATTGACTACCTGTACACGGATCTGACGACGCAGAGTCCAACCACGCTCGCGTGCCAGGCGGACTGGCACGCCGCGTGTCGCAGCATCATCAACTACACAACGATCATTCATCCGCTCTGGAGTGAGCCACGATTGGTCTTCGTATCGCCAGGTGTGCCCGAAATCGATCCATTGACGGGATTGCAGGTTGATAACAATTGCGTCGGGTGTCACTCATTCCCGCAAATCGATCCGGCGGACGGCGTAACCATATTGCCGCCGGCCGGCCAACTCGAGTTGACCGACCAGATTTCGGTGGATGAGCCCGACCACCTTCATGCCTATCGTGAGCTATTAGTTACTGATAACCTTCAGGAGGTGGTCAATGGTGTATTGGTTAACCTGCCGACCCTGATCAACTCACCGGCAAGTATTTCGGGCGCGCGAGCGTCTGACAATTTCTTCGTTCGATTCGAAGATCCCACTGATAGTCACTACAACATATTGTCTAGCGCGGAGAGACGCTTAATTGCGGAATGGTTGGATGTCGGAGCACAGTACTACAACAATCCCTTCGACGTCCCACAGTAAATTCGTCTGGCTGGCGTGCCTGATCTTTATTGCGCTGCAGGCATTTGCTCCGGGATACGTAGAAGCCGCCGCCGAAGACCTTCGCACCGTATCGGTTGCCGACCCGTTTCTCGAGATGCATACGGGTCCGGGCCGAGGCTATCCGATTTATCATGTCGTCGATCGTGGCGAATCCGTTCAGATCGTAATGCAACGCACCGAGTGGTGCCTGGTGCGGGCTGAAAACGGCAATGAGGGCTGGGTCGCCCTGGCGCAGATGGAACTGACGCTGAAGCTCGACGGATCTGCAGTCGAATTCGGTCGCGCCACCCTTGAGGATTTCACCAACGCCAAATGGGAGCTTGGAATTTTGACCGGAGACTTTGGCGGCGCCAACGTCATTTCGCTCTATGGTGGGTACTCGTTCAACCCGCACGTCTCTATAGAGGTATGGGGTTCACAGATTTTGGGTAATTTTTCAAATGGTTGGATGGGCAGTGTTAACGTCGTCCATGAAACCTGGCCGGAATGGCGATTTTCGCCGTTTTTTACCCTGGGCGCTGGAGTAATTCACACATCGCCAAAGTCGACGATCGTCCAGGGTGAAGATCGAACGGACGAAATAGCCCATGTCGGCGTCGGTGTTCGAATCTATGCGGGGCGGCGTTTTTTATTGCGCGTCGAGTACAAAAGCTACGTCGTATTTACGAGCCGCGACGAAAACGAGGAAGTGGAGGAATGGAAAGCCGGATTCGCGTTCTTTTTCTGATCATATCGCTGATCGGCCTTTCGGGCTGTGCGGCTACGAAAAACCTGTTCGGCGTCGGGCCCGCGGAGGCATCACAGCCGTCGTCCGAGTCGCCCGGTCAGGTCATCGATCCCGAGGTCGTGCGTCGCGACGTCAAGGAACCGAAAATTGACCGTGAGGACTTCGAAGTTGGTGTCTTCGTGGGCATCATGAGCATCGAGGATTTCGGCAGCGACGTCGTATACGGCGTCAGTTTTGCCTATCACGTCACTGAGGGCTTTTTTGTCGAAGCGACGGTTGGCCAGACAGAGGCCGGGCTGACGAGTTTCGAAGTTTTGTCGGGTGGCGCTCCTATCATCGCCGACGACGAGCGCACCTACACCTATTACAATCTTAATCTCGGCTACAACATTCTGCCGGGCGAGGGTTTCGTCGGTGAAGGGCGCGCTTATAACACGAGCTTCTACCTGATCGCCGGACTGGGTTCGACCCAGTTTGCCGGCGATGACCGGTTTACAGTCAATTTCGGGGCCGGTTATCGCTTGCTGTTAAACGATTCGGTGGCTTTGCGCGTTGATTTTCGCGATCACCTGTTCGACATCGATCTGCTGGGTGAGGAAAAAACCACCCACAATCTTGAGGCTTCCATCGGTGTGACCGTGTTCTTCTGAGGCAGGGTTCACGGTTACGAATCTGTTCCGGGGGTACCTTAGGGTCATGCGCCCGAAAATCATTTCAATTGGACGACTTCTGCTGCCGCTGGCTCTGCTTGCCGGACTCACCGCGTGTGGTGGCATCGAGCCCTGGGTAAAACCCTATGAACGCGATCGGCTTGCCGATCCCATCATGGCGCTGGACTCGGATCCCGTATCGAGTTCGTATATACAGCACGTCTATGAGTCGCGCGAAGGCGCTCGCGGCGGTGAAGGCGCAGCCGGCGGCGGATGCGGTTGCAACTAGCGGAACGACTTGTGAAATACCGTCGCGGCATACTCTTTTCAATCCTGGCCCTGGGCCCTGGCGGCGCCCAGGCCGGCGTATTGCCGGAAGATCGTGCTGACGTCCTGTATCACCTCTACGACGGTGGTGGTGTCCAAATCGATGGGCCGTCCGTGCTCGTTCGAAAGCAGGTTGGCAATAGCGTGTCATTGGTCGCCAACTATTACGTTGATATGGTTAGCTCTGCATCGATCGATGTCATTACCACCGCAAGTCCCTATACCGAAGAACGCACGCAGTGGTCGCTCGGCATGGATTACCTGCACGGCAATACAACCATGAGCCTCGGCTTCACGAGCAGTGTCGAGCCTGACTACGATGCGACAAGTATCAGTTTTTCGGTCAGCCAGGATTTGTTCAGCGATCTTACGACACTCACGTTGACCTATTCGCTCGGTGACGACGTCGTCGGAAATACCAGCGACCCGACGTTTGAGCGTGAGATCGATCGTCAGAATTACGGCATCAGCCTGACACAGATTCTGACGCGCAATATGATCGCAGCGATCAATTTCGAAACAATTACCGACGAAGGTTTTTTGAACAACCCGTATCGGTCTGTGCGTTATGCGGACGCGGGTAGCGCGATCGGATATAGCTATGAGCCCGAGCTGTATCCAAACACACGCACGAGCAATGCGCTCGGCATACGCGTCAAGTACTACCTGCCGTATCGGGCCGCAATAGAAGGCGAGTATCGTTACTTTACTGACACCTGGGATATTGACGGTAACACCGCGTCGATTACCTACATCCACCCGTTAGGGCCGTGGACCTTCAAAGCCAAATTCCGTTACCACGATCAGACTGGTGCGCATTTCTTCAGCGATATCTTCCCGCGTTCAGAGGCGACCAATTTCCGCGGCCGCGACAAAGAGCTCAGTCCGCTCACCAGTAGTACGTTCAGGTTGGCGGCGAGCTATGAAATCGTTGGTGGTGCCACAAGCTGGGGATTTATCAAGAAAGCTTCCATCAACGCATCGATTGAATTTCTGCACGTCGATTACCACGAATTCACCGATCTGAGCACGGGCGCCGCCTATGGGGCCGAGCCGTTGTATGCACTCGAAGCCGATATCTTTCAACTGTTCTTTTCCGTCTGGTACTGACCCAGCGCCTACGAGCGGGACATTTGTCTCGGTCATGGCTCGCTGTGCTGCGCTTTACTTCCCTCGACAAACATCCCGCTCGTAGGCGCTGCCCTCTTACCAGATGATAGGATACGAGGACCATGAAGGTCATTCTGATATTCGCTGCCGCGTTGATTGCCACCGGCATCATTCTCTATAACCGTCTGATTCGAGGTCGCAATCGTGTCGATACCGCCTGGAGCGACATCGATGTGCAACTGCAGCGTCGCCACGACCTGATTCCGAATCTCGTTAAAGCCGTCGATCAATATGCGAACTACGAGCGCGCCACGCTTGAGGCGGTGACGGAGTTGCGTGACCAGGCGAAACGGGCCACCGGAATCGAAGAGCGTGGTCAGGCCGAGGAAGCGCTCGGCAACGGCGTACAAAAACTCATTGCGTTGGCCGAGTCTTATCCGGACCTCAAAGCGAATGAGAATTTTCTGAAGCTGCAAGGCGAGCTCGCGGAAACCGAAGACTACTTGCAGTTTGCGCGCCGCTATTACAACGGATCGGTGAGAGACTACAATACGTTGACCGAAACCGTGCCGAGCAACTTCGTCGCATCAACATTTGATTTTGAATCGCGCGGCTTCTTCCAGAAGTCATCGGACGATGTCGCCAACGTGCCGCTCATCGACCTGGGAACCGTGGAATGAAACGAGTCCTGCTGGCCTGGCTGTTGTTGTTGCCGGCTGCGGTGCTTTCTGATGAGCGGATCCTCGAGTTTCACAGCGATATTGTGGTGAGACAGGACGGTTGGATCGATGTGACCGAGCACATTACGGTTCGCTCGGAACAAAACCGAATTCTGCGCGGCATATATCGTGACTTTCCGACGGACTACGTAGACAAGCTTGGTAACAGATACGAGGTCGATTTTGAGCCGCTTTCCGTGCTGCGCAACGGGCAGATCGAGGACTATCATTCACGTGAACTCCGCAATGGAATTCGCGTTTACTTTGGCCGCTCGGATCGCTACATCGATAAAGGTGAACATTCCTACACGTTTCGCTATCGCGCGAGTCGAATGCTTGGTTTTTTCGAGGAACACGACGAGCTGTACTGGAATGTCACAGGATTTGACTGGGCGTTTCCGATCGATCGCGCCAGCGCTTCGGTGTCCCTGGCATTCGAACCGCCCAACAGCGAAATCTCTTTTGAGGCCTACACAGGTCGGATGGGTGCGTCGGAGCGGAACTATACAGCGAGCGTAGACGATAACGGTCGCGTAAGTTTTGCGTCGACCAAGCCGCTGTCGTCGCTGAACGGCATGACAATCGTTGTCGGCTGGCCCAAAGGATACGTTGCCGAGCCAACTGACTTGCAACGTTTCATCTGGCTCCTGAGAGATAACGTCAATCTGATCGTTGCCGTAATGGGATTTGTGGCGCTGTTGTCCTACAACATCCCGATCTGGATGCGTTTCGGCAAGGACCCTGAGGAGGGCGTGCTGGTGACCCGGTATGAGCCACCGGACGGGTTTTCGCCGGCATCGCTCCGGTATATCCAGCAAATGTATTACGACAACAAGGCGATGACAGCGGCCGTCGTCAACCTGGCGGTCAAGGGGTACTTGCGCATTAACGCAACCGTTAGCCCGAGTGGGTTTTTCAATTTCGGTGGTAAGGAAAACGAGCACTCGCTGACCAAGCTTGACGCCGGCAATGATGCCCCGCCGTTGGCGGCCGGCGAAAAGGAGCTATACGACGAGCTATTTCGACATGGAGATACCGCCGTGCTCGACAACGAGCATCATGAAAAACTCGGCAAGGCCAGGAGCGCGCACCGGGAGTCACTCAAGCGTGATTATAGAAAAAACTATTTTCAAACCAATGGTTTTTTGAACATACCGGCAGTTTTGATCGTGCTTGTCGCGACGATAATCTCTCTGAATGTTGGCAGGGGACCCACGGCCCTGGTGATTTTGACGATCATGGTGATGTTTCTGACGATGGTGTTCTTCGCAGTCATCATGAAACGGCCGACCATGCGTGGTCGCAAGTTGCTTGATGAAATGGCGGGCTTTCGCGATTACCTCGAGGTCGCCGAAAAGGACGAGATGAATCTCAGGAACCCACCCGAGAAAACGCCAGCTTTATTCGAGACGTATCTTCCATTTGCGCTCGCGCTCGGCATTGAACAGGAATGGGCTGAAAAATTTGCTGGCGTGCTGGCGTCAACCCGAAATAAGAATGGTGGGCCTTATCACCCAGCCTGGTACCACGGCGCGTGGAGCACCTCTAATTTGGCAACGAGTACCAGCCATTTGTCGAGCAGTCTCAATACCGCCATCAGCAGCTCTGTGACACCGCCCGGATCGTCGTCCGGTGGTGGCGGCGGATTTTCCGGTGGTGGTGGTGGCGGTGGTGGCGGCGGCGGCTGGTGATCGTCAGGCCGTTCAGTCGCACTTGGATTCTTGCCTGCATTGTTCTGGCGGCCTGCAATGGCGCACCCGAATCAACAAGCGGCTTGCCGGCGAATCGCGTATTCATCAATGGCGCCGTGTACACAGTAAATGTCGCGCAGCCGTGGGCTGAAGCCGTCGCAATTGCGGATGGCCACATTGCGTACGTCGGCAGCAATGAAGAAATCCAATCCTGGATCGGCGCAGAGACCGAAGTCACAGAGCTGGATGGCCAGATGTTATTACCTGGGTTTCACGACTCACACACGCACATCCTGATTGGCGTGCCGACGGACGAGAACTGCGACCTGCTGCGAATCGATACGATCCCAGAGGTGGAAACCAAGTTGATTAAGTGCACCGAGCTACAGGGCTTCGGTGAAGATCGATGGATAGTCGGCGGCGGCTGGTCTGCGTGGCTGTGGCCAAAAAGCGAACCCGGCAAGGCCGCCCTGGATGAGATATTCCCGGAGCGTCCAGTCTACCTGGAATCAAGCTTTGGCCATTCGGCATGGGTAAACAGCCGGGCGCTGGAGCTTGCCGGAGTTCATTCGGAAACGGTGGTTGGCGTAGACGGTACGGTCGTTCGTGACCCGGCAACCGGTGAGGCGACCGGCACGTTGCACGATTCTGCAATGCTACTGGTCAAAAACATTCTGCCGGCGATGACAATGGAGTATCGGCTAAAGAGCGTTCGCGCGGCGATCGATATGGCGCACTCCCTTGGCGTGACGTCCGTAATCGAGCCTGGCTTCGACGGGGATCTCATTGCGCCGCTCCTCATAATATCGGATGCGGACGAATTCGAGCTGCGGGCCGTTACGTCTTTGTCACCAATCAACTGGCAACCTGGAGCCTTTGACGACGGTGTATTCGAATTCCTCGAACAGCGGGGCGCATGGCATCGTCCGAACATCGATGTCGATTCAGTCAAGATCTACATGGACGGTGTGATTGAATCCGGCACGGGGGCGTTGCTCGAATCCTACGAAGACGAATCACTGGGCCTGGGCCCGCAGTATTATTCTCAGGAAAAGGTCAACGAGTATTTCACGCGCTTTGATGCCATGGGATTGCAAGTGCATGTGCATGCAATCGGTGATGCGGGTGTACGTCTGGCGCTGAATGGATTTAAGGCAATGCGTGATGTGAACGGTGTCTCCGGCAATCGCCACCACATAACGCATCTGCAACTGATTCATGAGGACGACATTCCGCGTTTCGCGGAGCTTGAAATTGGCGCAACTTTTCAGGCGCTGTGGGCATATCCGGACGAGGCGGCGATCGAGATGGATATCCCGATGATCGGCAAACAACGCACTTATGAGATGTACCCCATTGCGAGCATCAATCGAGCAGGGGGTCGCGTCAACGGCGCCAGTGACTACTTCGTGACGTCCATGAATCCATTATTGGCTATCGAGGTCGCAATTACTCGCCAGGATCCATACACAAATGACGGCGCGATATTGAATGAAGATGAACGGGTCGATCTGGCAACTATGATCGAGGCCTACACGATCAACGGTGCCTACACGATGAAACTCGAGGACAAGCAAGGGTCGATCGAGGTGGGCAAGCGCGCCGATCTTGTGGTGTTGGACAGGAACCTGTTCGAGATCGATCCCGACGAAATCAGTGACACGAACGTAACAATGACAATCTTTGACGGTCGAACCGTGTTCCAACGCACTGAGTAGGCAATGAATTCACCGATCTATAATCTGCGACCACGTCGGCAGGGCACGATCCCGACGGTCATATTCGCGCTGTTGATCGCAAACGGTCTTGTGTTCGCTTTGCAACAGTTCGACCCACGATTCATGTTTGGCAATTTCGCGTTGTGGCCGTTCGGCGTTCTGAATTCGCCGTTCGCACCGTGGCAGCTCCTGACTTATGGCTTCCTGCACGGCGATGTGATGCACCTGGCATTCAACATGTTCATGTTGTGGATGTTCGGCAGAGAGCTAGAAGGCCTGATGGGCTCGCAACGATTTCTAATCTACTACCTGACGGGTGTCATTGGCGCCGGGATTATCCAGTTGATTGTCGCTGGCACGCAGGGCGGTATTTACCCAACGGTGGGTGCATCGGGCGGTGTATTTGCGCTGCTGCTGGCGTTTGGCATGACCTTTCCAAATCGTATGATCATGCTGCTGATCCCGCCGATACCGATGAAAGCCAAGTACATGGTCATCATTTTCGGTGTTATGGAGCTTTACCTGGGCGTCAGTGGTGGCGCTCCCGGCGTCGCCAATTTCGCGCACCTCGGTGGTATGCTCTTCGGCTTCTTGCTGTTGCAGTACTGGAAAAAGCCGAGACGCCGTGGATAATCTCTTCGCACTGGCGGCGGCCACCCTGGTGCTGGTCATGATCCCGGGACCAAACGTCGCATTGATCGTCGCCAACAGCATTCGCTACGGAATTCGAATGGGTTCGATGACGGTGCTTGGTACAACCGCAGGTGTGGCGCTGCAACTTGCGATTGTGCTGCTCGGCATGGCCGCCATCATTGAAGTCGTAGCTGATGCGCTGATCTGGATACGCTGGGCAGGTGTGACTTACCTCATCTGGCTGGGAGTCAGCACCTGGCGGGAGCCAGTCGAGGATCTAGGCAAGATTACTGCAGCGCCAGCAGTGTTCTGGCGAGCCAGCATAGTCGCTGCGGTCAATCCGAAAACCTTGCTGTTCAATGCGGCATTCCTGCCGCAATTTATCCCGTCGGGCGGCAACGCAATCCTGCAACTTGCCGTCGTATCGGGCGTGTTTCTGACGGTGCTGCTGTTGGGTGACATGCTGTGGGCATTGACTGCGGGCTCGGCTCGTCAGTTGCTTGAAAAGCAAGCGGCGGCGCGCAACAAGATTACGGGTGGCTTCCTGGTTGCGGCCGCTATTGGTCTGTCCCTGTCACGGCGAGGCTCGTAATTCGGGCCTGAAGGCCCTCCCACAACAAATGGCGCTCCTACTGTGGGAGCGGCTTTAGCCGCGACTTCCCTAAGCCCACAGCCCGCCATCGATCGGAATGGCAGTGCCCGTGATGTGCTTGGCCGAATCGCCGGCGAGAAAAAGCACCAGTGATGCGATGTCGCTGGGTTCGGCGATGCGCTTATTGGGACTGTTCTCGGCGATGTCAGCCAGGAAACTGCCGACGTCAACGTCTTGCGCCACAGCGCCTTCGGCCAGCATCGGTGTATCCACACCGCCCGGGCAAATTGCATTAACGCGAAGCCCGTCGGCGGCGTAGTCCAGCGCCATGGCCCGAGTGAACTGGATCAGGCCTCCCTTACTCACGCAATAAGCAAGCGCCCTCGGACCGGCGCGCAAGCCCCAGTAGGACGAGATATTGATGATGCTGCCTTCCGACTTCAACAGGCTGGGCAGGGCGGAGCGCGACAAGTAGAACGGAATATCGAGATTGATCGTCATCGTGTCGCGCCAGTCATCATCGCTGGTTTCTTCAGCATTGCCGCGCGGCAAAATACCCGCCGAATTGACCAGGCAATCGATGGCACCGAACTCGTCGATCGTGTCGGCGACGAGCTCATTGCAGTCATCGGGCTCGACGAGATCTCCAGCCCAGGTCGCGATGCTGTCGGATACGTCTGCGACTTCCGCCAGTCGCCCCTCGTCACGCCCGGCCGCCATCACATTCCAGCCCGCATCGGCAAACTCAATCGCGATCGCTGCGCCGATTCCGGAGCTTGCCCCTGTAATGAGTGCAACATTCATGTCAAATCGCCGATTGTGGGCCTTGTATCGAATTGTATCTCTTTCCGCAGCAACGATCCGATATTGCCTATATAATGCGCCACCGTTTTGTGGCCCAGCAACATGTTCCCCACCGATCATATTCGCAATATTGCGATCATCGCTCATGTCGACCATGGCAAGACGACGCTCGTAGATCGCTTGCTACAGCAATCAGGCACGCTCGACGAACGTGCCGCCGTGCTTGACCGCGTGATGGATTCGAACGACCTCGAGCGCGAGCGAGGCATCACGATTCTGTCGAAGAACACGGCGATACACTGGAATGAGTGGCGCATCAATATCGTCGATACGCCAGGACACGCTGATTTCGGCGGTGAGGTGGAGCGCATATTGTCGATGGTTGACGGTGTCCTGCTGCTGGTCGACGCCGTCGAAGGCCCGATGCCACAAACACGGTTTGTTACGCAGAAAGCATTCTCCTACGGCTTTACTCCGCTGGTCGTCATCAACAAGGTCGACCGAGATGGCGCGCGGCCTGGCTGGGTCCTGGATCAGACCTTTGAATTGTTTGACCGTCTCGGCGCCAGCGATGAGCAACTCGATTTCCCCGTGATCTACGCGTCCGCTCTGCACGGTTACGCAGGTACGGAGCCCGATGTCAGCGACGGCAACACCTTTCCCTTGCTCGAGGCGGTCATTGAACACGTACCGCCACCCAATGTGCAGTTGGACGGCGCGTTGCAGATGCAGGTTTCAAGCCTCGACTACAACTCTTATATTGGCGTGCTTGGAATCGGCCGTATCAATCGCGGCATCGTTAAAGCGAACTCGCGGATCAGCATCGCACGACCGGACGGATCGTCTCGCAATGGGCAACTGGTGCACCTGTACGGGTTTGACGGGTTGGAGCGAATCCCGATCGAGGAAGCCGGCGCCGGTGACATCGTCGTGTTCAGCGGGATCGACGACCTGCGAATATCCGACACGATATGCGAACGTGGTGCGCCTGAGGGACTGCCTGCGCTTAAAGTCGATGAGCCGACCATTAGCATGACGTTTCAGGTCAACAAGTCACCATTCGCGGGACAGGAGGGAAAGTTTCTGACCAGCCGCCAGATCGAGGAACGACTTGCTCAGGAACTCAAGCACAACGTCGCGTTGCGGGTTGAAGAGACTGGGGATCCGGACAAGTTTCGCGTTTCAGGTCGCGGCGAACTACACCTGTCAATACTGATCGAAACCATGCGGCGCGAAGGCTTCGAGCTGGCCGTCTCGCGACCGACCGTCATTGAGCGCGACGTCGCCGGTGTCAGGCACGAACCCTGGGAGCTCGTCACGGTCGATTTCGCGGAAGAGCACCAGGGTGCCGTCATGACGCGTCTGGCGGAACGCAAAGGCGAACTGTTGAGCATGCTGCCCGACGGCCGTGGCCGCATGCGGCTCGAATATCGCATTCCGTCTCGGGGGCTGATCGGTTTTCGTACGCAGTACTTGACCACTACTGCGGGAACCGGTCTTCTGTACTCTGTATTCGATAGCTACGCCCCGCGCATCAACGCAGATATTGGTCAGCGCAACAACGGTGTGTTGGTCTCAACGCTGGCTGGAAAGGCGCTTGCCTATGCACTATTCAACTTGCAAGAACGTGGTTCGCTGTTTATCGGACATGGCGTCAGTGTTTATGAGGGAATGATCATTGGCATTCATAAGCGGGGTAACGACTTGCCGGTAAATCCCGCCAAGGCCAAGCAACTGAACAACATTCGCGCGGCCGGAAACGACGAGAACATCGTGCTCACACCGCCACTGCGCTTCTCGCTCGAACAGGCACTGGAATTTATTGATGATGATGAGTTGGTAGAAATAACACCACAGAACATCCGTATCCGTAAGAAGTTCCTTAGTGAAGGCGAACGTCGTCGCGATGCACGGCTTCGCGCGAAAGAAGCCGAGATCCCATCGTAGCGATCGGGTAGATTCAACGATATGTACAAAGGCGAACGATTTAACAGCATCAGCCACCTGGTAGGGGCGTCTCTCGCGCTGGTGGGTGGTGCTGTGCTGGTGACGTTTGCGGCGATGAGCGGCGAGAGCAACAAGATTGTCAGCTACAGCGTATACGCGCTGACACTATTTCTTTTGTATCTCACATCGACGCTGTACCACAGCTTTCCCGGGCCAGCCAAGAACGTCTTTCGGGTTCTGGATCACCAGGCGATCTACGTGTTGATCGCCGGGACTTACACGCCATTTGCGATGGTGGCCCTGCAAGGATCGCTCGGTTGGTGGATGCTCGGCACCATTTGGGGGCTGGCCGCCGTAGGCGTTGTTCTCGACGGGTTGCGGCGTACGGGCCCACGTATTGCCTCATTGCTGCTGTACCTGCTCATGGGCTGGTTCTGTGTGTTCGCAATGGACTCGTTCGTGAATGCTCTGTCACCCGCCAGCCTTGGATGGCTGATTGCCGGCGGGATCTTCTACACGACTGGCATCGTGTTCTTCATTCTCGACAACTGGTATCCCTGGTGCCACGGCGTTTGGCACTTATTCGTAATTGCCGGAAGCGCCAGCCACTATTTCTCGATCCTGCTGCTATAGAGCCGAGCTTATCGTGACGTCGATCGACCTGAATGCGGACCTCGGTGAAGGCGGTGCATACGATCTTGCGTTACTCAGTGTCGTCAGCAGCTGCAATATCGCGTGCGGTGGTCATGCAGGTGACGCGCAAAGCATGGCCGAGACAGTACGCGGAGCAATCACGCACGAGGTGTCGGTCGGCGCTCATCCGTCCTACCCGGATCGTGATGGCTTTGGCCGACGAAGTCGGTACGCCGAAGGCAGTTCGTTGCTCGCATCATTGAGCGAACAAATTGCAGCACTACGCTTGATCGCGGAATCTGAGGGGGTTGTGCTCACACACGTAAAGCCGCACGGTGCGCTGTACAGCGATGCAGCAGGTGACCGGGCGCTTGCCGAACTTTTTGTCGAGGCAGTAAAGCAGGAAACGAATGCGATCTGCCTGGTCGGCCCGCCAGATAGCGAGTTACAACAAGCGGCAAGGCGTGGCGATCTGCGGTTTGTCGGCGAAGCATTTGTCGATCGGGTCTACAGTTCCGACGGCAGGCTTGTACCACGTTCAGAGCCGGGCGCAGTGCACAGCGACATCAACACAATTTCCACGCAGGCAGTGCGTTTGGCGACAGCTGGTCACGTGACCGCTCAAAATGGCGACGTTATAAAAATTGCAGCGGACACACTGTGCATTCATGGCGACACAGAGAATGCGTACCAGGTGGCGCTGGCCGTTCGCGATGTCCTGGAAGCAAACGGAGTCGAGATACGTGCCGCAAATTGATCTGTGCGGTGACGACGCGCTAAGTGTCGCGATCGACAATTCGGGCCAGCGGCATTCCATCGCGGAATATCTGCGCGACACCGGTACCTGGCTCGAGTGCATCGAGGGCATGCAGAGCGTGGTCATTCGATTCGACTCAGCATCATTGAGTATCGACGGGGCGAAGCAACAATTGTGTGAAGCTTTGGATTCGGTGTCGAAAGATGTCGCGGAATCTGAATCCGCGTTGATCGAGATTCCGGTTTGCTATGGCGGTGAATACGGTCCGGATCTCGATTCCATCTGCCAGATGTTGACTCTGACCGCGGATGAATTGATCGAGATACATACGGAGGCCGAGTATCGGATTGAGATGCTCGGGTTTACACCTGGTTTTGCCTACGTAGGTGGACTGTCGGCTGAATTGAACGTGCCGCGGCTCGCCGGGCCGCGGCAGCGGGTTGCGGCCGGGTCGATTGGAATCACGGACGGACTGACCGGTCTGTACGCGCTGCCAGGTCCGGGCGGGTGGCCGTTGGTCGGACGGACACCGATGTCATTATTTGAGGTCGGGTCGGATCAACCTTTCGTGTTGCGTGCCGGGATGCGCGTTCAATTCACGGCGATCGATGAGAAAGTGTATCGCCGAATGGTCGCCACATGAGCCTGCGTGTTACACGTGCGGGACTGCAGACAACGATTCAGGCTGAACCCCGAATCGGCATGCGTCACCTCGGAGTGCCCGCGAGCGGGCCGGCCGATCCATTGTCAATGGCGCTGGCCAACCATCTTGTTGGCAATCCGGTGATGTGTCCGGCGCTTGAAACAACATTGATCGGGATCGACCTGCAATTCGAATCCGAAGGCGCATTCGCAATAAGCGGTGCACCGTCCGAATGCTCTCTTAATGGAAGCCCGGTTGAGTTTCACCGTTCATATCGGGCGAACGTTGGCGATAAGCTGCATCTGGGCGCCGCACAATCGGGCGCTCGTGCCTACATCGCCTTCGCGGGTGGGCTGGTTGCCGATAAAATGCTGGGCTCGGGATCGACTTACTCGCCTGCCGAGTTCGGTGGGTTCAAGGGCAGGGCGCTCGAACAGGGTGATTGCCTGCAGCTCGAGCGCCCGGGCCATGAAACAGCCAGTCGAACGACGCCCGACGAATTTCGCCCACCAATCACAGGCAGCTGGGCCGTGCGTGCCTGTGATGGCGTTGAAACGGAACTTCTTGATGAGGCAGCGCGTGATGCGTTGTTCGACACTAATTTTACGGTTGGCAGCCGGGCCGATCGAATGGGACTGCAATTGCAGGGCAGGGCACTTGGCATCCAGTCGGAAGGTCGCTTGCCAAGCGCGCCCGTGTTCCCTGGCTGTGTGCAATGCCCGGAGGACGGTACGCCCTACCTGTTATTGGTTGACGCCCAGACAACGGGCGGCTATCCACGTATCGCGCAAGTAGCCAGGGTCGATCGCCACACGCTGGGCCAGATCCGCCCCGGCGACCACGTCCGTTTGTTGCGGCGTACGCCCGAGCAGGCGGCCAAGGAGTTGCACGAGAAGCTCAACTATTGGCGAGCGTGGTTGCCCGACATTGAGTCGGTGATCTGATCGCCGTAAAAATGGTGGGTTGCCCCCGCCAACGTCTGTTTTTCCCGATAGCGGACATTCAAGGTGTCCATCAAAGTGGGGTAAGACCTCAGAGCGGAAGTTCACAGATTCCCATCTACCCCGCTGTCAGCTATCGCAATTTGATTGTCTACGAACTCCCGAAAGGGCTTCTCAAAAACATTCTTAACGACCCGCCATGTCTATCGATTGGCTTGACATCGACCGAAATTCCGATCTTCTAGTCGTACTCTTCAAATTCAACATCGGTATTCGCGCCGGATTCGATTTCGTACACGACGTAGACAACCGTTGTGCCCTGATACGACGGCTGGTACCAAATGTTACCGCAATAGTAATAGGTCACGCCTCCCCGGACTCGGGTGACATTGCAGCCGTAAGGCAATGACGTCAGCCGCATATTCCGATGGACGCGTCGCCGCCTGCGTCGCCGAGTGCGTCTGCTGACGCCCGCGACGCTGTTCGGGCTGGCAGGTCTACCGGGTTTCGCGAGTGCTGTAGTGGTCAAAACGCCAGTCGCAAACCCGAGTGCCGCAGCAAGAAGTGAATTCAAAAATCGTCGTCGTTGCATATCACAACTCCTTAACGCTAGGGCTTCGACAAGAAGCTGATTTTAGTCGCGCCCTCTGGCGGGACGAAACTCAAAGAGCCATCCGGAATATCAGGGTTCGTATCCCAGTGCATGAAAATAACGGTCCTCGGCGCCCCGCCTTCCCATTTCGCGCTTATGGCCATTTTTCCTGGTAACGGTGGACCCTCTGACGCGATCCATATTTGCACATCGACCTCCGCCGAACGAATCGCAACATGCTCAAAGACTTTTCCCCTTATCAAGCTCGTTCCTAGGTGCTGAACTTCGCTGGCGCCCGCCAGCAGGTCCTCCGCCACGTTTCTTGTCACAAAATCAAGCATGGGTGCGTCAATGCCGATTTCATTGACTGCGAAGTCGACTGCCGCGTCAATGTTCTCAGGCCCAACCTTTTGTGCGTAGAAATTCCGTGACTGCGTATATACAGTGAGTATTCCACTGTCAAAGTGCAGCTCTTTGACGTCCTCAGATGTGCGGTACGTCAAGTACATCGCATCGGGCCGACGCACCCGCATGGTGACCTGCGATGAGTGCTCTATGATCTGTCCGGCATCGAGCCGGGCATCGGCGTACGCATCACCACTGAGCACGAAACTTTTGAGTCCCGCAATTTCTGCGCTCATCCGGTTGAGCAGGACCCGCGGGTCAGGCTCCTGAGCCAGCGCTCCGCCAGAGAGCGTTCCGCTCAAGGCGATTGCGACGCCAGTCAACCACTTGGATGTTGACGGTTTTCTGTCAAACATGTCTATTCTCCTACGCTAAAAATTGCTATGGCGAAAGATTCGTCCCATGCTCTTTGTTGAAATCACTATATATTTGCTCAACGACGGGGGTTGCCTCCGGCTGCAATGATCACTGACATTCCCAATAGAATTCGTTTGGTTGATTTCATAATTGATTCCCCAAAACCTGTTGTTGATCAGGTGTCGTATAGAGCGTCATTATTGATTTTTCGAATTTCAGGCTGAGTCCAATCTACACTATCGCTTAGAATGCTGGCAATTATTGAGCAAACACGAAAATTGACCCCCGCGTTTAACGTTAGAAAGCGGATGTCTGCTTTGGGTTGAACTCGCAGTCACAAGCAGTCGTTCACTCCATGCATTCTCGGCCGTCTCAGTTCGGCCAATTGCGAGCAACTCAATACGTGCTGGTCAATAAAATGGTGGGCCCGCCAGGACTCGAACCTGGGACCAAGGGATTCACTTTACCCATTCATTTCTGAATGGAGCGGACTATCTCATCACCCTCAACCGAATTGTTAGGGGCGGGACGCTCTAGCCTGTTATTAAGAACACTGAAGTTCTCAGGTAGTCTCTGCACCTTCCGGCAGTGTACCGCCGGCTTGGCTCAGGGTTGCCATCAGCCGAACTGCTAAGGTTTCCCTGAATTCATCCCGTTCATTTTGCACCTTTCGATGCAATTGCACCTTTCTGATGAGTCCCCTGCTCTAACCAACTGAGCTACAGGCCCAAATACCTATCAAACCTTGTCGCTACACGACCCCGCTACAGGCCCGCAATGCGGCCGCATTCTAACAGATTCGCCAGCCCGCGCAGAATTGCATCAAGATTCAATCCCGCGGCATGATCGATCCGGTGTTTCGGTAGCCGCAGACATTGACCGCCATATCTTATTCAGTTCAAATCGGCGTTCCACGAACCGAACGAAGGTCATACTGATGAGTGGTGCGATGGCAAATACAGAGAGCGATGCAGAGACGTCGGTAACCCCTGACCGACCGTTTCGTTTCTATGACAACCGGCAGAAATACCTCGCCTTCGTCAATACCTGCAACGAGAAGTGGCAGGTCGCAAAGCGTGCGGCGCAGGAGCTTGCCCATCTGCAGCCAAAACCACCTGCGTTGCGCGTCTTTGATGCGGGCATGGGTGATGGCACTGTTCTGAGCCACACCTTGCGTGCTCTTCACCAGCAGTATCCGACGTTGCCGTTCCATGTTGTTGGTAAGGAGATCAGTCTCGAAGATATACGCCTGAGTCTCGAGAAACTGCCGGATCGATTCGTGGAGCACCCGGCAAGCGTGTTTGTGTTCACGAATCTGTACTACGCAGAAGCGCCGTGGCTAACGCCGCGCGATGAGAAAAAAGCCGCCAACATCAATTGGAATGTAGTCGAGCTTGATGGGTCCTGTGCCTATGAGTATGGGCAACAGTTGGGGTCGATGGACGATTTTCTGGTCGATGCCTGGCAAGTGAAGGCTAGCAAAAAAACCGGCAATCCGATGTACGTCAAGCCGTCGGTACTGGTCATCTATCGCAAAGACCAGAGATTCCTGCTCGATTCCGTGGTTCCGCAACCGGGCGAGAAACGCGCCGACTTTGATTTCGTACTCGCATCGCAGCCCTGGCGCGCACGCATGGACGCCGACTTCAAAGTCAATTACGTCCTGGGTCCGTTAACACAGGCGTTGGGTCCAGCCGGCCGCTTGCTCGCAGTGCACTCAATTGGCAGCGATCCAGGTCTGGAGCTGATTCGTGAAGTCTGGCCGGACGAGGACCCATTCCAGGTAAATCGTCACGAGTTGCTCCGCAAGCTACGCCAGATGCTGGCGGACGAGGCCGAGAATTTCGAGCTTGGCGCATCGGCTGACGATCAGGCGATCTTTCAGTATCGAATGCATACCTTGCCTGACGAGATTGCCGAGAGCATTGGCACTTCAACACTGTTTGCCGCCTGGAATGCCGCGATTTATGTCGCGCAGATCGAAGATCAGCGCCTCGAAGCAGCGCTGGCAACCGGGTCCTATCTTGAGGCGACGGCGAAGATTCTCCACAAGCACAATGGCCTGTGGTTCAACGACGAAGGCTTCGTCATTTCCCGAAAACCCGCCTGACGAAACTAGTCTTCGATCAGGAAGCTTCTGAGCTGATCCGAACGAGTCGGGTGGCGCAGTTTCCTCAATGCCTTTGCCTCGATCTGACGAATACGCTCTCGGGTTACGTCAAACTGCTTGCCGACTTCCTCGAGCGTGTGGTCCGTATTCATGTCGATGCCAAAGCGCATGCGCAGAACTTTGGCTTCGCGCGGCGTCAGGCCTGCCAATACATTGTGCGTCGTTTCCCTGAGGCCGCTGGACGTTGCAGAGTCAACCGGAGAATGTACCGTCTGATCTTCAATGAAATCGCCGAGATGTGAATCTTCATCATCCCCGATAGGCGTTTCCATGGAGATCGGCTCTTTGGCGATCTTGAGAACTTTGCGAACTTTGTCCTCGGGCATTTCCATGCGCTCGGCCAGCTCATCGGGCAGCGGTTCGCGACCCATTTCCTGCAGCATTTGCCGCGAAATGCGATTGAGCTTATTAATCGTTTCGATCATGTGCACCGGGATACGAATGGTGCGTGCCTGGTCCGCAATCGAACGTGTAATCGCCTGCCGAATCCACCACGTCGCGTAGGTGGAAAACTTGTAACCGCGCCGGTACTCGAATTTGTCGACGGCCTTCATCAAACCAATGTTGCCTTCCTGGATGAGATCGAGGAACTGCAGGCCGCGATTCGTGTACTTCTTCGCGATCGAAATAACCAGACGCAAGTTTGCTTCGACCATTTCCTTTTTCGCACGCCGGGCTCTGGCCTCGCCGATCGACATTTGCCGATTGATCTCCTTGAGCTCGGCGATATTGAGCAGAGTCACTTCCTCAACACCAATGAGCTTGCGTTGTGCGCGCCGGATGTCGTCCTTGAGCTTGGCCAGCGTTGACGAATGTTTGCGCTTGGCGCGAATGTGTTTCTCGATCCAGGCAAGATCCGTTTCGCTCTTCGGAAAACTCGACAGGAAATCCTTGCGCGGCATGCCGGCGTCGCGAACACAGATCTGCATGATCAGGCGTTCCTGGCTACGGATGATGGCAACGATACCGCGCAGGTTGCGGACCAGCAGGTCAAATAGTTTCGGCGCTAGTTTGAGTTCCATGAGCTGGTCGGCCAGCGCGGCCTGTACCTTGATGGTCTTCTTGTCTCTGAGGCCGTATTTTTCGATGTTGACAATTGCACGCTTATGCAGACGGCGAATGACCCTGACGCGCGCCTTGACCTCCAGCGGGTCGGGTCCCGTGTCGACGACCTCGTCATCGTCATCGTCATCGGACTTCGGCGCAGGTGGTTTGATCTCGTCTGGCGCATTCGGGTCAATAAAGCCGACCACGAAATCCTGCATGCGGGTATCCTCAGCGGCAACGGCGTCGGCAACAGTAAGCAGCTTCACGAGCGTCGGCGGGAAATGCGTCATGTGCCATTTGACCTGGTTGAGGCCGTCCTCGATGCGTTTGGCGATTTCGATTTCGCCCTGGCGCGTCAGGAGCTCGACGGTACCCATTTCGCGCATGTACATGCGCACGGGATCGGTCGTACGGCCAAACTCGGCATCGACACTGGCGAGAGCAGCTTCCGCTTCCTCTGCGGCATCGTCGTCATTTGAGACCGCAGCGTCCGACAACAGGATCGACTCGGCATCGGGCGCTTTTTCATGCACCGTTATGCCCATGTCATTGATCATGTTGACGATGTCCTCGATCTGCTCGGGATCAACGATGTCGTTAGGCAGGTGATCGTTGACCTCTGCATAGGTCAAAAACCCCTGTTCCTTGCCGCGGGCAATCAAATCTTTAAGCTGTTGGGCCTTCTTGTTGCCGCCAATCACTGCACGTTTCTCGATCAAGGTAGAACGACCTCCAAGTAAAAAATACAAACGATTAATTATACTGGTCGATTAATATCCAAGCCAGATAAATCTCGCTTTCTACGTAATGTGCCGAAGCTCCGCCTTCTCATCGTCTGAAAGCGAGTTAAGCCTCTGTTTTTCAATCAATAAATCGATTCGCTCTCGCCGACCTGCGATGGCGAGCTGCTCGAGACACGCGGCGAGTTCTCCTGCAGAATCAAAATCTTCCTCATCAGGCACCTCCACCGCGGCCAGCTTCCCCAGATGACGACCTTCCTCATCGTGGCGCCAACGCTCCAGCAATCCAGCAGTGGTGATATTGGGTTCCGCCTGCACAGTTTCAATGAGGTCTTGCAGCAAACCGATCCCCGGGCGGCTTACGCCAGCCAGTTTCTCGATGTCGAGCTTGCTGCCCGCGTCCGGTTGGTTCAGCAACAGGGTTATCGCCCTTCGAACCACCGACGGCCGGCCGCCACTGGCGGTCAGACTGCTTCGCCCTCGCGATACGGACATTCCGAGGTGCGCTGATTTGTTTGCTGCGCGTGATTCCTGATCCAGCATCTTTTCGAGTTTCGCCGAGCTCAGTCCGACCGTTTCAGCGAGGCGGCCCATCAGCAGTTCGTGATAAACACCAGGCGGTATCTTGCTGAGCAACGGTCTTGCCAGTTCTGTCAGCCGCGCTTTGCCGTCAACCGTGTCCATGTCGACCTGGCTCGACAATTCGTGAATCAGGAAATCGGACAACGCAACACCGTTGTCAACAGCATCAACAAACGCCTCCGCGCCATGTTCGTTGACGTAGGTGTCCGGGTCGTGGCCGTCCGGCAGAAACACGAAACTGATTTGTCGTCCTTCGCGTATTTGCGGCAACGCGTTTTCAAGAGCTCGCCAGGCTGCAGCCTGGCCAGCCCGGTCACCATCGAAGCAGAACACGACATTTTCGGTAATTCGAAATAAGCGATTGAGGTGGTCGGCAGTTGTTGCCGTTCCAAGAGTCGCTGTCACGAATTCAATTCCGTGCCGTACCAAAGCGACGACGTCCATGTAGCCTTCAACGACGACCAAGCGATCAATCTGCCGTAGTGCCTGGCGCGCTTCGTACAGTCCGTAGAGCTCGCGGCCCTTGTGAAACAATACGGTCTCGGGCGAATTCAGGTATTTGGGCTCGTTGTCTCCAATAGCGCGCCCGCCGAAACCGATACAGCGACCTCGCTGATCGCGGATCGGAAACATGATGCGCTCGCGGAAGCGGTCGTAGTGTTTACCATTGTCCTTGCGAATGATCAGCCCCGTGGCCAGCAGCCGATCGGCTGCTTCTGTCGTCTTGCCAAACTTGTCCAGCACATTGCTCCAACCGTCCGGCGCATAGCCAATGCCGAATCGCCGTGCCGTTTCGCCGTCAATTCTGCGTTGTTTGAGGTAGTCGATTGCCTTGGGGTGGTTGCGGAGCTCAGCCTGCCAGTGCTTATCCACGTTGGACATCAGCGAGAATAATTCGTCGTAACGGCGAGCAGGGCGATCCGTTTCGTCACGTGGTACGTCGACACCCATGGAACTTGCGAGGCTTTCGATCGCTTCGACAAAACTCATGTGATCGTATTCCATGAGGAAGCCGATCGCGGTGCCATGCATTCCGCAACCGAAGCAATGGTAGAAACCCTTGCCGGGGCTGACCGTAAAGGATGGTGTTTTCTCGTCGTGAAACGGACAACAGGCTTTGAATTCCCGGCCCGCTTTCTTGAGTTGCACGCGGCGGCCGACGACCTCGACAATATCCGCTCTGGCGATCAAGTCGTCAATGAAGTCCTGAGGAATTCGTCCGGCCATAGTGATGTAAACGGTAGCTCCACGTTACCGGGTCTAGTGAACTAGCCGAGTCGTGCTTTGACCTTGGCGCCAACTGCGCCCATGTCGGCCCGGCCAGCCGCTTTTGATTTGATCTGACCCATGACTTTGCCCATGTCACGAATGCTCTCGGCACCCGTCGCTGAGATGACTTCGTCGATCAGTGCATCGAGTTCTTCATTGCTCAACTGTTCGGGCAAATAGGTTTCGATAACAGCGATTTCGGCCAGTTCGATGTTCACGAGGTCGTCGCGGCCACCTTTTTGAAACTGCTCGACGGAGTCCCGGCGCTGTTTGACCATCTTGTCGAGAACAGAGAGCACCGCGGTGTCATCGAGTTCCGTCCGTGTGTCGACCTCGATCTGCTTGATAGCGGCAAGTATCAGGCGCACCGCCTTGAGCCGGTCTTTCTCGCCGGCCTTCATGGCGGACTTCATGTCGTCAGTGATTTTGCCTTTCAAGGACATGGCGATAGGGCCCCTAGGAATGCGGAGCGAGTGTCACTTAGTAAAGGCGTTTGCGCTTGGCTTCTTCGCGAGAGATTTTCTTCAGGTGGCGCTTTACCGCAGCCGCTTTCTTGCGCTTGCGTTCCTGGGTCGGTTTCTCATAATACTCGCGACGGCGCAATTCCGTCAGGATGCCAGCCTTTTCACAGGCACGCTTGAAGCGACGCAAAGCGGCGTCGAAATATTCGTTCTCTTTTACGCGAACACTGGGCATACGAATTCAGGTCTTCTTATCATAAATAAACCCGGCACGGGGCCGGGACTGAGCCGCGCATTATAACTGCATAATCTCGTCAATTCCAAGCGCTGCAGGAGCGTCCCATGGCCGCGACCAGTTGCACGGCCAGCGAACCTGAGGGCTTTATTATCCTCATGGCTCGCTGCGCTGCGCTTTACTTCGGATAATAAAGCGCAGCGCAGCGAGCCATTCCGGCGAGAAATCTCCGGACTGCCGAGCCATGTGGGGTCGGGACCATGGGCCGCTCCTGCGCTATGATTCGCCGCCTATGTACGTCCTAGGCATTGAAACCAGCTGTGACGAGACCGGTGTCGCCCTGTACAGCACCGAAAGTGGCCTCGTGGCGGATGTGCTGCACAGCCAAGTGGACCTGCACGCCATGTACGGCGGGGTAGTGCCCGAGATCGCGTCCAGAGACCACATCCGCTGCCTGTTGCCCCTGATCGGGCAAGTGCTGCAGCAGGCGGGCATCGAGCGCCCGGACGCAATCGCCTATACCGCGGGCCCCGGGCTGGTCGGCGCGCTGATGGTCGGTAGCGGTATGGCCAATGGCCTCGGTTTGGCGTGGGGTTGCCCGGTCATTCCGGTGCATCACATGGAGGGGCACTTGCTCGCGCCAATGCTCGAGGACGATGCGCCGGAATATCCCTTCCTGGCGCTGCTGGTGTCGGGTGGTCACACCATGCTGATTGCGGTCCGCGGTCTTGGCGACTATGACGTGCTCGGCACGACCCTCGACGACGCGGTCGGTGAGGCTTTTGATAAGTCGGCCAAGCTGCTCGGATTGGGTTACCCGGGAGGGCCAGCGCTCGCCGCGCTGGCGGAGACCGGTAATGAGAATGCATTCGATCTGCCGCGGCCGATGCTGAATCGTCCGGGATTCGATTTCAGTTTCAGCGGCCTGAAGACAGCGGTCATGCTGGTGGTTCGAAAAGCCAACGATGACGGTACCATCGACAGCAGCCGAGCTGATATCGCCGCGTCGTTCCAGCGCGCCGCCGTCGATACGCTGGTCGGTCGGGCGCTGCAGGCGGCGAAGAGCGAAGATCTCAAGCGAATTGTCGTGGCTGGTGGCGTTGGGGCCAATCGTCTGCTCAGGAAGGAGATGGTGGAGCGATTCGATGGCGAAGTTTTTTACCCTCGCATGGCCTTTTGCACCGACAATGGCGCCATGATTGCGGTCGCCGGCGCGCTGCGGATCGCGGACGCGAATGATGCAGCCGAGATTCGCGCCCAGGCACGCTGGTCGCTGGACACATTGTCGCCGCCGGGAACCGCGCAGTCGGACAGCAACGAAGAGTAGTTATGGACTTAATTTTTCTGCGCGACATGAAAGTCGAAACGGTCATCGGCGTCTGGGATTGGGAACGCAAGATCCGCCAGACGGTATCGATCGACCTCGAAATGTCGGCGGATATTCAGAAAGCCGCTGCGAGCGATAGCGTTGAAGACACGCTGAATTACAAGTCCGTTGCCAAACGCGTACAGGCGTTTGTCGGCGAGTCGACTTTTCAACTTGTTGAAACGCTGGCGGAAAAGATCGCGGCGATAGTGCTCGACGAATTTGACGTTGCCTGGGTTCGGGTGCGCGTGAACAAACCCGGGGCCATTCGAGGTGCCAGGGATGTCGGTGTTCTGATCGAACGCGGGTCCCGGCCCGATTAGATTAAAGAGCTGCACTATGGCGAAGGTCTATCTCGGGCTGGGCAGCAACATCGACGCGGAAGAAAATCTGCGATTGGGAATCGCCGAGCTTGGCGCCCGATTCGGCATGCTCGAGCTGTCGAACGTTTATCGCAGTGCGGCGGTCGGTTTCGACGGAGACGACTTCCTGAACCTCGTCGCGGGTCTTGAGTCAGACGCGAGTCCCGCGCAACTGCATGCCATGCTGATGGAAATTCACGGTCTCGCAGGGCGAAAGCGTGGCGAATCGCGGTATTCGCCGAGAACGCTCGATATAGACCTGCTGCTCTACGACGATCTCGTACTGGACGAGCCGCCGATACGGATTCCGCGGTCAGACATACTCAAATACAGTTTCGTGCTCGGCCCGCTCGCCGAAATTGCCCCGCAACTGCGACACCCCGAAACCGGGAAACTGATTACGGAACATTGGGCGGAATATGACAAAAACAGTCATCCTTTAGTTGCAACTGGCGTTATGCTGGGTGCAATCGGGAGTGAGAATGCGTAAGAGCGTATTACTATTTGCCAGCATTGCCTTGGCGGGTTGCAGTAGTTCGGACGGTGGTGGTGGAGTAACCGCTCCGTCGTTGTGCTCGAATGATGAACAAAAGATCTTCGTTCGCGATGCGATGCAGGACTGGTACCTGTGGAACGACTTGTTGCCAAACCCGATTTTGGTGGACAACTATGCGAGCCCGGAAGCGCTGTTAGCGGATCTCATGACCTACAGCCCGGACGACGGTAGCGGTAGCGGCGAGCCGATCGACAAGTTCAGCTTCATTGGCTCAGCCGCAGCCGACGCCGCTTTTTTTGGCGAGGGGCAATACGAAGGATTCGGCTTTACCAGTAAATTCGTTGCGGCCGATGATTTGCGACTAACCCAGGTATTCGCAGACAGCCCGATAGGTCTTGACGGCCGCTTCGAACGGGGCCAGCGTATCCTGGAGTTGGATGGGCGCACGATTGCCGAGATACAGGCCGCCGAGGGAGTTAATGCCGTTTTCGCGACGTCACCGCTGACTTTCACGATGGTAGATCTCGGTGGGATGGAATTGCCGCCGGTCACTATTGC
>SMVB01061512.1_pt1 | contig 25228 bp, 26 predicted proteins | sample 2456461 | NCBI WGS metagenome assembly SMVB01 (sample SAMN11095934, study PRJNA526329) | marine sediment metagenome | biome: Marine sediment; feature: Surficial sediment; material: Deep marine sediment; isolation source: Hadal surficial sediment | place: Pacific Ocean | collected 2014-05 | depth...
AAAGCATATGACGCTGGGAAACTTGGGGAATATGCGTTTTTTGGAATCTGAACTAGCCGTTATTGAGGACAAGATTACTTAATCTCCTTTACCAAGACGTATTGCGTTACCGTATTGGTTACCTCTTGCATGAATGCTACCCCTAGCGTACATGCTGTACCTATCACGTTCACGTCAGTCCACTGCATTACTAATACATATATACTGCTTGATGGGCAAGAGCGAAGAGTTTACCCCTAGAGAATCATAATGGAACGCGGAGGTATGGATAGTATGGAACTGACCCACCCCTTCCTAAACTAGGTATCCTCTTCTTTCCTTTCTCTAATTTTCTCGAAAACTTTTCTAGAAAAAAATCGGTGAATGACCGCTCTCAACCAAATGCAGAAATTCGTGAATAATTGTTTCTAACCACTTCTGCCTATCACTGTAAATATCCCCAGTGCTTATCCAATGATGTGTGTTTTCTCACAGAAGATTTTTTTCAGAGTGATTATTCTGTACTGGCATTGTTCTGATAGGCTTTTCGGCCAGAGTCTTATCATAACGAGCATGTAAAACCGTTAATGGGCAATGATCTTTGAAACTGTAGAGATGTTTTGAATGGGTTTGCTGACCGGGCTTGGGAGAAGTGCAATGGGGGCCATGACCGTTAAGGCCATATTTTTAAACATCCCAGTCCTTAAAGGAGATAGTTATGGACTCGATGGTAATTCTTCTCATAGCAGTCGTACTAGTCATTTTTGTATGTTCTAAGCAAAAGGGTGAACCATATTGAAACTGATCTCGAGACCTTGGGTAGGGCTACTAGTAAGGAGGATCTTCTAACTACAACACAGAGAACTCAGAACTTATAATCCTATTAGCCGATGCTCTGGCGACTTGTGTATTTGTCTACCGCACTGGCTTTTCTTTTTGGTTATTGGGATAATAACTCGACGCTTTTGGGCCTAGTCTTGAATGTCCGCTTTTGGCACAAAGCAGATATTCAACCAAGTAGAAAAATATGCGTACCTCATTTACGCTATTATCATGTTCCCATATAAGCAGTGACCCTAATCCCCTTAGACCGCAAACAACTTATTCTGGAATACGCAAAATATCGTTTCGTAAAGAATCATACGCTAGAACAGGTAGCAGCAAGTCATGGCATCACCAAGTGAATTCTAAACACTTGGTTAATATCACCAGGTGAGGAATACCGAGATTTATGTCAGCTTTGAATAGACAATATATTGGCAGAGGCGAAAGAGGAAATAGATAACGTAACAGATAACTTTCCTCTCGCGAGGGAAAATTCAAAGTGGAGGACTGCAACTTGGTATGCGGAAAGACAAGACCAACAACGATATGGCGGTCACCGGGTAAACATTAATGTAGGCAACAGCAGCATGTCTACGGAAGAAGAACTTGACGAGGATGCCATCACTCTATTAGAGCTCACCTAGTGAAAGAGTGATTGCACATTCATTAATATTATTCGCAGTTCTGTTAATTTTTCTTTTCACAGTCTCGCGCCATCCTTTGCGCAACGACAATTTGAGAAGGTATCATCATTTTATCTACTATTTATCATGATTCGATGCTTCGTGTTATTATTATTTTTCTTCTAGAATCATCCAAATATCCTACGTTCTGGGTGAGTCCCATTTTGAATGTAAAAACTCTTCCAAACATTTCACCCCCAGTATAGGGAACACATTTAAGCACAATCGAGCTGTGGCTCTTTTTTGACCAATCACAGGGCAACTGAAAAAAACCATTATAATAAATCGCCGTATTGTCTCTGGAAACAGATAACTTTATTTTACTTATTAAATCTTTCCCTTCTCGTTCATATCCATCCCATTTCCCAATGGTAATGTGTGTTCCAAAAGAGTAATTTATGCCGAAGCTGCTAGTAATAACAAAGGCGGCTATCAGTATATAATTTATATTTCCAATAATCTTCTTATCCATTAAAGCTAAACAATCTTCATTATGATGTCCTGGTATTTATCCCATGTTCTTACCTATACGTTTTTTTACAGATTTCTGATCCGTCTTGTAGTCCAACAGAGCCCGCATTCACTCTGCTGCTTGTATTTCAAATAGTGTCAGGGTCAGCGGGTAAGGGCTTCTGTTGATTCTTTTTCAGACTCGGCAACAAAAAAACCACTCTACGATCACGCTAGCACTCCTCAAAGCTAGTATTAAAGTTAACTGTAGTTTTTGTATATCGAATTTTCCAATTCATCTATGAAATTTAATTATTGTCATGTTTCCTGATTATTTAATATTTTCTGAAACACAACTATATTGAGCAAATGCGGTTACAAAATGGTTACATTTTTTAACTAAAGGAAATCCTGATCTAAGAATTACAAGAAAACTTATTGTTTAATAAAATATGTTTTGTTAAGATCAAAACAAAATACGCTAGGATAATGAATCTTGTAAAGAATTCCTAAGAGAATCATGAATCATCGGTCTTAATGAGTCCTATAGTTTTCCATACTCTGGATTGTTTTTCTTCCGATTATAACCCACCACACCGCGCAAGAGACGTACTATATAGTAGCTTATCCAACTCATTGTACGACTAACCCATGATTGGTCTTTCCATTTTTCTTGCAACACCCGTGTCGATTCTTCTGCCATAGCACTTTCCAAGCAGAGTCGTAGTTCGGCTGCGAATAATTTATCATCTACTACTACATTGGCTTCCCGGGCCAGTAACAAACTGAAGGGATCAATATTAGAAGAACCCACAGTAGTCCAATGCCGGTCAATTACAGCTACTTTTGCGTGCAAAAAACTCTTGTGATACTCGTAAATTTCAATACCAGCATCTAATAGGCTTCCATAGAGCGCTTGCGTAGCATAATGCTGCAAGTGGTGTTCTATTCTGCCTTGCAAGAGTAACACCACGCGCAAACCGCGTCGAGCAGCATCGCTAAGGGCACGACGGAGATTGATACCAGGTAGGAAGTACGCGTTGGCAATGATGATTTCGCTGTGCGCATTAGTAATAGCGTGGAGGTAAACTTCTTCTATATCATGTCGGTGACGAAAATTATCGCGTATCACGAGTGCCCCACGCTGGTTACCGCAGGGCTGGTTAGTTGGACATGGTATTTCATTGTGTTTCACCCAGCGTTTTTTAAGGCGCGCCAATGCTACTATCATCCATAGATGCCTAGCAGCCAAAATAATCTTGCTTTGCAGTGGGCCCTCGATCGAAATCGCGAAATCGAAACGTGGAGGTAGTGGTTCGGAATGGTTGAGATCATCGATTACATTAATTCCGCCGACAAAAGCAATGTTTGCATCTATTACTGCCAGTTTTCGATGCATCCGCCGTAACCGGTTGCGCTGTAACCCAAAGGGTGAAATCTCTTTCCTGAAAATGAGTACTTGTACGCCGGCCTTAAGCATGCTCTGTATCACTTCTTGCGGTAAATTTTGAGAACCGAATCCGTCCAGTAGAAGACGGACTGTCACATCACGCCTTGCAGCTCTCTTCAATGCTTCAGAAATGCGAATACCAGTAGCGTCATGCTCAAAAATGTAGGTTTCAAGATGCACCTCATGCTGTGCTCTATCAATAGCCGATTCTAGTGCCGGAAAATATTCTGTACCGTTACGTAGCAGGGTGATACGATTGCCTTCGACAAAGTCAGGTACACTCATCTACGAACCATCCTCGCAGACAGTACGGCATGATCAGAAATTTTCGACCAAGGACGACCCTGGTGTACCTGAGTTTTTTCCACGTAAAAACCACGCGTATAGATTCGATCAAGGCGGAATAGTGGTAACCATGAAGGGTAGCTACGCGCTGCTCTGCCGCCGGTTAATTCGAAAACTTCGGTCAGATCAAGTCGTTTAACCAGAGTGTGGCTTACCATTTCCCGCCAGTCGTTGAAATCACCGGCAATAATCAGCGGTGCTTGCGGCGGCACTAGTTGTTCGATACGTCGACTTAGGGCCTGCAATTGTTTCTGCTTTCCGCATGTAAACAATCCTAAATGGATACAAACGCAATGCAAATTCTTCTGCCAGCCGGGAACACCAATTTCGCAGTGGAGGATGCCACGGTTCTCGTACCGGTGTGCTGAAACGTCTTCGTTGTCCCAAAGTACTATGGGATAGCGGCTAAGAATTGCGTTGCCGTGATGTCCTTCGTCGTACACCGTATTCTTTCCATAGGCAAAATCAGGCCACACCGAATCGGCTAGGAACTCATGCTGCGGACTGTCTGGCCAGTTTCCATAGCGGGTAGAGTGGCCCTTGTGGTGGCCGATTACTTCTTGCAAAAAGATTACATCGGCATTGAGAGCCCGCAAGTGATCGCGCAGTTCGTGTATAACCATGCGTCGGTTGAAATGCGAAAATCCCTTATGAATATTGTAAGTGGCTATATGCAGCTTATCGAACATGTGATGAACGGTAAGATTGGTGTCGTTTATAGGATGTAGGGATAGGGCACGCCTTACCTGCTCTCGTATATCGTCTCGTATATCGATTACCCTATGAAACTTCCAACATTCGTTCCAGAGCAAGTTTAGCGAGCTTTGCCTCCGTTTCCGGCACTTTAATCTGATTTACTACTTTTCCTGCTACCAGATTCTCCAGCGTCCAAGCAAGATGTTGTGGATCAATACGAGCCATGGTAGAGCACATACATACTGTCGGAGACATGAATTGTACAATCTTCCCCTTAGGTTTGAATTCCTCAGCAATGCGGCTGACTAGATTTAACTCGGTGCCCACTAGCCAGCGAGTGTCTTTCTTTGCTTCTCGGATGGTATTAATGATGAATTCAGTAGAACCAACGTAATTGGAATTATTACAAACTTCAAAACTACATTCTGGATGGGAAATCACCAGGCCATCAGGATACTGGTTACGGAAGCGCAAAATATGCTGTGGTTGAAACATCTGGTGAACCGAGCAATGTCCCTTCCATAGCAAGATTTTAGCTTTTCTTATTTGTTCCTGGGTAAGTCCACCCATCAGTTCGTCAAAATCCCATACTGGCATCTCATCCAGTGAAATGCCCAGTTTGTGTCCACTCCAACGCCCTAAGTGTTGATCAGGGAAAAACAGTACTTTCTCGCGACGTGAGAAAGACCATTGTAGAATCTCAAGAGCATTACTAGAAGTGCAGACGATACCGCCATGTTTACCACAGAAAGCTTTCAGATCGGCTGCAGAGTTGATATAAGTTGCAGGCGTGATCATCTCGTCAGGATCAAACACTTCTGCCAATTCACGCCAAACTCGTTCTACCTTGGAGTGGTCTGCCATATCAGCCATGGAGCAGCCTGCTGCGAGATCGGGCAGAATAGAGACTTGCTCTGGTTTAGACAAAATATCAGCTACTTCAGCCATGAAGTGCACACCACAAAATATTAAGTATTTTGCGTCAGCTTGGCTGGCAAGGCGCGAAAGTTTAAGGGAATCGCCGGTCAGATCGGCGTATTTATAAACATCTGCTCGTTGATAGTGGTGTGCAAGTATAATCGCACGTTTTCCCAGCGCAGTTTTTGCCGCAACAATACGCTGTTCACAGGCATCATCCTCTAGCGTGTCAAATTGTTTAAGCTCAATAGCTTCTGCTTGCATAGTTACTCCAATACCTAACAAGGAAAACACATTACTTCAATGAGACCAGAATACCAGATATGAGTTCTTGTAGATTCTTAAAGCGTATTATTTTCTTATCTTCTACGTCTTTATCGTGTGACCAGTTTGCGTATTGCTTCCGCATTGCTCCATGAAAAAACTTTTTCCGCGGCTTCTTGTAGGGGGAGCCAGGTATAACACAGATGTTCTCGTGCTGCCACGGTGACCGGAATGGATTCCGGCAAAAGCAAGCCAAAGGCATGTTCAGTATTGTGCGTCACTTCTGGGGCGTAACGCCATTTCCATTCCTGAAAAATCTCATATTTACTCAGAAGATTCAAGTCGGTTAACAAAAAACTAGCTGCATTCAGTCCCGTTTCTTCAGCGATTTCTCGTGCTGCTGTTTGTGATAGCGTTTCGCCCTGGTGTTGGCTACCAGTCACTGACTGCCAATAACCGGGGTGGTCGGTTCGCTCCAGCAACAAGACCTGCAGATCAGGAGTATGGATCACTACCAGAACAGAAATGGGGGTTTTATATCTCTCCATGACATCGGGTTAGAAGCACCGAGTGGAACCGCAGAATGTCCTTATCAGGTTAGTATCAGTGCTTCAAACGTTCGGCATCTCAGTGTCTTAGCTGTATATGTAGCTCTCGTAACTGCTTTTCATCCACCACGCTTGGTGCTTGTGTCAACAAGCACTGAGCACGCTGAGTTTTGGGGAAGGCGATAACATCGCGTATCGATTCTGCACCCGTCATCATAGAGACTACACGATCAAGGCCAAATGCAATTCCACCATGAGGCGGTGCACCATATTGCAAGGCTTCCAACAAAAAGCCAAATTTTTCTTGGGCTTCATTAACTCCGATATTCAGAGCACGGAACACTTTCAACTGTATTTCTTGACGATGAATACGTACCGAGCCTCCTCCAATTTCTGAGCCATTCAGCACCATATCGAACGCCTTTGATAGCGCTTTGCCAGGATCGGTCTCCAACAAATTCTCATGACCATCTGCGGGGGAAGTGAATGGATGATGCAGTGCCTGCCAGCGATTTTCTTCCTCGTTTCGTTCAAACATTGGAAAATCTATAACCCATAAAGGTCTCCAACCAGGTTCAGCAAGACCTCGATCTTGTCCAACTTTTGCACGTAACGCACCCAATGCCTCATTAACTATTTTGGCTTTACCGGCACCAAAAAATATAAGATCATGATTTTTAGCACCAGTACGCTCAAGAATAATTTTTACTACTGCCTCTGGTAAGAATTTCAATATTGGTGACTGCAGTCCTTCAAATCCTTTCTCCAAAGTATTAACCTTGATGTAGGCAAGCCCTTTGGCACCATAAATCCCAACAAAACTAGTATAGTCGTCTATTTCCTTACGTGATAGTTCGCTACCTTGAGGCACACACAGTGCCGCTACACGCTCACCAGGTTTCAGCGCAGCTTCGTGGAATACCTTGAACTCCACTTCCTTCATTACATCGGTAAGCTCAGTTAGCACCAATGGTATGCGTAAATCAGGCTTATCAGAACCATATTTCGACATAACTTCAGAATATGTCAGGCGTGGGAAGGGAGATTGCAAATTAATTTGCATTACACAACTGAACAAGCTACAAATCATTTCTTCCATCAGCGTCATGATCTCAGTTTCGGTGAGGAAAGATGTCTCAATGTCAATCTGTGTAAATTCTGGCTGACGGTCGGCACGTAGGTCTTCATCGCGAAAGCATTTAGTAATCTGATAATATCGATCAAACCCAGAGACCATCAGCAATTGCTTGAATAATTGCGGTGATTGTGGAAGTGCAAAAAAATGTCCAGTGTTGATGCGTGATGGCACCAGATAGTCACGTGCTCCCTCCGGTGTAGATTTGGTTAACATCGGCGTTTCCACATCGATGAAGCCATGTTGGTCGAGAAACTTACGAACCGTCATCGTAACTTTGTGTCGTAACCGCAAATTTGTCTGCATCTGTGGGCGTCTAAGATCAAGATAACGATACTCTAGACGTACAGACTCGCTTAAGTTCTCGTCGTCCATCATAAAAGGTGGTGTCAGCGAGGAATTGAGTATTTCAATAGACTGTGCCAATACTTCAATTTCACCGCTGATGAGATTTGAATTGACAGTTCCTTCAGGACGATGCCGAACTATGCCGATGATTTTGAGTACGAACTCGTTTCGGATTTTTTCCGCACTCTGGAACGTGACTGCGTTGTCTGGATCACATACAACTTGCACTAGACCTTCACGATCGCGCATGTCAATGAAAATTACTCCGCCATGGTCGCGGCGGCGATGTACCCAACCGAAAAGAGTGATAGTCTGATTGAGGTATTGAGTGTTAATGAGGCCACAGTAATTGGTGCGCATGGAATGTTGGGAATCAGGGTTCAGTTAGGATTTGTAACTTTGTAAGAAGCCGGTGTTATTTCATAGTACTACCTCTTTATCGATCAGGATCCTTATTACTATTGCTGGGGGGAGGCAACACCCATGGAAATAATGTACTTCAGTGCCACATCTACGCTCATATCAAGTTCAATTACATCACTTCTCGGCATCATCAGGAAGAATCCGGAAGTGGGGTTGGGCGTGGTCGGTACATAGACGCTGATATAATCACCCTTAAGGTGATTGACTATGTCGCCCCCCGGCTGGCCAGTCATGAACGCAATCGTCCACGAGCCTTCGCGTGGATACTGGATCAGTAGTGCCTTGCGGAAGGCATCCCCTTGGCTTGAGAATAACGTGTCACTTACCTGTTTAATACCATAGTAAATTGACTTAACCACCGGGATGCGCCACAACACTCCTTCCCAGAACGACACTAGCTTCTGGCCGATGATATTGGTTGTCAGTAGGCCCGTGACAAATACCACAAGTAGCGTAAGAACCGTACCTATGCCAGGAATATTCATGCCCAGCAAGTTTTCAGGTTGCAGATTTTCGGGTAGCAGGAGTAGCGACTGATCCATGGTGCTGATTAAAAACTTCAGAACCCAGATAGTCATGCCCAATGGTACCCAGATAAGGAGTCCGGTAATGAAATAGCGTTTCATATTGAGCAATATCCGTGTTAACTATTTATTTAGTAGTGGGGGGTGGTACCGTGCCAGTACTGGCTGCTGGCGCAGTATCGGATGCGGTTTTAGGTGTGGTATCAGGTGTAGCAGAAATAGCCTTGTCCTTTACCTCCGTTTCTACTTTTGGCTTTGGTCGTGCACCGTTCTTGAAATCGGTGGCATACCAACCACTACCTTTCAACTGAAAGCCAGCAGCAGAGACAAGCTTAGTATAGACACTGCCGCCACATGCAGGACAGACTGCGATAGGTGCTTCGCTTAGCTTTTGCAGGTGTTCTTTTTTAGAACCGCAAGATCCGCATTGGTATTCATAAATAGGCATATATCCTCCAGCAACACAGAATTAAGAATAAGGGGATTATACCTCAACCACTTGGTTACACAGTGAGAATGTAGGGATGGTTGTGACATTTGAAGAAGTAGAGACAGATAGGAAAGTTTATGCAGAAATAGATTTGGCTGCACTACAGGGCCAATTTTAAGTGTCTTTTACAAGGTATTTTAATCTGCAACTTTTCCTCTCATGGCCTTAATCTGCCCTCGCCTGAGCTTTGTTATCAAGGCGTTTCTTTTCAGAGCTGCGAGTTGGTTTGGTTAAATTACGTTTTTTAGGGGGTGAGCTGTGTTTTCAATGAGTTCATATAACCTTCTTAAAGATTTTTCCCGATTCTTCTCCTTACTACGGTATTGCTGTGCTTTGAGAACTATGACGCCTCCTGAAGTAATACGCTGATCATTCAATCTTAGCAAGCGTTGTTTGTAAAGATCAGGTGACGATGAAGCGTCAATGTCAAAACGCAAATGGATTGCGCTCTAAACCTTGCTTACATTTTGCCCGCCATCTCCCTGTGCCCGGATTGCATGAATCCCTATTTCACTATTGGCAATAGCAATAGTAAACTTATTAGAAATAGGTGGTATTTTTCTGAGACATTCTTGGTGTGAGTATTCTTAGCCATTTTAAACCAGGGTAACATACAAGACAGAACAAAAAGCTTAATAAACGTAGTGTTAGTTCTAATATAGTAGATTGAGATTTTTCCCGATTTATTCTCTCCAAGCTTACCTTATAAAAGGTTTATCTTTAGACCTTGCATTCCATTCAAAAATGTTTATAATTACGAATCGTTATCATTAGCAATTACATAAGTATACCAAATGGGGTGAAACAGTGAGTTCAATAATGAATAAGCCAAGCTTAGTCCCAGAAACTGTTGTTGATAAGGATAAGAACCAATTCGTCATGTCAAATCGAAGCAAACCTATCTGTAGCGATACTTTGTTTTCACATGGAAACGAAGTTTTTATTCAGCATCAGGGCGAACAATACCGTTTGCGTCGTACGCGCAATGGCAAGTTGATATTGACTAAATAGTGGATTTAAGGCGCTTATCATGTATATTTGTATCTGCAAAGGTGTAACCGATACCGCAATCCGTAAGGCTGTTTGTCAGGGTGCTGACCGGATGAGAGATTTGAAGGTTTGTCTTGGAGTGAGCGAGCAATGTGGAATATGTGCTACTCACGTACAAGAGGTATTGGAGCAAGCACTGATGAAGAAAATCCTACCGCAACATTTTTTACCTATACCCGCGCGTTCATACGAGACACCCGCCTGAGGAGGCAAATATGAAAGGTAATACAGACATTATTCGGTTACTAAATAGCCAGCTACAAAACGAAATGACTGCCATCAACCAGTATTTTTTACATTCACGTATGTATAAGAACTGGGGATTTAACAGCCTAGGCAAGCACGAGTACGAAGAGTCTATCGAGGAAATGAAACATGCCGATATGTTGATCGAACGTATTTTATTTCTGGAGGGCTTACCCAACCTGCAAGAGCTAGGCAATCTCATGATTGGTGAAAAAGCGGAAGAGTGTGTAGCTTGTGATCTCAAGCTGGAAATAGTCTCACGTAAAACCCTATTAAGTGCCATTACTGCTTGTGAAGCTGCTAAGGACTACGTTTCACGGGAATTGTTTGAGCATATTATGGAAGATACTGAAAACCACATTGACTGGTTAGAGATTCAGTTGGAAGTGATGCGTAAAGTTGGTGCCCAGAACTGGCTCCAAAGCCAGATGTAAATTTTTCCGTCGCTGCTGGCTTTCCTCTTACGCCAGTAGCAATTTAGCCAGCCAGCCCATCTCCGGGCAAGCCAGCTTTTTTTGGCTTACCTTTCTAGGGAGTAAGGGTTGTGAAACATCTGAAAGAAAGTTCCTTAGGTACTATTGTTCCGTTTTCGATTCCAAGTGTAACTCACGCTGAAGAGTTGCTATTTTCATGTCTACATGGCGTTGAATCCGTTTTTGAATACATACGGCATGATGTTGCCATAAAAGGAGATACTCGCCGTAACTCGTTTTCCATCTGTATACAGAAATTGCTGGAAAAGAAATTCGACAACATCATCGAACACTTCACCAAGGCTAATGAGGAGATTCTTTTTCTCTTGGGAAAAATATTAACTAAGAAAGCGCATTACTCGATAGAGGCTGAGTTTCACTTTGCTAAGCTGAAAGCCTCCAGCAAACAACAGGCGCTACTGACTGACATTGTGTTGGAACATAGACTCGTCGCTACAGAAGTTTCTATAACATGTGGTGCGGATTGGTTGCCTCTAGTTAAGGATACCACCGAGCATGTTGCAGCATATCCTTCAAAACATACATCAGCTTATAAGACCTATAAGCAAAAGCAAGTTGGCTGTTCTGATAATCTTGATTTTGCAGGAAGGTGTGTCCTATGTGTTGCTGGGCGCGTTAGGTTGTACCCTGAATACCATCGTCTGGTAGAAACTTCTGTGGGTAATTTGTTGATTTTTCGTGGCGACCAGAAAGACGATATGGTTCGACTGTACTCATTAATTGTCGGTGCTGATACGGTGGTTTGTCTAGCTGACCGCGTAAACCATGAATTTATTTCGCTGTGAAACGCTATTATAAGAGCACAGGCAAGCCCTGTACGCTGCTGGAACGCTCCAATTTGTCTACCTTTCGCAAAGGAATAGAGACACTGGTTAGCGCTCCTGTCCGGTCGACGGTTTTTTAACTTGCATGACAGAAAATTAGATTTCCTACTAACAAAGTTTAGTAATTCTGGCGCATAGTAGCTGAACGCTTTACTGCTAGCTAGTATAGGTGCGCAAGAGAGTACCTGTTACTAACTAGGAATATTACTTTTACGATGAGGCAAGTGTGTGCACCCTGATTCAGATTTTCTTTTCCAATTTAATACGAAAACGTGCCGGAATCAGAACCCGATACAGTAATTTTCAAACACTATTCACAGCAAAATTGCTTAGCGTGATAATTTATTTCGGAGTAGCCACAATGGCTTTTTCCTACGAAACTTTTGCAGAGTCAAAGATTGTTACTGGTACTACGGAACAAACATACGACATTTCTGCAGGTTCACTAAAAAATGCTCTCGATCATTTTATAAAACAGACAGGGATTAGCCTTTACTATGATGTTACAGAAGTGGAAGGCATTACTACAAAAGGGCTAAAGGGCAAGTTTTCTACTCAGAAGGGGCTAGATCGCTTACTGAACGAAAGTGGTCTGCAAGCGATGCCACAGGCTGAGGGTTATATCGTGAAGAAAGCTCAAACACCTAAACCTGAAACCAAGTCTACAAAGAAGCCAACTGTTTTGCCAACGGTAAAAATTTCCGCAGACAAAGACAGCGGTTATGCTGCCCCAAGAAGTACCACTGCAACGAAGACAAACACTTTGTTACGTGATGTTCCCCAGTCTATAACGGTAGTCACACAAAAACAGATCCAGGATCAAGCACCCCTTAGTATGGCTGAGGCTGTGCGTTATGTGCCAGGGGTAGGTGTGTCGACAGGCGAGGGTAATCGTGATGCGCTGGTTTTTCGTGGCAATCGCTCCACTGGGGATTTCTATATTGATGGCATACGCGATGACGTTCAGTATTTCCGCGATCTTTATAATATTGACAGGATTGAAGTATTAAAAGGTGCCAATGGGATGATTTTCGGACGCGGTGGCTCGGGTGGTGTGATCAACCGAGTCAGTAAGGAGGCCAACTGGGCACCGATAAATGAGATTAGGTTCTCGGCGGGCTCCTACGACCATAAGCGATTTTCCATGGATGTGGGGCATGTTATCAATGACATGGTCGCGGTTCGCCTCAATGGTTTGTATGAAGATTCAGAAAATTTTCGTAAAGGCTTTGGGCTTCAACGTTATGGCGTGAACCCTACTATTACAATTAAGCCCACTAACCGTACTAAAGTTGTTGTCCGCGCGGAACTGTTTGATGACGAGCGCATTGCCGATCGGGGAATCCCATCATTTATGGGGCGTCCCTTTAATACTAAACGATCGACATTTTTTGGTGGCCCTGCTGCCAATAGCCCAACAGATACGAATGTTATGTCTATTGGCATGTTCATTAAACATAAATTCAGCAATGTGGTAACTGTTCGCAACCGCACGCGCTACGCTAATTTCGACAAGTTCTATCAGAATATATTTGCAGGCAGTTCGGTCAATACGGCAGGAATGGTAACACTTGGTGCTTACAACGATCAAACTGATCGGGAAAACTTTTTCAATCAAACAGACCTTGTACTTTCGTTCGACACGTGGCGATTTAATCATAAAATGGTAACAGGCGTCGAAGTAGGGAGACAAGTTACGGACCAGTTGCGACTAAGGGGTCATTTCAATGGTGTATCTACAACAGAGGTGGTATCAGCTAGCAACCCAATCACGGTAACTCCCATAATATTTTTTAACAGAGGGCTCCAAGATTCGAACCACCATACTTCCACAAGTGTGATGGGTGTTTTTATTCAAGATCAGATCGAGATCCTGCCACATTTGCAAGCGATTGTTGGAGTTCGTTACGATAGATTCGAGATAGATTTTATGAGGAAAGATGGTCTAGCTCCGGAATTAAAATCTAGGGATGATTTAATTTCACCAAGGTTCGGACTGGTATTCAAACCGGTGGAACAAGTTTCCATATATGGAAGCTACAGCTTGGCACATCAACCACGAGCAGGGGATCAACTTAAGTCGTTAACGGTAACGAATGCGACGCTAGCTCCAGAAAAGTTCATTAATATTGAGGCCGGTATTAAATGGGATATTCTTCCTAATTTAGCTGCGACCACTGCGTTTTATCAGCTAGATCGTAACAATGTGATTCTTCCTGATCCAAACACTCCAGGACTGAGCTTTCTGGGAAAAGGTCAGCGTGTTAGGGGTGTAGAGGTAGGAATAAGTGGTCGGATTACATCAGCTTGGAGCATCATTGGGGCCTACACTTATCAGGAGGGCACACTTCAAGAATCAATATCTGCGACCATTCGAAAAGGTGCAACCTTAGCTGAATTGCCCAAGCATACTTTAGCAATTTGGAACCGTTATGATTTTACGCCAATGTGGAGTGCTGCGTTTGGCGTTATCGGACGCAGCAATATGTTTGCTGCACTTGACAATACGGTTATCCTGCCAGCTTTTGTGCGAGTGGATGCGGCGATATACGCTAAACTTAACAAATATTTGCGTGCCCAGGTGAATATTGAAAACCTATTTGATACAAACTATTTTGCAGCTTCTCATAATAATAATAATATTGCCCCTGGTTCACCTATAACAGCGCGTGCGTCGATCACAGCTAGTTTCTAGATTTAATTAATTTGCTTAGTGTGCTAAAAATATCCTTGATCATTCCCACTCAATTGTTGCGGGTGGTTTACCAGAAATATCATAGACTACCCGGCCAATACCGCGTACTTCGTTGATAATACGATTGGAAACCTTTCTCAATAATGTATGAGGAAGCTCTGCCCAATCTGCTGTCATAAAATCTTGGGTTTTAACAGCCCTTAACGCCACTACATAATCATAGGTACGTCCATCTCCCATTACACCTACTGATTTCACCGGCAAGAATACAGTGAAAGCTTGTGAGGTCTTTTCATACCAGCCTGCAGAACGTAATTCTTCGATAAAGATCGCGTCAGCATGCCGTAATAGCTCAGCATACTCGTATGTTACTTCACCAAGGATCCGCACCCCTAAACCGGGCCCAGGGAAAGGATGGCGGAATAGTATGTCATGCGCCAATCCTAGTGCTAATCCAAGTTTTCGTACTTCATCCTTGAACAGTTCACGTAGTGGTTCAAGCAATTTTAAATGTAATGTTTCAGGTAGACCACCCACATTGTGGTGGGATTTGATAGTATGAGCTTTATTGGTTTTGTTACTTGCAGATTCGATTACGTCGGGGTAAATTGTTCCTTGTGCAAGCCATTTAGTATTGGCTGTTTTTGACGACTCGTGCTGAAATACTTTGATAAACTCGAGCCCAATAACACGGCGTTTCTGCTCTGGGTCGGTGACACCTCGCAGTTGTTTAAAAAACTTTTTACTTGCATCCACATGTATAACTTTTACACCAAAATTACTGGAGAAGGTATTCATCATTTGTTCAGCCTCATTCAATCGCAACAAGCCATTGTCTACAAACACACAGGTAAGTTGCTTGCCTATAGCACGATGAATCAGGGCCGCAGCTACTGAAGAGTCTACGCCACCTGATAGACCCAGAATGACATTATCTTTTCCTACTTCAGTGCGTATTTTACCAATTGCTTCTTCCGCGTAATCAGACATATTCCAATCGTAGCCAATCCCGCAAATGTCATGGGCGAAGCGTTCGATAATGACCTTTCCTTGAAGAGTGTGAGTAACTTCTGGATGAAATTGCACACCATAGAATTTGCGTGTTTCGTCAGCCATAGCAGCGATTGGTGCAGTGGCATTGCTAGCCATTACCTTAAAACCAGGAGGCAATGTAATTACCTTATCGCCATGGCTCATCCACACATCTAGAAATTCATCGCCTTCCGTATTGGCGTGATCTTGTATGTGTTTCAGAAGAGCGGTGTGCCCTCTTACACGCACCTTAGCGTAGCCAAATTCGCGTACGATTGATGTTTCAACTACGCCGCCAAGTTGTGCTGCCATGGTTTGCATGCCGTAGCAGATACCTAATACCGGGATATCTAGCTCGAATACAATTTTCGGAGCTCGTGGCGTTTTTTCTTTAGTAACGGAAGCGGGTCCGCCAGAGAGAATGATGCCCTTGGGCAAAAATTCGCGGATGAATTTAGTTGTTACGTCACAGGGGTGAATTTCACAGTAGACATTAGTTTCCCGCACCCGGCGGGCAATTAGCTGGGAATATTGGGCGCCAAAATCTAGGATAAGGATTTTTTGGTGCATTTAGGGGCTAACCCCTATTCCACATGGTAATTTGGAGCTTCCTTGGTGATCTGTACGTTATGGACGTGAGATTCACGAATGCCGGCAGAGGTGATCTCGATAAATTCAGCTTTCGTATGCATTGCATCAATGGTTTCACAACCTAGATAGCCCATGCCTGAACGAACGCCGCCCATTAGCTGATGGATTACTGCAATCACGCTACCTTTGAATGGAACGCGGCCTTCTACACCTTCGGGCACCAGCTTATCGGCATTTTGCTCAGTGTCTTGAAAGTAGCGGTCACTTGAACCTTGCTGCATAGCAGAGAGTGATCCCATGCCCCGGTAAGTTTTATAGGAACGTCCTTGGAACAGCTCAATTTCCCCAGGTGATTCCTCAGTGCCTGCAAATAAACCACCTAACATTACTGAGTTGGCACCCGCCGCAATTGCCTTGGCGACATCACCTGAATAGCGAATTCCTCCGTCGGCAATCATCGGGATACCAGTTCCGTTTAGCGCAGTAGATACATTCTGTATCGCAGTAATTTGTGGTACACCAACACCAGCAATGATACGCGTGGTGCAAATAGAGCCAGGGCCGATTCCAACTTTTACACCATCAGCACCATGATCAACTAATGCCTTAGCGGCGGCTGCGGTTGCAATATTGCCTCCAATCACCTGAACATGTGGAAGGCGTTTCTTAATCCACTGTATCCGGTCGAATACACCTTGAGTATGGCCGTGCGCAGTGTCTACCACAATCACATCCACACCCGCTTCGGCTAATGCTTCTGCGCGTTCGTCACCACCTTCACCCACACCGATGGCCGCTCCCACGAGTAACCGCCCTAGATCATCCTTGCAGGCATCTGGATGCTCGGACGTCTTAATAATATCCTTGACAGTAATTAACCCGCGCAACTCAAAATCAGCATTCACCACTAGCACTCTCTCTATCCGATATTTATGCAATAATGCCATTGCTTCCTCTCGAGTGGTGCCTTCCTTTACTGTTACTAGTCGATCTTTTGGCACCATGATATTTTTTATGGGCTGATCCAGATTAGTTTCGAAACGCAAGTCTCGATTAGTGACAATACCCACTACCGTAGAACCTTCGACAACCGGCAAACCTGATATCTTATGCTGGCGGGTAAGGTCGAGTACTTTCCTTACCGTTATGTGTGGAGGAATAGTGATCGGGTCTTTCACTATGCCACTTTCAAACCGTTTAACCTTGGCGACGTGAACAGCTTGGGATTCGGCAGACATGTTCTTGTGAATAATGCCAATACCACCTTCTTGAGCAAGGGCAATGGCAAGCTGTGCTTCGGTAACTGTATCCATAGCGGCAGATACCAACGGAATATTGAGAGAGATAGTGCGCGTAAGTCGGGTTGTGAGATTTACGTTAAGTGGTAAAACTACAGAATGAGCGGGGAGCAGCAAAACATCATCAAAGGTTAGTGCCTTCTGAGCCAGTTGCATGATAATGATCCTTTACAAAGCGGCATTATAGCTAAACCATAGGGATGAGGGCAAATTAGCCAATTTAATATAGCCGGAATTAGTGCCCTTTATTTCATTGACCAGAGTAAGAAAAACCTTTATTTTCAGAATAGCGAGAGATATTTTTCCCAATTTATACTAAGTATACTAAGATTATTTTCCAAAATAGGTCGACAATTATTTTTTTGTCCACAATATCTATCATCGGTTAGTGCTCTATACTAGCAGGAGAAAGCCATGCCACGCATCGTGTTTGCTGTTTTATTGCTTGCTTTCAGCATAGTTGTCCATGGAGAAATGTACAAATGGGTGGACAATAACGGCAATACTCAATATACCGATCAGCCACCACCACCGGGGGCCGCCAAGACTGAAAAGAGACTGAAAATCAAATTAGCACCTGCGCAACCTACTAGTGATGAGATTAATGCGCCCGAGAGCTTGGCTGAGAAGGAGTATGACTTCAAGAAACGCCTTAATGCTAAGGAACAAGAGGAAGCGAAACAACAGGCTGAAACAAAAGAAAACAAGGAGAAATGTATTCAGGCCAAAAGCAAGCTGAAAGTTTATCAAGAAGTCCCAAAGTTAATAGTATCCGACGGCGCGGGGGGTGTTATTCGCGCTGATGATGCGGCCCGTCAGAAAGGTATTGACGAAGCGCAAAAGGAAGTTAAATCTTACTGCAAATAATTATTTATTAATTCTTTTTATTGCCACGACTGCTTCCGCACGCTTTCTTCGTTTTTCCTTGGGGTCAATAGTTAGAGGCCGGTAGATTTCTACGCGATCGTGATCGTGCAAGACTGTCTCGGGTTTAACCAGCTTACCAAATATACCCAAGCTTTTGTGCAGTAGTTCAATCTCTGGAAATACTTTACAAATCCCAGAAAACTGTACGGCTTGTTCTGCTGTGGTTCCATAAGGTACTTTTAAATGCCGCAGGACCTGATTCCATGGCAACGCATAAGCAACTTCGATTTCAATTAACTCGCTCACGAATGTCCGTAAACCTCATTTGCACGTTTAACGAATGCTTCAACAAAGTTGCTGGTGATAATGAAAAATACTGGCCCTACCAGATGCTCCAACAATTTGTGAGAGAATGTATAATGCATTCGGAATTCTATCTTGCAAGCATTATCTTCCAGAGGAACGAAACGCCAGTGACCATCTAAGTGCTGAAAAGGACCATCGAGCAGTGTCATTTCAATTAATTCAGGTGGTTTCCGTTTGTTTTCCGTGGTAAAGCTGTGTCTGACGTGAAGATAATTAATCTTAATAGTTGCATGTGTGACATTCCCACTTTGTGTAATAACGGATGACCCATCACACCAAGGTAGGAATTTGGGATAATCCTCAACTGCGTCTACCAGTGCAAACATCCGGCTTGCCGAGTGATTAACTAGAACTGATTTTTCAATTTTGGCCATGGGGGAAGCTGTTCGGAGCCGATGAGATAAGGTTGATATCTGTTAAAATACATCAAACTTACACGAAATTCATTTGTTTTCGTTTTCCGCATGAGTATTGTTCAGAATAAAAAGGCCTTTCACGATTATTTCATCGAGGAAAAATATGAAACAGGTGTGGTTTTCGAAGGTTGGGAAGTTAAGGCAATTCGAGCTGGGCGAGTTCAGATAAAAGAAGCTTACGTTATTGTCCGTAAAAGTGAGTTGTATCTCATAGGTTGCCATATCAGTCCCCTATCAACTGCGTCCACCCATATCAATCCAGACCCGTTACGCATTCGCAAGTTGTTATTGCATGCTGAGGAAATCAAACGACTTATCGGTAAAGCGGAGCGTGCTGGTTACACCTTGGTGCCTTTAGACGTGCACTATAAGGCTGGCAAAATCAAGCTTGAAATCGGCTTGGCTAAAGGCAAGAAACAGCACGATAAGCGCGAATCCGAGAGACAGAAAGAATGGATGCGCGACCGGCAACGTTTGTTGCGGACGAAATAATCCCTGAAATTGAAATGCAAAAGCCCATCGCTATTTGGTTGCTAGTTTGCTGCGCTCTGGTGTTTGTCATGGTGGTGGTCGGTGGCGTCACGCGGCTTACCGATTCCGGACTTTCCATAGTCGAATGGAAGCCTATCGTTGGCACTATTCCTCCTCTTAGTGAGAGTGATTGGGAGGAAATTTTCGAGAAATATCATAAGACACCCCAGTATAAAAAAATCAATCCGGATATGAGCCCAGATGAGTTCAAAAACATATTTTGGTGGGAATATTTTCACAGGTTACTAGGGCGTATTATTGGATTGGTATTTTTTATCCCTTTCCTATATTTTTTGGTGCGTAAGAGAATTGACCGGCCATTGGGTCTAAAGCTGGCTGGGATTTTTCTACTGGGTGGACTGCAAGGGGTGATGGGTTGGTATATGGTAAAAAGCGGGTTGGTAGATAATCCCCATGTCAGTCAGTATCGTTTGACTGCCCATTTGAGCCTGGCATTTGTTATCTATGCCGCGATATTTCATGTGGCACTGGGATTGCTCTTCCCTGCTGGCACATTACATAAGGATAACAGGTTTTACAGTTTGCACCGTTTCTCTCAGGTTCTTATCGGGTTAATTTTTCTCATGGTTTTATCAGGAGGCTTTGTTGCTGGTATTCGTGCTGGTCTGGCTTACAACACTTTCCCTCTAATGAATGGTCACTTCATACCACCGGAGATATTCATGATGGAACCATGGTATCGAAATTTCTTTGACAATATGGCGACGGTGCAATTTGATCATCGTATGATCGCTTGGATTTTAGCGATTCTGGTTCCGATTTTTTGGTTTAAATCTCGACAGCTCGCACTACCTAGTTCGACTCATCTTGCTTGTAATTTATTTCTATTCATGTTGATAGTGCAGATTAGTCTTGGAATTGCTACTCTACTAATGATTGTTCCCTTGCCACTAGCTGCAGCCCATCAGGCTGGCGCAATGTTATTGTTTACAACTGTTCTTTGGGTAAATCACAAATTGCGATGAAGGCGTAATCAGACATAAACTGAGTTCGTCCGGGTTTAAAATAGACGTCATGCCTAATTCACTTGATCAAATCATCCGTCCAGAAATTCTCGAACTTTCTGCTTATCACGTGCAGCCTTCAATCGGCATGGTGAAACTGGATGCGATGGAGAATCCTTATTCTCTACCCGAGGATATACGTATTGAAATTGCACGACTAGCGGCAGATCTGCCAACCAATCGTTATCCCGATACGAGTGCTGCTTCACTCAAGGCTGCATTGCGGGAAGCAATGAGGATTCCTGTCGGAATGGATATCATGCTGGGTAACGGTTCGGATGAGATCATTCAGATTATCGCCCTAGCCGTAGCTAGACCGGGAGCGGTGTTGATGAGTGTTGAGCCTGCGTTCGTGATGTTCCGCATGATCGCTACTTTCGCCAGGATAGGGTATAGGGGTATTTCGCTAAAAGCTGACTTCTCACTTGATCTAGATGTGATGCTCACTACCATCGCTAGGTACCAGCCAGCAGTGATTTTTATTGCCTACCCTAATAATCCCACGGGCAATTTGTTTGACGCCGAAGCTGTCTCGCGTATTATTGAAGCTGCCCCTGGTGCGGTGGTAGTGGATGAGGCCTACCACGCTTTCGCTGATGCAAGCTTTATGGGCAGACTCACGCAACATCCTAACCTGCTATTGATGCGTACGCTCTCTAAATTGGGACTTGCAGGTTTAAGGTTGGGATTGCTGATAGGTAGACCAGAATGGTTAACACAGTTGGAAAAACTTCGTTTGCCATATAATGTAGGTGTAATGACTCAGCTAGTGGTTGAGAAAGTATTGCAACATCCTGATATCCTGCAGCAACAGGCGGTTGCGATCAAGGCTGAACGAGCAGTGATGAGTGAATGTTTAAAGGCGCTGGATGGGGTTGAGGTTTTTCCAACGGACGCAAACTTTATTTTATTGCGCGTAAAGGAAGCGAGTCAGGTGTTTCTGGAACTCAAAAAGCACGGGGTATTAATTAAAAACCTTGATGGTTCGCACCCTTTGTTGAGGAACTGCTTGCGCGTGACGATAGGAAAGCCTGATGAGAATGCACAGTTTTTGGAGGCGCTACAAGCATCGATCAAGAAACCGATTAACTGATTTTTTTACCTTTATCCATTAAATTTTCTCATGCGCCAGTCTCAAGTTATCCGTAATACGTTGGAAACCCAGATCAGTGTCGATCTCAATCTGGATGGAACCGGCAAGGCGGTGCTGGATACTGGTGTGCCATTTCTCGACCATATGCTAGATCAGGTAGCGCGCCATGGCATGATTGATCTGAAGATTGTCGCCGAGGGGGACTTACACATTGATGCCCATCATACGGTAGAAGATATAGGCATTACCCTGGGCCAGGCATTCACACAAGCTATCGGTGACAAGAAGGGTTTGCGTCGTTATGGCCACGCTTACGTGCCTTTGGATGAGGCGTTGTCACGGGTAGTAGTGGACCTTTCAGGGCGTCCTAACATGGAATTCAACATCATATTCGTGCGTGCTCGCATTGGCGAATTTGACGTAGACTTAGTGAACGAGTTTTTCCAGGGCTTTGTTAATCATGCCATGGTGACGTTGCACATTGACAACCTGTCTGGTAATAATGCTCATCACCAAGCGGAAACCGTCTTTAAGGCATTTGGTCGAGCATTACGTATGGCGACGGAACTTGATCCCCGTGCGATTAACGTAATTCCATCCACCAAAGGTTCTTTATAGACGTCCTTACTTCTTTCCGCAGCATGGCTGACATTGCAATCGTTGATTATGGTATGGGCAACTTACACTCAGTGTCTAAAGCCTTGGAACATGTGGCTCCTAACGCCTCCATTGTTGTCACCAGCGACCCGGTAGTGATACGGGAGGCCGCGCGTGTAGTGTTCCCTGGTCAAGGTGCAATGCTGAACTGTATGAAAGAAATGGATGCTCGTGGATTACGTGGCGCAGTGTTAGAAGCTGCTGGCAGTAAACCGTTTCTCGGAATTTGTATTGGTCTGCAGATGTTGTTTGAGATGAGCGAGGAGGGTAATGTAAAAGGTTTGGGTATTTTACCGGGCAAGGTAATACGATTTCCTAATCTGTCTATGGTGGATACCAGTGAACAAAAACTCAAAGTTCCACACATGGGCTGGAATCAGGTGCATCAATCAGCCGAACACCCGATGTGGAAAGGTATTGCAAAGGATGCGCGCTTTTATTTTGTGCACAGTTATTTTGTTGAAACTGCTGATCCGGATCCGGCGGTAGCCTATAGTTTTTATCCTTTTCCATTTACTTGTGCGGTAGCAAGGGATAACATTTTTGCTGTCCAATTCCACCCGGAAAAAAGTAATATGGTTGGATTGACGTTGCTGAACAATTTTGTGCAATGGGAACCCTTTTAGGTATCAGACAATTAAGCCTAGGATCAATTGTCTGACCTAGGGCTTAGATCTAAACTCAACTATTACTCTTGACTCAAAATGCTGATCATTCCTGCGATAGACCTGAAGGACGGGCAGTGTGTAAGGCTTAAACAAGGCGAGATGAAAAGCGCCACGGTATTTTCACAAAACCCTGGCTCCATGGCCAAGCATTGGTTGAGTCAGGGTGCGCGGCGTCTGCATTTGGTGGATCTTAACGGCGCATTTGTTGGCAAGCCAAAGAATGAACCGGCAATTCTTGCCATCATTAAGGCCATTGATGGCAAGATTCCAATTCAGTTAGGTGGGGGCATCCGCGATCTTGAAACCATTGAGCGCTACTTAGACGATGGCATCACTTATATCATTATTGGAACCGCAGCCGTGAAGAATCCAGGGTTTCTGCACGAGGCCTGCTATGCGTTTCCTAATCATATCATGGTCGGACTAGATGCAAAAGACGGTAAGATTGCGGTGGAGGGCTGGTCCAAAGTTACCGGCCATGATGTAATCGATTTGGCAAAAAAATTTGAGGATTATGGTGTTGAGGCGATTGTTTACACCGATATTGGCCGCGATGGTATGTTAAGCGGTGTCAATGTCAAAGCTACGATGAAATTAGTTCAAGCACTCACTATTCCGATTATTGCTAGTGGTGGAGTTACAAATCTTGACGATATCCAAACACTGTGTGAACTGGAAACTGAGGGCATCATGGGCACCATCACCGGACGTGCTATTTATGAAGGTTCACTGGATTTCAAAAAGGCACAAATATTAGCAGATAAGTTGAGTATGAAAGCATGAGATCTACACACATTGATTTCCTGATGAAGTTTTCGTTAATTTATCGCGGAAGCTGTCGCTATAGTGTAGAAAGACAATTTTGTTTTCCAATTTTTTATGTCCCCATGTAGTTGTTTTTTTGTCGGTAAAAGGTTTTTAGTCCAATGGGCCTTGCCAAACGCATTATCCCTTGTCTCGATGTGACAAATGGGAGAGTAGTTAAGGGCGTTAATTTTATCGCGCTCCAGGACGCTGGTGATCCCGTTGAAATATCGCGTCGTTATGACGAGCAGGGAGCAGATGAGTTAATTTTTCTAGACATTACAGCTAGTTCTGACAACCGTAGTTTGATTTTGCATATCGTTGAGGAAGTCGCGGCTCAAGTGTTCATTCCATTAACCGTCGGGGGCGGTGTTCGCCACGTCGAAGACGTACGCAGGTTGTTAAATGCTGGTGCCGACAAGGTGAGCATCAATACCTCGGCGGTGCAGAACCCCCAACTGGTAGCTGATGCCGCGGGTCGTTACGGTGCCCAGTGCATCGTGGTAGCTATAGATGCCAAACAGGTGCGTGATACAGACACAGAATCCGTGAAGTGGGAAGTATTCACCCATGGTGGACGAAAAGCTACCGGCCTGGATGCAGTTGAATGGGCAAAAGAAATGCAGTTACTTGGTGCAGGCGAAATCCTGCTTACTAGCATGGACAGAGATGGTACTCGAAGCGGTTTCGATCTGGCGCTTATTCGTGCAGTGTCGGACACAGTAGACATACCAGTAATCGCCAGTGGGGGTGTGGGTAATCTGGATCATTTGGTGGAAGGGATCCTTCAGGGGCACGCCGACGCAGTGCTGGCGGCAAGTATTTTTCACTATGGTGAATACACTGTGTACCAAGCCAAGGAGTATATGGCGCAACATAGAATTGAAGTACGGTTGTAGTGGTAGAATTAAATCATGAAAAACTGATATGAATCACGAATCTATGCTTGACAATTGGTTAAACAAAGTAAACTGGTCCAAAGATGGGCTGGTTCCAGTCGTGACCCAGGAGGCTTCCAGCAACTCAGTGTTGATGGTTGCTTGGATGGATCGTGATGCATTGAAACTTACCGTCGAAACTGGTAAAGCAGTTTACTGGTCGCGTTCTCGTAAGAGACTCTGGCGCAAAGGTGAAGAGTCTGGTCATATTCAGAAAGTAGAGGAAATTTATCTGGATTGCGACAAGGATGTTTTGTTGCTAACGGTGGAACAAGTCGGTGGCATTGCCTGTCACACAGGAAGGCATAATTGTTTCTTCAATAAGTTGGAGAACGAACAGTGGGTGGTGGTTGCTCCAGGGATTAAAGATCCTAAAGAAATCTACAGAAAATGAAAGACTTGACTATTATTCATCGTCTGGCGGAAACTATCGAAATACGCAAGAGTTTTGATCCTAACAATTCCTATGTGGCGAAACTACTGTGCGGTGGACGTAACGAGATACTTAAGAAAATTGCGGAAGAGGCGGCGGAGGTTCTGTTGGCCTCAAAAGAC